>Ga0302268_1000108_pt1 | contig 49859 bp, 39 predicted proteins | sample III_Bog_E2_1_FD_194554 | JGI IMG/M metagenome (GOLD analysis project Ga0302268, IMG submission 194554) | Peat permafrost microbial communities from Stordalen Mire near Abisko, Sweden - III_Bog_E2_1 | ecosystem: Environmental > Terrestrial > Soil > Wetlands > Peat | place: Sweden: Abisko... | reverse complement strand
TTTAAGAGTTATTATTTGAAGAGATATTATTTGAAGAGATATTATTTGAAGAGATATGATTTGAAAGAGATATGATTTGAAAGAGATATGATTTGAAAGAGATATGATTTGAAAGAGATATGATTTGAAGAGATATTATTTGAAGAGATATTATTTGAAGAGATATTATTTGAAGAGATATTATTTGAAGAGATATGAATTGAAAGAGATATGATTTGAAAGAGATATGATTTGAAGAGATATTATTTGAAGAGATATGAATTGAAAGAGATATGATTTGAAAGAGATATTATTTGAAGAGATATGAATTGAAAGAGATATTATTTGAAGAGATATTATTTGAAGAGATATTATTTGAAGAGATATGAATTGAAAGAGATATTATTTGAAGAGATATTATTTGAAGAGATATGAATTGAAAGAGATATTATTTGAAGAGATATGAATTGGAAGAGATATTCTTTAAATAGATATTATTTGATGAGATATGATTTGAAATGAAAGTTGAACCTTTCGTAAGTTAGAATTTGAAAATTTAGACAAATATGAAAATAGCATTGATTGGGTATGGCAAAATGGGAAAGACTATAGAGCGAATTGCCCTTGATCGCGGACATGAAATAGTATCTATAATTGATTTAGACAATACAAATGATTTTGACTCTCAGGGATTTAAAAGTGCTGATGTTGCTATTGAATTTACGGCACCTCAGGTTGCTTTAAGTAATTATCGACGTGCATTTGCTTCCGGTGTTTCGGTTGTTTCAGGAACAACCGGTTGGACAGATCAATTACCGGAGTTGAAAAAAGAAATTGAAGCAAACGGTAATACCCTGTTTTGGTCATCAAATTTCAGTTTGGGAGTCAATATCTTTATGGCCGTAAATAAATATCTGGCAGGGATTATGAATCATTTTCCGAATTACAATGTTGAACTGACTGAAATACATCACACACAAAAACTGGATGCTCCCAGTGGAACTGCAATTACCTTAGCGGAAGAAATTTTAGAAAAGCTGGATAGAAAAAACAAATGGGTGAAAGAACTGGAAAAAAATTCTAATGAATTGGCTATTAAGTCAATTCGAGAAGGCCAGGTTCCGGGAATTCATACCGTACACTACGAGTCTGAAGTAGATTCAATAACCATAACCCACGATGCAAAAAGCCGCGAAGGATTTGCCCTTGGTGCAGTGGTTGCAGCCGAATATACCTTTGGTAAGAAAGGCTTATTGGGCATGAAAGATATGTTGAAATTCTAATTTACAATTCATAATTTAAAGTTGAAAAATGAGTGCAGATAAACAAACATCACGTTTACAGAAACCGCTGAAACAATGGATTAAATGCAGCGTATGGAGCATAATTTACATTTTATTTATTGTATGGGTTGGAAATTACTGGTGGCTTTTAGGACTGCCTGTAGTGTTCGATTTGTTTATAACCAACTATATTCCCTGGACGTGGTGGAAAAGTACAAAAAATAAATCCCTGTTAGGCATTATGGGATGGGTGGATGCCATTGTATTTGCGTTGGTAGCAGTCTATTTTATTAATACTTTTTTATTTCAGAATTATCAGATTCCATCTTCTTCGCTTGAAAAAACTTTATTGGTGGGTGATTTTCTTTTTGTAAGTAAAGCAAGTTATGGCCCTCGTGTTCCGAATACACCTCTTTCATTTCCATTAGTTCAACATACTTTTCCGTTGTTGAATTGTAAGTCGTTTCTTGAACATCCTCACTGGGATTATCACCGTTTAAAAGGTTTCGATGTAGTTAAGCGGAATGATATTGTGGTTTTTAACTTCCCAGCCGGTGATACGGTGGCTGTTAAACAAGAGAATCCGGATTATTATTCCATTTGTTACAGTGAAGGGTATGCCTATTTAAAACAGCAAACCCCTTCAGTTGAACCTTCTTCAGCACAATGTTATCGTTATGGCAGAGAAATTGTAAAATCAAAATCGGCTGATTATGGCGATATTATTTATCGCCCGGTTGACCGACGCGAAAATTATGTGAAACGCTGTGTAGCTATTTCAGGTGACTGGTTGCAGGTGAAAAATAATCAGGTATTTGTTAATGGGCAAAAACAAGAAAAATTCGCCGGAATTCAGTTTAACTATTTTGTTCAAACGGATGGTACAATTCTAAGTTCGGAGTTATTGGATAATTTAGGAATTAGCAAAGACGATATAAAAATCTATAATCAGGGGGAATTTATCCAGGAATTTGAAGCCATCGGATTAGATTCAAAATTGCCTATTTATCATTTTCCTTTAACTGAAGAAGCTTATACTAAATTACAAAAAACAGCAGGTGTTACAAAAATAGAAATAGAAACATCCGACAGGCCGGGTGAAGTCTACCCTTTGGGAGGGGGAAAAAACTGGACACGTGATAATTACGGACCTGTATGGGTACCAAAAAAAGGAAACAGTTTAATACTTAATGCGTACAATCTTCCGATTTATTCCAGAATTATAAGGAATTATGAAAACAACAAACTTGAAGTAAAAAATAATGTCATTTACATCAACGACAAACCGGCTAAAACTTATAAGTTTAAAATGGATTATTACTGGATGATGGGTGATAACCGTCATAATTCAGCCGATTCGCGTTATTGGGGATTTGTACCCGAAGATCATATCGTTGGTCGCCCGGTAATGGTATGGTTATCGCTAGATAAAGATAAAGGCTGGTTTAGTGGTAAAATCCGTTGGAGCAGGTTCTTTAAAAATGCTGAAAGATAAACAATTCAAAAGAAAAGTATGAGTGCAGATAAACAAATAATCCGCTTCCAGAAACCGCTTAAACAATGGATAAAATGCATTGTGTGGTGTTTGATATACATTCTGTTTATTGTATGGGTTGGTAATTATTGGTGGCTGCTTGGTTTACCAGTCGTGTTCGATTTGTTTGTTACCAACTTAATACCATGGACATGGTGGAAAAGTACAAAAAACAAATCTCTTTTAGGCCTTATGGGCTGGGTGGATGCCATTGTATTTGCGTTGGTTGCGGTGTATTTTATCAATACTTTTTTATTCCAGAATTATCAGATTCCATCTTCATCGCTTGAAAAAAGTTTGTTGGTGGGCGATTTCCTATTTGTAAGTAAAGCAAGTTATGGTCCTCGTGTTCCGAATACACCTCTTTCTTTTCCATTGGTTCAGCATACTTTTCCGTTGTTAAATTGTAAATCATTTGTTGAGCATCCTCAATGGGATTACCACCGCTTAAAAGGATTTGAACAGATAAAAAGAAATGATATTGTAGTCTTTAATTTTCCGGCAGGTGATACGGTTGCATTAAAATATACTAATCCAGATTATTATACTCTATGTTATGAATATGGTCGTGAAGTAGTAAATGGAAGGAAAGATATTTTTGGTGATATTGTTTATTATCCGGTTGACCGTCGCGAAAATTTTGTGAAACGTTGTGTTGCCATTGCAGGTGACTGGATTCAGGTGAAAAATAACCAGGTGTTTATAAACGGAAAGAAGCAGGAAAAAATTCCGGGCATACAGTATAATTATTGCATACAAACTGATGGAACTCATCTTTCGGGAGACTTATTGGATAAACTTCATATAAGTGTTGATGACAGAGTCCTTTTAACGGATGAACAGCCAAATGAACAAGCCAAAGAAATGGCTCAGCAACAAATTGCAGAATCGGGGCTTGATCCCAAATTCCCGATTTATCATTTCCCTTTGACAGAAGAATCGTATACAAAGTTGCAACAAGTTGCCGGGATTTCAAAAATCATTATTGAGCAATCAAAAAGTAAGGATGTATTCCCTCTGGGAGGCCATAAAAACTGGACACGTGATAATTACGGACCGGTATGGGTGCCAAAAAAAGGGACCCGGTTAATCCTTAATTCATATAATCTCCCTATTTACGAAAGGATTATCAGGATTTATGAACATAATAAACTTGAAGTTAAGGATGGTGTGATTTTTATCAATGACAAACCTGCTAAAACCTACCGGTTTAAAATGGATTATTACTGGATGATGGGTGATAACCGGCATAATTCAGCCGATTCGCGTTACTGGGGATTTGTTCCCGAAGATCATGTAGTCGGTCGCCCTGTAATGGTATGGTTATCGCTGGATAAGGATAAAGGATGGTTTGATGGTAGAATACGATGGAACAGGTTCTTTAAAAATGCTGAACGATAGTTTATAGTTTATAGTTTATAGTTTATAATTTATAATTTATAGTTACTGTCTAATAATAAGTATATAATAGTAAATGAAGTAATGCTAAATATTGTTTATATGGTTAATTTCTCAATAATGTAAGAAATGTCTGAAATTGTTTTGTCCACTGCATACCTTGCACCTGTAGAATATTATTCTGAAATAGCGAAAGCTGAAATTGTTTTTATTGAAAATTGTGAATTTTACCAAAAGCAAACTTACAGGAACAGATGCCAGATTGCAGCGGCAAATGGAACAATGGCATTAAGTATCCCTGTCGAAAAAGCAGAACAGGAAAAAATATTAACACGTGATGTTCGCATTTCACAACATATGAACTGGCAGGTAAATCATTGGCGGTCGATTGAGTCAGCTTACAATTCAACTCCTTTTTTTGAATATTATAAAGACGACTTATTCCCTTTTTACGATAAAAAATGGACTTTCCTTTTTGATTTTAATCAGGAAATTCAGTCGAAAATATTTGAATTATTGAATTTTAAGAAAGAAATTCAACTGACAACAGAATATAATAAATGCCTGAATGAAAAAATTTTTGATTTACGGGAATCAATTCATCCAAAAAAAGAAAATAAATTTGTAAATTGCAATCCATATTATCAGGTCTTCGAGCAACGGTATGGTTTTCAGCCAAATTTAAGTATTATCGATTTACTTTTTAATATGGGGAATGAATCGGTTTTTAGTTTAATACACGATTCATAATTCATGTCGTATTAGGTGAGGATTTTATTCAATAATTGCTTTGTGAACATTGTGTTTCCCGAGGTGGAAAGTTTCATTTGATTTCTGCAACTTTTTTCCACTTTCAACAAAGTCACTAAATAACCAGAGAACCAAAAACACAAAGATATATCCTGACTAAAAGACATTGTTTAAGATTTGAAAATAAATAACACAATTCTATGGAACAAATAAATTGGAGTAACCTGGCTTTCGGGTATATGAAAACCGATTATAATATCCGTTGCACATACAGTAACGGAGCATGGGGCGAACTGGAAACAAGTACAAGTGAACATTTATCCCTGCATATGGCGGCAACATGTTTACACTACGGACAGGAAGCTTTTGAAGGATTAAAAGCATTCAGAGGAAAAGATGGTAAGATCCGGATTTTCAGAATGGATGAAAATGCCAAAAGGCTGCAATCTTCGTGCGAAGGAATCATGATGGCTAAATTATCCATCGAAAAATTCGAAGAAGCTGTTTTGAAAGCTGTAAAATTGAATGAACGTTTTGTACCTCCTTACGAATCAGGTGCATCATTATATATTCGTCCAATTCTTTTTGGAACGAGCGCACAGGTTGGAGTAAATGCCTCTACAGAATATCTGTTCATTATTTTTGTGACACCTGTGGGACCTTATTTTAAAGGTGGATTTCAAACTACTCCTTTTGCAATTATGCGACAATTCGATCGTGCTGCACCGTTGGGAACAGGTATCTACAAGGTGGGTGGAAATTATGCTGCCAGCATGGTTGCAGGGCAGAAAGCCCACGATATGGGCTACTCTGCAGTATTTTATCTGGATGCAAAAGAAAAGAAATATATTGATGAGTGTGGTGCGGCTAACTTTTTCGGAATTAAAGACAATACTTATGTTACTCCAAAATCAACTTCCATTTTACCTTCTATTACGAATAAAAGCTTAATGGAACTGGCCAAAGATTTTGGTATGAAAGTTGAACGCCGTGCAATTCCGGTAGAAGAATTAAGTACATTTGAAGAAGCCGGGGCATGTGGAACTGCTGCAGTTATCAGCCCTATTCAACGGATTGATGATATTGATGAAAACAAATCGTATATATTTTCAGCCGATGGAAAACCAGGTGCAATTTGTGAAAAACTTTATAAAAAACTACGTGCCATTCAATATGGTGATGAACCTGACACACATGGTTGGGTGACAATCGTTGAGTAGTTACCATAAAAATCTATGCCAATTTGCTAATAATTGAGTAAAAACTAATTATTTGCAGGTCGGCAATTTTTAATTCTTTTGTAATTCTACTTTAGTAAAATAAAAAACAACATACCCTTTTAACCGCAATAGAACACAATAGAAAATATAAAATAAATAACTGCAAAAGGACACAAAAACAAATAAAAAAGAGCACAATAGATAAATACCTAACATATTTAAAGAATTTAAGTTAAACAAAATTAGTAAATGTAGTCTGTCTATTGTGACATATTTCCGATAAATCGGAATCTTCGATGTGTCTATGTGGTTAAGTTTTTAATCTGGTAAAGTAGAAGTAAGAGGAAATTTTAATTTCAAGAATAGAAAATTCATATATACAAATCATCAATGATTCTCAAGAAAGATGTTTTTCCAATAGGTCAAATCAATAAACCACACGGAGTAAGTGGTGAAATATCCTTCTCTTTTACTTCCGATATTTTTGACCGGGAAGAAATTCCTTATTTTGTTTTTGAGATGCAGGGAATTCTGGTGCCCTTTTTTCTTGAAGAATATCGTTTCAAAGGGAATACTACGGGTTTAATGAAATTGGATGGTGTAAAAAATGAAGAACAGGCTCGTGCTTTTTTCGGATTGACGATTTATTTACCGAAGAAATATCTGGAAAAGGTAGAAAATACAGATATTGAATTGGATTATTTTGTTGGATTCAGTTTAGTTGAAGCTGAAAAAGGACTACTTGGAGTGATATCGGAAGTAGACCAAACTACCGAAAATGTACTTTTTGTCATTCCAACTGAAGATGATGAGATGTTAATACCGGCAGGTGAAGAGTATATCGAAAATATTGATCACGAGAAAAAAATTATTTATGTCCGTTTACCTGAAGGATTACTGGATCTTTAAGACAACATATTTACTAAAAGTGATATTGTGAGTTGAACTAAATTGTTTTGATAAGTATGTTGTATTTAAGCTGGGAGTATTGTCTCATGATTAGTTATTAAGTCCCCACGATCAGAGATCGAACAACAATAGAGATAACTACGATAGGCAGAAAAATGCATTTAATAAGGGAATAAGGGTGGGGTTGTGGTAGTTAGGTTTTCTACGAAGGGTAAAAAAAGAAGAAAAATAAGGTTTTTAATATAACACAATGAGCAGATAATTAGGAACTTGCAAAGAGTTATATAGTAGGGCATAAATATCCAGTAATAAAAGATTTGTATTATTCTGTTTTGTATTGTAGTTAGTTATTATTTAAGAGACGTATTTCAATAAACACTAATTTTTAAATACCAGAAACATGTTTGATGACGAAGAAAATGATTTCAACGAGTACGAAAAACTACCCCTATTCCTCAAAGGGAAGGAAATTCTTGATGTAATTACAGACATACTGGCTTTAATTGAAGATGACAATGAACATCTTGACATAATTAAGCAATTTATATTAGAAGATGCTTATATGTTGACCGCTAAAATTGCCGGTGCTGAAGGGGGTGATTTATACGATTTACGAATGGAAAATGCGGCTGTTATCCGTAAAGCTGCCCGTGATCTGATGGTACAGAATCAATCACTTGAAATGTTCGGATTTGAGCATGTTGAGTATTATTCGATCGTTAGTGATCTTATTGAAGAATATCGCTTGTTGTTTATCGATTGGGTAGCCGGATTTGATAAATCAAACTACATTGTTGACAGGTGGGGCCTTTTTAATCCACCGGGTGTAGGACCCTTCGATGAAGATGATGAGTTCTAATGATTATATTAGAGTATATCTACTTTAAAAAGTATTTTTTCAGCAGAATAATATTCATCTAAATCCATATTGACAGAAGCAACTTTGTATCCTGTCCTGAAATCGGTGTCAAAACAAATAACTGAATAAACCGTTAGTAATTATTCCCATTCTTCTAAAGGCTTGTAGAATTCACGGTACGTTGTGTCGTTCGAATAGAAATTCAACCGTTCAAGCATAGCTGCCGATGTTTTATAGCCATATGCTAAAATTGCATTTATACCTGTTTCGCGACAAATATTTTCGAATTCACTATATAGTTTTGTCCCGATTATTTTGTGTTGAAATTCTTTTTTTACAGCACAAAACCAGATCATAATTGCTCCGCTAACCATTTTCTCTCCACTAATAAATCCTTTGATTTGTCCTTCGGTTTCGTAAACAAGTGTCAGGCAACGTTCATTCATAACAAGTTGCTCAATCCAGGACCTCTCATAGGGAACTTCTTCATTGTATTTGAATGGTTCCATATCAAGAATGTTATGAATTGCTTCAATGTCTGTAACCAGAGCTTTTCTCACAGAGTGTGTTGGATTTGTTGAATTCATTTCCTTAATATTATTAGTTATTATGCCATTGTATAGACTATTTCCTTCACCCATGCTGCCCATTCCGATTGACTTTTTGTTTTATCGAAAGTTTGCCATGGAATCGGTTTCCCTATACGTATCATGAAATGCTTCCCTTTTTGCTTAAACATTTCGTTTACCAGATACATCATTTCAATATTGATTTTAATACGAAAAAACTTACGGATATTGGCCAGATTATAAAAAAAATTGGAATTTTTACCCTCAAAATATATAGGAACAACATCCCGTTGATATTCGACCGATTTTGAAATGAAATTCTTCTTCCATTCTAAATCAATAATTTTCCCATTGATTTTTCGGGAACACATTCCTGCGGGATAGGTTAACAAATTATTGTCAGATTCATATAAATCCTGCATCATCGATGCATGATTTTTGCTCTGTGACCCAACCTTATTGACGGGGATAAACATTTCATGCATTGGTTCAAGATTCATGAGTATGTCATTTGAAAAAAAACGAATTTTTCCTTCGTATTCTTTTCCGAGCAAATAACCAGTTGTAATTCCATCAAGGCCTCCTAACGGATGATTCCCTACAAAAATATAAGTGCCACCTTTTGGAAGGTTTTCTTTCCCTTCAATACTCGTTGTGACATGCAGGTATTCAAATGCAGCTTCAATAAATTTGAGATTCCTTACTCCCGGATATTTGATGAAAAAATCATTTAATTCTGTCTCATGAACAATTTTTCGCAGGTAATTAATAATGAATTTTGGAACTTTTGTATTTGGAGCTTTACTTTTAAGGATTTTTTCAATGTCTATGGTGATGGATTTTGTTTTACTCATGAATATAGTTATTTCTAATAACTGCAAATGTACAAAAAATGCCTAAGTAATTGAAATTATTCATTCTATTACCATTCCGTTATGTACAGATTTAGATTTATTAATGTAAAGTATAGTTTTTACTGATTATTCTAATCCAACTGATAGTTTCATATTCATATTCATATTTTATTCCTATCTGTGATTTGACCATCTTTTGAATTGAATAAAACTGCTTGTTTGCAATCACCTTGAATAAGTAAATAGAATCAAATATTGTCATATTCTGAATATAAAAAAAATAAAATGCGAAAATATATCGTTCTTAGTACTTAAAGTAATACTGTCTGAAAGATCAGATCTGGTTTATTCAAATCATATGGTACATTCCTTTAAACATGTAAAGATTGTCAAAATAGACTGTAAACATGTACAATTAGTTAATAGATTGCCCCACTTGGATTGATTCTTCTGTGAATTGGAATTTAAATATATATAAATATATAATAATCAATGCAATAGCCTCCGTTTAGTATTAAAATGAATTGTTGAAATACTGTTGATAAGTTGTTTAAACCGACATTTTTAATAGTGATTAATTGTTGATAAATAAATTGTGGGGAAATGTGGGGGATTTGAATATAATTTTATACTTTTACCGTTGAAATAATATGTCTAAAATACTATGTCAACATTTATAGGTAAATACGAAGCAAAAGCAGATGCAAAGGGAAGAATATTCATTCCTTCAGCCTATCGTAAGTTATTACCTGATGGTGAAAAGGAGCGGGTTGTGATACGCAAGGATGCTGAGAACGACTGTCTGGTTGTTTTTCCTGAAAGTGTCTGGAATTCAAAAGTGGAAGATTTCAAATTAAAACTTGATGAATGGAATTCGGTTGATCAGCTGATATTGATGCAATTCGTTTCAGAAGCAGAATGGTTGGATATTGATTCGCAAGGACGTATTTTGATTTCGAAAAAGAATTTGTTGGCTATCGGTGTAGAAAATTCAGATTTCCTGTTTGTCGGCATGATTGATAGATTTGCTATCTGGAGCAAATCGAAATATGAACAGGCAAGGATGTCATCTGCTGATTTTGCTTCTTTGCTGAAAGAGAGGATGTTGAAGAAATAGTTTATGATGTATAAGTGATATTCATTTAAAAATGATTATTTTCGTAGAGCTTTGAGACTCAAAAAATAAAATATGATAGAACTTGCTTACCATACACCGGCATTACTAAAAGAAACTATTGAAGGGTTGAATATTAAACCAGATGGAATATACGTTGATACTACTTTTGGAGGTGGAGGTCATTCACTTGAAATATTAGCTCATTTAAATGAAAATGGAAAGTTGCTGGGCTTTGATCAGGATGAAGATGCAATTAAAAACAGAATAAATGATCCAAGGTTTATATTTGTCCGAAGTAATTTCCTTTATTTGAAAAACTTCCTGCGTTATCATAATATAGTTAAAGTCGATGGTATTTTAGCAGATTTAGGGGTTTCTTCACATCATTTTGATGAAGCCGAACGGGGTTTCTCATTTCGGTTTGATGGATTACTGGATATGCGAATGAATACTAAATCACCTTTGAGTGCGGCGGTTTTACTTAATACCTATTCGGAAGAGCAATTGGCGGATGTGTTTTATTTGTACGGGGAACTGCGTAATTCCCGTAAAATTGCCAAAACAATTGTAACTGCCCGTTTGAGTGTGCCATTTAACAGGATTTTCCCTTTTGTTGAAGTGTTGAAGCCCTTTTTAAGTCGTGAAAATGAAAAGAAAGATTTGGCACGAATATTTCAGGCTTTACGAATTGAAGTAAATAAAGAAATGGACGTGTTGAAATCTCTTTTGGAGCAAAGTCTTGAAGTTTTAAATCCTGAAGGAAGATTAGTAGTATTGACTTATCATTCTTTGGAAGACCGATTAGTTAAGAACTTTATACGTAGTGGAAACTTCGAAGGTAAAATTGAAAAAGATTTTTTCGGAAATATCTTGTCTCCCCTGAAAGCAATTAATTCTAAAGTGATTATTGCTGATGATGCAGAAATTGAACGTAATCCACGTGCCAGAAGTGCTAAGTTGAGAATTGCAAAGTTGTTATGAGGAGTGAGAAAGGAGAGTAAGAAGTAAGGAGTAAGAGGTAAGGAGTAAGAGGTATGGAGGAAAGAATAAGGGAATATTAACAATGTTATTACTTCCAAATAAATATTCGGTTAATAACTAATAAAATGAATTTTTTTAAAAGAATAGCAGATGCAATTCGTGGCAGTGAGGATTTTTCTGACATAAAATCGAGCACAATCCGCGATTTCCTGAATGGAAACATTTTAACCAATAAGTTTCTACAGAAACAATATCCTTTATTGATTATGTTTGCAGCTTTGACTTTTTTGTATGTGGATAACAGGTTTTACTGTGAAACACAATTAGCAAAAGAGATTGATTTGAAAAAAAAATTACAGGATGTAAAATATGAATCATTGACTATATCGGCTGAATTAATGGAAATAAGCAGACAATCAAATGTCATGAATAAAGTAAATGAGAATGGAATAAATTTAATTCAATCGACTATACCGCCTATTGTAATTGAAGATAGTATACCAAAAAATTAAATGTCCGACAAACGTAAAAATATTGTACTTCGTTTTGGCATAGTATATACCATAATATGTCTTTCGTTTTTTGCCGTTCTCTACAGAATTGCGATCATTCAGTTTGTGGAGCATGATAAATGGTTGGCTTTGGCTGCTCAAAATGTTAGAACAAACATTATTGTTAAACCTATCAGAGGAAATATCTATGCCTGTGATGGCCGGTTAATGGCCAGTTCCATTCCTACCTATTATGTCTATATGGATTTACGGGTTCCTGCATTGCATGAAAAGGGAGGTAAATTGTTTAAAGAAAAAATTGATTCAGTTTCCATTTATCTGTCTAGTCTTTTCCATAACAAGACACCCTACGAATATAAGACAATTCTTACCAATGCTTATCGAACAGGTGTCGGTGAATTTCAACTTTATCCGGAAAAGATTTCTTATTCGCAACTTAAACGATTAAAGACACTACCACTTTTTAGATTGGGTCGTAATAAAAGCGGACTAATCTCTAAAGTACTATTCAAACGTGTCAGACCATTTGGCTCACTTGCAAAACGAACAATTGGGGATATTTATGCAGATGATTCAAAAGGAGGGAAAAATGGAATAGAAATGAGTTTTAATTCCAGTTTGCTGGGTACTCCGGGAATTTCAGTCCGACAGAAAGTTGCCAATACTTTCATGGATAATATTCTGGTTGAGCCAATTGATGGAATGGATGTTAATACAACTATCGATGTTGATTTACAGGACATTTCAGAAAGGGCATTGTTAGATGGTGTAAAGGAATTTAATGCAGCAGTCGGCTATGTCATTTTAATGGAGGTTCATTCAGGTGAAGTGAAGGCAATTGTGAATATGCAACGCAACAAAGATGGTTCTTTCAGCGAAAACAGGAATGGAGCAGTATCTGATTTAACGGAGCCGGGTTCAACTTTTAAAATTGCGTCCCTGATGGCTGCTATTGACGAAGGGAGAGTTAAAATAACAGATACCGTAAATACCTACAATGGTGAGTTTAAATATGGAAACCGAACGATGACCGATCACAATGTCAATCATGGTGGTTATCATAAAATAACTGTAGCCCAGGCAATTTATGGTTCATCAAATATTGGTATTTCCCGTGCCATTGTGAAAGCATACGGACGCAACCCGTCAGAATTTGTCAATAAATTATATTCAATGAAACTCAATGAGCGGATGCACATTGAAATCCCGGGGGCTGCCGGACCAGTTATTAAGCATCCCAATGATAAATCGCACGAATGGTCTAATACCACATTGCCTTGGATGGCTGTTGGATATGAAACACAAATACCACCTATCTACACATTGGCATTCTACAACTCCATTGCGAACGATGGGGTAATGATACGTCCTTTTTTTGTAAAATCAATTAGTAAAAACGGTCAGATTATTAAGCAATTTAAAACTGAAATAATTAATCCTTCTATTTGCAAACCATCTACTTTGAAGGATATTCGTTTTACCTTATTAGGAGTAGTGGAAAATAAAATGGGAACAGCTCAAAATGTCAAATCAAAATATGTACGTATTGCGGGTAAATCAGGTACAGCTCAAATTTCGCAGGGAAAAATCGGATATAAAAACGGCGGAACAAAATATCAGGTTGCATTTTGTGGATATTTCCCCTATGAAAACCCTCTTTATACCTGTATAGTAGTAATGCGCGAACCTAGTAAAGGGTATCCATCAGGAGGTGGAATGACCGGCAAGGTATTTAAAAATATAGCAGAACGCGTTATGGCTCTAAATTCAAACCGGAAGCCTTCTCAGGTTAATCCGGATTCTATAGATTATATACATTTTAACCCGATTACAAAAGTTGGATATTATAAAGCCATACAAACGGTGATGAATAACCTGAATTTAAAATTGGATGTAAATTCCACAGATTGGGTAAAAACTTATACCGATGAAAAAAGAACTCATTTTAATCCGATAGTCGTTACCAAAAATGTAGTTCCTGATTTAAATGGTATGGGAGCAAAAGATGCTGTTTTTATTCTCGAAAATATGGGATTAAATGTACAGGTTCAGGGTCGTGGAAAAGTGATCTCGCAAAATATTAAACCAGGTACATTTGCCAGGAAAGGGAGATCTGTTTTAATTAATCTTCAATAAAACAATCTGTAAAATGGACAAAAAATTGAAAAATATGATATTAACTGATATTCTGCAAAATGTTGTTTTGCTAAAAACAATTGGAAATAAAGAAATTGATATTCAAAATATACAGTTTGACTCGCGTAATGTGGAAGCAGGAAGTGTTTTTGTTGCAACCCGTGGTGTAACTTCCGATGGACATCTATTTATTCCAATGGCAATCGAAAAAGGAGCTTTGGCGATAGTATGTGAGGAAATTCCAACTCAAACAGACTCAAATATTACCTATATTAAAGTAGCTAACAGTTCGGATGCACTCGGAAAAATGGCTTCGGCCTGGTATGGTTTCCCTTCTTCAAAAATGATTTTAGTCGGTGTAACCGGTACAAATGGAAAAACGACTATTGTTACTTTATTATACCAGCTTTTTCGTCAGCTGGGACATAAGGCCGGATTACTTTCCACCGTATGTAATTATGTGAACGATGTACCGGTGGAGGCAACTCACACCACCCCTGATGCAATGGAATTAAACCAACTTTTAGCTCAAATGGTCTCTGTGGGATGCGAATATGCATTTATGGAAGTCAGTTCTCATTCAATTGATCAACGCCGTATTGCAGGATTAGAATTCAACGGGGGTATATTTACAAATATTACACGCGATCATATTGATTATCATCTTACCTTTGAGAATTATTTGAAAGCTAAAAAACTATTTTTCGATGACTTATCCGAAGATGCTTTTGCACTTACCAATGCAGATGATAAAAATGGATTTGTCATGCTTCAAAATACGAAAGCAAAGAAATTTTCCTATTCACTCCGGACATTGGCCGACTTCAAAACCCGGATATTGGAACATGGTTTTGAAGGTATGCTGCTTGATATGAATAACAAAGAAGTAAATGTTTCATTTATCGGAAAATTTAATGCCAGTAATTTGTCCGCGGTTTTTGGAGCAGCAGTTCTTCTTGGACAGGATGAAACAGAAGTGCTTCGTATTATCAGTTCATTGCATTCAGTTGCAGGTCGGATTGAAACATTTCATTCTCCTTCAGGTTATACCGCCATTGTTGATTATGCGCATACTCCGGATGCCCTTACGAATGTAATTGATACGATTAACCAAATTCTTCAAGAAAACGGACGTCTTATTACGGTTATAGGTTGTGGCGGAAACCGGGACAAAGGAAAACGCCCAATGATGGCAAAAGAAGCCGTTAATGGAAGCTGGAAAGCTATTCTGACTTCCGATAACCCACGCTTTGAAGAACCACAGGATATTTTAAATGATATGTTGGCAGGGCTGGATACATTCGAAAAAGCAAAAAGCCTGACTATTGTTGATCGCCGGGAAGCTATTCGAACAGCCTGCGCTCTGGCACAAGCAGGCGATGTTGTTCTGATTGCAGGCAAAGGACATGAAGATTATCAAATAATTCAGGGAGTTAAACATCATTTTGACGATAGGGAAGAAGTAAAAAATTGTTTCTGAATCTCTGTTCAACCATCCAATAAATTGTAAACTTTAAATCAATAAATTGTAAATAGTTATGTTATACCATTTATTCAAATATCTAGAAAATATATTCGTTTTCCCCGGTGCACACCTGTTTAATTATATTTCATTCAGAACCGGATTGGCGTTTATACTTGCACTTTTGCTTTCAACCATATTTGGTCGTCGCATAATTAATTATTTGCAAAAGAAACAGATCGGGGAAACAATACGTGATCTTGGTCTGGAAGGACAGATGAGCAAAAAAGGGACTCCCACTATGGGTGGAATTATTATTATTATTGCCATTTTTGTACCAACTATACTATTGGCAAATCTGACCAATATCTATGTTATTCTGATGCTCATTACAACGGTATGGCTTGGATTAATAGGATTCCTTGATGATTACATGAAAATTTCACGCAAAAACAAAGAAGGACTGAACGGACGCTTTAAAATTGTTGGACAGGTTGGGTTGGGTCTGATTGTCGGATTAACCATGTATATGAGTTCTGACGTTGTTATACGTGAAAATTTAGAAGTGAAAGGTGGTATCAATCAACGGGTAGAAAACGTACTCTATGCTAAACATGATATAAAATCAACCAAAACGACAATCCCGTTTGTAAAAAATAACAATTTAAATTACGCCGATGCATTCAAATGGGCAGGTGATAAAGCCCAACAATATGGTTGGATTTTATTTGTTTTAGTGGCAATTTTTATTGTGACAGCTGTTTCAAACGGAGCCAATTTAACTGATGGTTTGGATGGTCTTGCAACGGGATCATCAGCTATAATGGGTATTATTTTGGGTATACTGGCATATGTTTCGGGTAATATAAACTATTCCGGATACCTGAATATCATGTATTTACCTGGAACAGGTGAATTGCTTGTCTTTGCAGGTGCATTTATTGGTGCCACAATTGGTTTTCTGTGGTATAATGCATATCCGGCTCAGGTATTTATGGGGGATACGGGTAGTTTAACTTTAGGTGGAATTATTGCAGTTTTTGCTATAGCCATCCGAAAAGAATTATTAATACCAATTTTATGTGGAGTATTTTTTATCGAAAGTTTGTCTGTTATGATTCAGGTTGCCTATTTTAAATATACTAAAAAGCGATTTGGAGAAGGAAAAAGGGTATTTAAAATGACTCCATTACACCATCACTATCAAAAAGCGGGTAATTCAGGAATTCAGGCGATTTTCCAACGGCCGATCAATGCAATGCCTGAATCCAGAATTGTAATTCGATTTTGGATAGTCGGAATAATTTTGGCAGCAATCACAATAATAACTTTGAAAATCAGATAGAAATATACTGATGTTTTAAATTTGAGGATAGAAAGACTAAGAACAAAAACGTACAAACAAATGAAACGAATTGTAATTTTAGGAGGAGGTGAAAGTGGTGTTGGAGCAGCTGTTTTGGCCAAAAAACAAGGCTTTGATGTATTTCTGTCTGATTTGTCAGAGATTAAACTTCAATATAAAACTATATTACAGCAATCTGAAATAAAGTGGGAGGAAAATAAACACACTGAGGAACTGATTCTTAATGCAACGGAAGTAATTAAGAGTCCGGGAATTCCTGATAAAGCACCAATTATCAAAAAATTACAACATCAAGGGATGCCGGTTATTTCAGAAATCGAGTTTGCAGGTCGCTATACCCATGCTAAAATGATTTGTATTACCGGAAGCAACGGTAAAACAACGACGACAATGTTGTTGTATCACATTTTAACTAAAGCAGGTTTGAATGTAGGTTTGGCCGGAAATGTAGGTCAAAGTCTTGCATTGCAGGTGGCAAACTCCCCATGTGACTATTATGTTGTGGAACTGAGCAGCTTTCAATTAGATGGAATGAGGGAATTTAAAGCTGACATTGCAATTTTGCTCAATATAACACCTGATCATTTGGACAGATATGACTATAATTTTCAGAATTATGTTGATTCGAAATTTAGAATAACACAAAATCAAACGGAGAAAGATGCTTTTATTTTTTGGGAAAATGATCCGGTCATTAAGTCAGAATTAATCAAAAGAAATTTTCATTCAACGATGTATCCTTTTGCAGTTGAACGAAGTGAAAAAACAAAAGCATTTATCGAACAGGATGAACTGATAATAAAAACTCTAAAAACTCTATTTACTATGCCTACTTCAGAATTAGCTTTAAAGGGTATTCACAACACGTATAATTCAATGGCTGCAGGATTGGCAGCATCCATTGTGAACGTCAGGAAAGAGAGTATCCGCCAGTCATTGCAGGACTTTCAGGGAGTGGAACACCGGCTTGAATATGTAGCAACTGTAAAAAATGTACGTTTTATTAACGATTCCAAAGCAACAAATGTCAACTCATGCTGGTATGCACTTCAGAGTATGAAAACACCTGTTATTCTTATTTTAGGTGGAACCGATAAAGGAAATGATTATACAGAAATAGAAGAATTGATTCATGAAAAAGTAAAGGGGTTGGTTTTTTTGGGTCTTGATAATAAAAAGTTACTCGATTTTTTTAATGGTAAAGTCTCCGCTATAACTGAAGTAACATCGATGGAAGATGCTGTAAAAGCGTCATTCGAAATGGGAGTTGATGGAGATACAGTACTACTATCGCCATGTTGTGCAAGTTTTGATTTATTTAATAGTTATGAAGACCGGGGTAAACAATTTAAAAGTTGTGTCCGGAATCTTTAATATATTTGAAGAATGAGTCAATTTTGAAACGCATTTTTTTTGATTATCTGAAATATGACAGAAAAGCCTTTTAATATCCTCTTCAGGGTGACGAGGGAGTCTGTCGTACTTAAGGATAAATTAAAGAAGATTTGTCACAAATAAAAATATTTAGCAGTTTCAAATTATGTTTATTACTTTTAAACGAAACTGAATTTTAGAATCCTAATTTGGGGCTGGTGTCAAAAAGAATATCGTAGGACATTCAAAGATTAAACTTTAAGTAATCCGCTATTTATGGAAACTTTTCTAAAGAAATATTTAAAAGGTGATGCAACTCTGTGGATTGTGTTCTTTTTTCTTTGTGTACTTTCGGTTATCGAGATGTATAGTGCTTCCAGTACATTGGCTTATAAAGCTTCAAGTCATACAATACCCGTGCTTCGTCATATAGGTTTTTTGACATTAGGAGTGCTGATAGCTTTTTTTGTTCATTTAATTCCATACAGGTATATCCGTATTTCTTCTTATTTAGGATTAGTGATCTCCACTATTTTGTTAATATATGTTCTTTTTAAAGGACACAGTGAAAATGATGCTGCCCGCTGGCTGGTAATAGGAGGTGTCCAGTTTCAACCTTCAGAATTAGCTAAACTTTCTGTCATTATTGTATCAGCCGATTTAATTTCAAGAATAAGGGATAATGCCAAAAATGAATGGGTCTATTTCAGGAACACAATTATTTTGTTGCTTTCAATTTGTGGACTGATTTTACTTGAAAACTTTTCGACTGCTTTTATTTTATTCACTGTCGTTTTTATAATGATGTTTATAGGCCGGATATCATTTAAATATCTGATTTCATTAGCCGGAATTATGCTAATTGCATTTGTTATAGGATATGGGACAGTAAAAACAATTCCTGAGAAATCGATGCCCCATATGTTTAAAAGGGCTTATACGTGGGTTGCCAGAATCGAAAGGCATTCCGATAAAGAAGGAAAAAACAACAAATATGTTATAAACGATAAGAACCGCCAGGAAAAATACGGGCAGATAGCTATAGCAAGAGGTGGACTCTTTGGGGTTATGCCGGGCAATAGTGTGGAACGTGATTATCTGCCTCAGGCATATTCCGATTTTATTTATTCTATTATCGTGGAAGAAATGGGTTTAATAGGTGGTTTTTTTGTAATTTTACTCTATCTGATTTTGCTTTTCAGGGCAGGGAAAATTGCAACCAACTGCTCATCGGTCTTTCCGGCCGTTTTGGTGATAGGTCTTTCATTAATGATCGTTATTCAAACCTTTATTAATATGTCAGTAGCAACGAGTTTAATACCTGTCACCGGGCAACCTTTACCTCTTATCAGTCGGGGAGGAACTTCTATTCTTATAACCTGTATCTATTTTGGAATAATATTAGGAATTACCCGTCAGATAAAAAGTGAGCAATTGCCTGTTGATGAAAATTTTACAGCGCCGGAAGATACACTTAAGGTGGTAAACCTGGAAAGTTTGTGACCGGAGTTTGTTTCTAAAAATAAATAATTAACTTTTTTAGAGTTGAAGATAAAAGTTGGAAAACAATGAAACATAAATTTATAATCAGTGGAGGAGGTACCGGTGGGCATATATTCCCGGCAATCAGTATTGCGAATGCCTTGAAAAAGAAGCTGCCTGATGCTGATATACTATTTGTAGGAGCATTGGGTCGTATGGAAATGGAAAGGGTTCCTGCAGCGGGTTATCCAATTGAAGGCTTGCCTGTAAGCGGCTTTAACAGAAAAAGTATGTTCCGGAATATAAAGGTTTTATGGGATATACTCCACAGTTTGATGTTAGCCCGTCGTATTGTTAGCCGTTTCAAGCCTGATGTTGTTATCGGAGTAGGGGGCTATGCCAGTGCACCAACCCTTCGGGCAGCTTCAGCATTAGGAATCCCGACTCTAATTCAGGAACAGAATTCGTATGCCGGTGTCACCAATAAAATCCTTGGTAAAAAAGCAAAAAGAATTTGTGTTGCCTATCATGGAATGGAACGTTTTTTCCAGAAAGATAAAATTGTGATCACAGGTAATCCTGTTCGTCAGGATCTTTTTTCAGTTATACCAAAATCACTTGAAGCCTATCAGTACTTTGGTCTGGATCCAAAAAAGAAAACGCTCTTAATTGTAGGTGGAAGTTTGGGTGCAAGAACAATAAATCAAAGTATAATTGCAGGATTAACTCAATTATCAAAATCAGATGTTCAGGTGATATGGCAAACAGGTAAACTTTATATAGATAATGCCATGAAAGCAGTTGAACCTTTTGCATCACCTGATTTGTCGGTAACCGATTTCGTTTCGCGTATGGATTTGGCTTATTCGATTGCTGATCTGGTTATTTCAAGAGCAGGTGCAAGTTCTATATCGGAATTATGTTTATTGGCTAAACCAGTTATTTTAGTTCCATCACCTAATGTTGCCGAAGATCATCAAACTCAAAATGCTTTGGCATTGGTACGAAAAGATGCAGCTGTAATGTTGAAAGATTCAGAGGCTGTTGACCAACTTGTAAACATGGCCATTGATTTGATCCATAATAGTACTGAATTAAATAAGTTGAGCAAAAATATACTTCTGTTAGCTGAAAAAGATTCAGCCGACAGAATTTCTGCGGAAGTGATGAAGTTGATATGTTAGACGTTCCGCGTTCCGTGTTCCGTGTTCCGTGTTCCGTGTTCCGCGTTCCGCGTTTTGCATACAACTTTATTGGTTAAGTGGTAATACTACTATTCTCCCGGTAAATGGTAAATGAATAAATAGTAAATGATTGAATCATTCGTTTGATAAAAAATATCAAAACTTTAGATAGAAAAAAATGAATAAGTTTACAAAATTTTATTTCTTAGGAATTGGTGGCATAGGAATGAGTGCGTTGGCACGTTATTTCCATACAAAAGGTTTTCAGGTGGCTGGTTATGACCGTTCTCCAACTAAGTTGACATCTGATTTACTCACAGAAGGAATCATCATTAGTTTTAATTCGGAAGTAGATGAAATCCCGTTTGTTTATACAAAACCCGATTCCACATTGGTAATTATTACACCGGCTATACCACAAAATCATCCACAATTAAAATTTTTTCAGGATAACAATTTCACTATTCAGAAGCGTGCGCAGGTTTTGGGCGATATTACCCGTCAGAGTAAGGGTATTTGCATTGCCGGAACACATGGTAAAACGACCACTTCTACTATCACAGCACATCTGTTGTATCAATCACAGGTTTCCTGTAACGCTTTTTTAGGTGGGATAGCAAACAATTACAATACTAACTTATTGATATCTACAGAGAGTAATCTGGTAGTAATTGAAGCCGATGAATATGATCGTTCGTTTCATCAGCTTTCACCTTATATGGCTGTGATAACATCTGTAGATCCTGATCATTTGGATATTTACAAAACAGTAAAAGCTTATAATGAAAGTTTTGAGTATTTTACTTCGCTTATACGACCAGGAGGAGCGTTAATTATGCGTAAAGGGATTCAAATAGAACCACAATTGCAGAAAGGAGTAAAACTGTATACCTATTCGATGGATGAAGGGGGTGATTTTTGTGCTGAAAACATTCGTACTGTGAAAGGTGAAATTCATTTTGATTTTGTAACACCGAATGACCGGATAGCGGATGTCAGGTTAGGAGTACCTGTTCTTATCAATGTTGAAAACAGTGTTGCAGCAATGGCATTGGCCTGGCTGAATGGAGTTTCCACAGATGAATTACGAACAGGTATTTCTTCTTATTCCGGAATTTACCGTCGTTTTAATGTAGTTTACAAATCCGATAAAATTGTTTATATGGATGATTATGCTCATCATCCAAGTGAATTAAGAGTGAGCATCGCATCGATCAGAAATTTATATCCGGGTAGGAAAATAACAGGTATTTTTCAACCTCATTTATATTCAAGAACACGTGATTTTGCACCTGCATTTGCCGATGCTTTGTCCAAACTTGATGAGCTGATTTTATTGGATATTTATCCGGCTCGTGAAAAACCTATCGAAGGAGTTGATTCAGAGCTTATTCTTCGCGATGTTAAACTTAAAAACAAAATATTGTGCTCCAAAGAAAATCTATTACCTTTGCTCAAAGAAAAGCAGTTGGATATTTTGGTTACTTTTGGTGCAGGTGATATTGATAAATTGGTTCCATTGATTAAAGATCAGTTGAAGAAAAATAACAATTGACATTTGATAAGTTGAGTATGAAACCCATCTGGAAATACATTTTAATAAGTTTTTTTACATTATTGGTATTAGGTTACTTCGAATTTTCTTTGCGGCATTTTTCAGGGAGAGAAAAGAAGATTGAATGTCGGAATCTGGATATTATTATGGCTGACAGTTCGAATGTTCAGTTGATTACTCAAAAAGATATTGCTCAGATTCTGGAACAAAATGATCTGAATCCTATTGGTAAAACTATCAGAGATGTAAATACAGAATCAATTGAGGATATACTTCACAAAAATCCGATGATTAAAACAGTTGAATGTTATAAAACACCATCAGGAACAATTACGATTAAAATCCATCAACGATGTCCAAAATTCAGGGTAGTCGGATTTGGAAGTTATTACATGGATGTCGACCGTAAGCCAATGCCTGTATCAACAAATTATGCTGCATATGTTCCGGTTGTATCAGGACGGGTAACCGTTTCAATGTGCTCTGGTAAAATGTTTGATTTTGTAAGTTATATCGTTGATAATCCATTTTGGAATGCACAAATAGAACAAATTTATGTCCGTGATGATCAGAAAATTGAACTTGTACCGCGGGTAAGTGATGCGATCATCGTGCTGGGTACATTGGATAATTATCAATCGAAGCTTGGGAAGCTATATAAATTATACCGGAAAGGTTTTAATGTAATCGGTTGGAATAAATATAAAATTATTGATTTACAATATAAAGATCAGATTGTCTGTATTAAAGGCGATCAAAAAAATGCACAACACAAAGTAGTGCCTGAAGAAAAAAAAGATAGTATTATTGCCAGTAAATTATGATTTCAAATAAAATTGTAGCAATTGATTTCGGTAGTACCCGAATCTCGGTAATGGCAGCTGAAGTGCTCGAAGATGGCGCATTAAAGATATTCTCTGAAGAATCAAAGACAGCGGATGATATTCGCTGGGGAATTGTGGAAAAGCCATCCGGAGCATCATTTAAAGTGAGCGAATTACTTAAGTTGCTTAAAAACAGTGCAAAAATATCTGATATAACTCATGTTTCAGTGAGTATCGGAGCTAAAAGCATGAAGCAAGTTTCAATATCTATCAATAGATTTGTAGGTAAAACGAATTTGGTAACTGAAAATTTATTGTCTGAGATGATGGAAGAATGTGAACATAAATTACAACTTCAAGACATAACAATTTTCGAAGTTATACCAGTATCCTATATCCTTGATGGAAAGAGTATAGATGAACCTGTAGGTAATAAAGCCAATCAGATAACTGCCAATTATCATGTTATATTAGGAAATACCATTATTAAATCCGAATTGGAACGCTGTTTTGACAGGACGGGCATTGTATTGGAATACAGTCCGTTAGCAGCTGAAGCTTTGTCAACAGTTGTATTTGAAGAAATGGAACGTGAGGTCGGTTGTGCCCTGATCAATTTGGGAGCTACAACAACAACGATGGCAATATATCACAATGGTGTGCTTCAACATTTCTTAGTGATCCCGTTGGGAGCTAAGAATATAACAAAAGATATACAGGAGTTGGGAATTACCGAACAGAATGCAGAAAGGTTGAAATGCCTTAAAGGAATTGCTCTGGAATCAATGGTGATCGATCCTATGTATATACAGGTTGCTTCCATCGATGAAGGAACTCCACCTGTAAAAATCTCCACTAAATTTCTGGCTAACATAATAGAAGCAAGATTGGAAGAAATATTACAACCCGTTTTTGATATTATTAGTGATCTGTCTTTTACATTGGATGCTGGAATCGTTATAACCGGTGGTGGCTCAAAACTAAAGAATGTAATTGATTTTATAGCTGAAAAAACAGGTATTTATGCCCGATTTGGGGATCATTCTGAATGGCTTTCAGAAGATACCAATGTTAGGTTTCATGATCCATCTTATGCTCAGTTAATTGGAACAATTTTACTGACTCAGGAATTCCGTAGAGAACATCCAATTGAAGAAGCAATAAAAGAACCTGAAAAAAAACCTAAACTTTCAAAAAGAAGATTTGGTGAAAAAATAACAGAAGGATTCTTCAATTTTTTCAACGATGACAATAAACTTGGATAGGAGTGAGGAGTGAGAGGTAAGAGTAAGAGGTAAGAAGAAAGGAACAAACATTTAAATACTAAATGAATAAATAAATTGTAAATTACCGGTTGTGCCTGTGTGGTTACTTTGTTTTAAATTGTAAATAGTAAATCGTAAAATTGTAAATAAAAAATATATATGGGATACTTAGATGATAGTTTACCCTTAGAATTGCCACTTATTGACAGTTCGATTATAAAAGTAATTGGTGTTGGCGGTGGTGGCGGAAATGCTGTAAATCATATGTATCGCCAGGGAATAACTGATGTCTCTTTTGTGGTATGTAATACAGACAACCAGGCATTGGTTAAATCACCTGTACCTACGAAAATTCAGTTGGGTGTGGAAACCACAGAGGGCTTAGGTGCCGGAGGAAAACCTGAAGTTGCCCGTAAGGCAGCAGAAGAATCAATTGAAAAAATTCAGGATCTTCTGAAAGATAATACAAAAATGGTTTTTATCACCGCCGGTATGGGTGGGGGAACAGGAACAGGTGCATCACCAGTAGTGGCCAAAGCAGCTCACGATTTAGGTATCCTGACTGTTGGAATTGTAACAATTCCTTTCGCATTCGAAGGAAGCATGAAAATCCGTCAGGCACTTGAAGGTGTTGCTGCTTTAAGCGAACATGTGGATGCTATTCTGGTGATTAATAATGAAAAGCTGAAGCAGATTTATCCGGATCTGGAACTTTCAAATGCTTTTGCTAAAGCGGATGACGTATTAACAAATGCAGCGAAAGCTATTGCCGAAATTATTACCATTGAAGGATATATCAATATCGATTTTGCAGATGTCTACAGTACTATGAAAGATGGCAATGTTGCCATCATGAATACAGGATATGCTTCAGGCGAACACCGGATTACCAAAGCGATAGAAGATGCTCTAAATTCACCTTTACTTAATACAAATGATGTCAGCGGAGCCAGTAAAATCCTGTTAAGTTTGTATTGCTCCAATACCGATCAGATTCGAATGGAGGAAGTAGAGGAAATTCACAATTTTATGTCGAAAGTGGGCGAAAATGTAGAAGTAATCTGGGGTGCGGGTTTTGATGATGAACTGAAAGAGAATGTAAAGATTACTTTGATTGCCACTGGTTTTGATGTAAGCGATATTCCGGGAATGCCTGCCAATATTGCCAAAGCACATACTCATAAACCAGAAATGAGTGCCGAAGCTTCCAAGTTTTTTGAAGCTCCTAAAAAAGAAGTGGTACCAGAGGTTGTTTTAACTGAAAAAGAAGTAATTGAAGTCCAGAAAAAAGTAGATACTGAAAAAGCATTTGAACAATATTACGTCAAATCATTGAAGAATGAACTTGAATATGAATCTGAAACGAATCTGCCTATATTTAATCTGGATGATTTAGATGATGAATCGACTTTGAAAAATGTTGAGAATATCCCAACATGGAAAAGAAAGTTGATGAAATGAAAGTGTTCAACGTTCAACGTTCCGTGTTCCGTGTTCCGCGTTAAAGGGTTTGAAAGGTTTGAAAAGTCCCGATAAATCGGGATGTCGCATACTCCATTTGAAAGGTTTGAGGAGAGTTCAATGTTATGCGTTCCCTTTATCAATTAACCAATCAACCAATCAACCAATCAACCAATTAACAAATTAACCACTCAACCAATTAACTAATTAACTAATTAACTAATTAACCAATCAACCAATCAGCCAATTAACCACTCAACCAATTAACTAATTAACTAATTAACTAATCAACCAATCAACCAATCAACCAATCAACCAATTAACCAATCAACTAATTAACCAATCAACCAATCAACCAATTAACCACTCAACCAATTAACCAAACAATAAAATGGACGAATTATTTGATAAAGTAAGCGGTGATATTAAAACCGCCATGTTAGCCCGTGACAAAGTAGCTTTAGAAGCATTACGCGGAATGAAAAAAGAGTTTTTAGATGCCAAAACAGCGAAAGGAGCCGATGGGCAAATGTCGGATGAACTTGGAATTAAAATCATTCAAAAGATGATTAAACAACGAAAGGAATCAGCTCAAATCTATTCCGAACAAAACCGACCCGACCTGGCCGAGAACGAACTGGCTGAAGCAACGGTCATTGAACGTTACCTGCCGGCTCAAATGTCTGATTCAGAACTTGAAACCGCTATTGAATCCATTATCGCTAAGGTTGGTGCAACAGGAATACAGGATTTAGGAAAAGTAATGGGTGCTGCCAGCAAACAATTAGCAGGAAAAACAGAAGGGCGTTTGATTTCGGAAAAAGTGAAGGCACTTTTGACGAAATAAGTTTGAGGGTCTGATAGGTATCCATGTTTAAATGTTTGTATAGCCTGAGTGCATTTCCGACTGAAAATTTTATCGAAAAATTAAATGAAATAAAAGTAGACTAAACTTCTCCTTGCCCTAAAAGGGATATTGTGGAAGTTATTATTTTAATATTTTAAAAATCGGGTTGTGGTTGATCTATTCACACATCCCGGTTTTTTTTATAACAAATTTCCCGAATCAATTCAGCAAATAGGGACGATCAAGCATGATCAGTATACAATCCTGTCAAACAGTTTAACTCTCGTGGAATTTGAGTTTGAAATTTCTCATATCCCTTAAGCTAATTGACCAGTGAGGTCTGACACTTATTAAATATCAATAAAAATATAAATATACATTTTTATTGATATTTAAAAAAGATAGTTATTCTCCTGAATAAATATTTTATAAGTTAAAACAACCACGATGAGCAAAATATATATATCTTTGCGAACGAAAGCAAATTAAAATGTAAATTTATGCTGATAGTAAACCTAATAAAACAAGAGTGGAAGAAAAGCTACAGAGCTCAGGGGTATTATAAGAATCTGGCAGTAAGCATAATGTTGGTTTTTTTTGTGCTCTATATGGCAATTGTTTTCCTCTTTATGGGTTTTTCTTTAAATGCTATTCTGGAGAAAGCTGACAGTACACTTAATCCTATGGAACTATTCAATGGTGCCATGCTGTATTTGATTTTGTCAGGCCTTACTATCCGTTTTTTAATGCAACCATTAAATACCTTTAATTTACCACCTTATCAGTTATTGCCAATTAAACGCTACACATTAATTAATTTTCTTATATTGAAACCTTTGGCGAATCCGGTCAATTATTTCTTATTGTTAGTTGTAGTTCCGTTTGCCGTTAAATCGGTAGTAGGTTATTATAGTGTTTTAGTGGCAGTTCGGTTTATACTAAGTTTTATTTTTATAATATGGTTTAATTCATTGACTGCTTCTTATTTGAAAAGGAAATTCGGAAACGGTCTCTTTCAATTCATACTCATAATTCTGATAATCCCTGGCTTTGCTGCATTGGAATATTTTAAACTCTTTTCACTGTTTAATGTCTCTAAATCTCTTTATGATTTTATATTATTAAAATCCTTTGGATTAATTATACCATTTGTAGGGGTTATTGCTGCTTTCATGTTTAATAAATGGTTTTTTTCACAAAATTATTATCCTGAAAAATTTAACAGCAAAATAAGAGGGGATAAAACAATTGCAGCCGATTTATCTTTCTTAACCCGCTTTGGAATAACAGGAGAACTTATTTCACTTGAAATAAAGTTGATTTTAAGACATAAACGTACAAAAAGCATTTTGTATATGTCGGCTTTATTTTTATTTTACGGACTGCTTTTTTATACAAATAAACTTTATGCAAACAATAATGGAATGTTGTTTTTTGCCGCACTGTTTGTAACCGGATTTCTTATGTTAATGTTGGGACAATGGATAATCGGTTGGGATGGTTCACATTTCGATAGTTTAATGACAAGAAATATCCCTGTAAGAACCTATTTGAGTGCCAATTATTATCTTTTATTGGGCTTCAATATTATCTGTTTTGTGGTCACTACACCATATTTTTTCTTCGGGATGAAAATAGTGTGTTTACATTTAGCGGCATTTTTGTTTAATATTGGGGTAAACGTTTATTTTCTGATTTTTATGGCAACATTTAAAAATACAAGGATTGATTTAACCAAATCGTCAGCTATGAATTATCAGGGAACATCTTATAAAAGTATGCTGATTATACTTCCAGTCATGTTTTTCCCAATCCTGGTAGTATATATCCTTTCGGCAATTTTCTCACTTGATGTTGCACTCTGGACAATGTCTTTACTAGGTTTAACAGGAATTATTCTACATAATCCTATCATGACTTTGTGTGTCAATCAGTTTAATAGACGGAAATATAAACTGGCGGAAGGATTCAGGCAGGGGGAATGATCTGATGATGAATATAAGTAAAAATGTCTTTGTTTTTTTGTTCCGGGTTCCGTGTTATGTGTTTGAAGAGTTTGAAGAGTTTGAAGAGTTTGAAGAGTTTGAAGAGTTTGAAGAGTTTGAAGAGTTTGAATGGTTTGAAGAGTTTGAATGGTTTGAAAGGTTTGAAAGGTTTGAATGGTTTGAAAGGTTTGAATGGTTTGAAAGGTTATGCATTCAGGGTTTAGGGTTACGTTTTTCAGGTCTTGCATTAGGCTTTCATGACTACTCAACCACTCAATCACACAATCACCCAATTATCCAGTCACCCAGTCACCCAATTAACCAATCAACCAATCAACCAATTACCCAATTAACCTATTAACCAATCACCCAATTAACCAATCAACCAATCAACCAATTACCCAATTACCCAATTAACCAATTAACCAATATATGATACAAGTTACCAATTTACAAAAAGCATATAACGGAGTGACCGTTTTAAATATCCCAAAAGTAGTGATTCGACAAGGTGAAAGTTTTGGATTAGTAGGAAATAATGGTGCCGGGAAAACCACTTTCTTCCGTTTAATCCTCGATTTGATTGAACCTACAACAGGAGAAGTAAAGATAGACGAACAAAAGGTGATGCGTAATGATGCATGGAAAATTTCCACAGGCTCATTCTTGGATGAGGGGTTTCTGATTGATTTTTTAACTACTGAAGAATACTTCAGTTTTGTAGGCAAATTATATCATAAATCGGAAGGTGATATTTCTTTATTTCTGGATTCAATGAAAGACTTTTTCAATGATGAAATACTTGGATCTAAAAAGCTTATTCGCGATTATTCGAAGGGGAATCAAAAAAAAATAGGTATTGCTGCCGCACTTATCGGGGATCCGACTATATTGATACTTGATGAACCATTTACCGCACTCGATCCATCTTCACAAATCCGGCTAAAGCGTTTTTTAGTTGAATTGCAAATAAAATACAATATGACAATGTTAATTTCCAGTCACGATTTAAATCATGTTACTGATGTTTGCAAACGAATTGTAGTACTTGAGAAAGGAAAAATTGTAAAAGATTTAAACACGGATTCCGAAACATTGAAAGAATTAGAAGAATATTTTGCAGTTTAGTTACACTTTACAGTTTAAAACATTCGTCCACCCGGTATTTCCCATACATTTCTTTTATTGTACAACATTCAGTATAAGCATCATGCTCAAAAAAAAGGATTTGTTGTTTCTCAGCTGCTTCAGAGAGTAGAATTTTCTTTTCATTCATAGCTGTGACAGGATAGGTGTCGAATGCTGAAATCCAGGATACAGGAACTGTTGGTGCAATTGGAATTACATCTCCTACATATACATAAGCTTTAACCCCTGAATGTATATAACTCACTAATTGACCAAGCGTATGTCCATTGAAAATTCGTAATTCTACTTCCGGACATAACCATTGATTCTCACTTACTAATTTTAGTTTTCCGGCTTTCTGAACAGGGATCATATTCTCTTTAAAATATGAATCCCCTTCACGGACATTGGGATTAAGAAAATTTTCCCATTGTGTTTCACCTACCCAATGAATAGCATTAAAGAAAGTCAATTCAGTTTTCGAATGGTCGTCATTAAACTGAGTACATCCACCACAGTGATCGAAATGTAAATGAGTAAGTACTACATCCGTAATATCTGAACAGTGATAACCTAGTTGATTTAATTCGAATTCGAAATTGATAACTTCTTTAAATTCATAATATTTTAAGTATTCTAATTGTTTGTTTCCTGTTCCGGTATCTATCAGAATACGCTTTTCACCTGTATCAATTAAAAGGCATCGCATATTTAGCTGACAGAAATTATCTTCGTCGCATGGATAACGTTTTTGCCACACTCGTTTGGGAACTACTCCGAAAATAGCTCCTCCATCAACATGGAATGAACCGGCTTCGATTTTATATAATTTCATAAGTTAATTGGTTAATTGGTTAATTGGTTGATTGGTTGATTGGCTCCACGTTTCAAGTTCCGTGTTCCGTGTTCTGCGTTCATTGTTTCAGATTCAGATTTAAGATCTCTGAAAGTTCGCATTTAGTTAATTCCGTAAACGTGATGTCACTTCTTCCGTTAGTTGATCAGGTAATTGGTTGATTAGTTTAATTAAGTTATTTCTCCATCGGAGGTTGATAATAACCTTATTTAAATTTTCACAAACTTTTATACAATATACACATTATGAACGTTTAATCTCTATGTACTTGGCTAACTTTTTTGTACATTTGCATTTTAATTAATTTTCGACAAAAATAAGTAAAATCATTCAATATCCAATCGTATGCAACGAGTTCATTTTATTGCCATAGGTGGAGCTGCTATGCACAACTTAGCCATTGCTATCAGTAAAAAAGATAATTTTCTTGTGACAGGTTCAGATGACGAAATCTTCGAGCCATCGCTCAGTCGACTGAAAGAAAATGGTTTATTACCTGATAAATTGGGCTGGTTTCCTGACAGAATTCATAAAGGATTGCAAGCAGTTATTTTAGGTATGCACGCCACCGAAGATAATCCGGAACTTATCCGGGCAAAGGAACTTGGATTGAAAATATATTCATTTCCCGAATATCTATACCAGCAAACCCGCAGCAAAACACGTATAGTGATTGGAGGAAGCCACGGTAAAACAACAACTACTGCCATGATATTGTTTGTTTTAAAGCAAATGAAAATTGATGCAGATTACATGGTCGGTGCTCAGATTGAAGGATTTGATAATATGGTGAAGCTGTCATACGAATCACGTATAGCTGTTTTTGAAGGGGATGAATATCTGACCTCAACTCTTGACCGTCGTCCGAAATTTCATTTATACAAGCCACATATTGCCGTTCTCACCGGCATTGCCTGGGATCATATCAATGTGTTTCCTACATTTGAAAATTATGTTGAACAATTCAGGATATTTACTGAATTAATGGAAGTACAGGGCAGGCTTATTTATTTTGATGGGGATGAAAACCTAAACGATATAGCTCAACATTTACGACGGGATATTGTGCCTTTTCCGTACAATACTCCTGAATATGAAGTAAGGGACGGCATAACCTATCTGATTACCAAATATGGTGATGTACCATTAAAAGTATTCGGAGAACATAACCTTCAGAACATGACTGCTGCCCGATTGGCCTGTCGTCAGATTGGAGTAAGTGATGAACAGTTTTATTCGGTTATTTCAGAGTTTCCGGGTGCTTCCAACCGTCTGCAAAAGATTGCTGAAACTAACAATTCAGTCGCATTTAAAGATTTTGCCCATTCACCCTCAAAACTAAGGGCAACAGTAAAAGCTGTAAAACATCAGTATCCCGATCGAAAACTGATTGCCTGTATGGAATTACATACATTTAGTAGTTTGACAGAAGAATTCTTGCCACAATATGCAGGATGCATGGATGAAGCTGATGTTGCATTTGTTTATTACAATCCTGAAGTGATTCAACATAAACATTTAAAAGATATTAAGCCGGAACATGTGAAATTGGCATTTGGAGGTAACAATCTTACTGTTTTTACGGATTCTGAAGCCTTACAAAAAAAACTCAGGGAACTTAATTATGATAATTCTGCCTTGTTACTAATGACTTCAGGAAATTTCTCGGGAGTAAACCTGATTGAGTTTGCAAAGGAATTGTTAGAGCATTGAGTATTGATCATTGAACCAAGAACTAAGAGCCTAGAGCCAAGAACCAAGGGCACAGACTTGACCAATGTTGAGAACCAATCAACCAATCAACCAATCAACTAATCAACCAATTAACTAATAAACCAATCAACTAATCAACCAGTCAACCAAACAAGAATGACAGAGAAGCAACAATTATTAGACAGACGGTATATGCGTATGGCCAGAATATGGGCTGAAAACTCATACTGTAAACGCAGGCAAGTCGGAGCATTGCTGGTGAAAAATAAAATGATTATTTCGGATGGTTATAATGGAACACCATCGGGATTTGAAAATAATTGTGAGGATGAGAACAATGCATCAAAACCGTATGTTTTACATGCAGAAGCCAATGCAATTACCAAAGTAGCCCGTTCGCACAACAGTAGCGATAATGCTACCCTGTATGTTACTGCTTCCCCATGCATTGAATGTGCAAAACTAATTATACAGGCTGGTATAAAAAGGGTCGTTTATGGAGAACAATATCGCATCATGGATGGAGTTGAACTTCTAATCAGAGCTAATATCGAAATTATTTACCTGGAAAAAGAGATTGAATAGGTTGAATTTTCAAATTGTGGACTAAAATGATTATTCACTCTTTTAGTCGGTTACTAAATATTATATACAAATTATTTTTTATGAATAAGAAAAATTTATTATTGGTATTGATTATTTTTCTTGCTATCATTAGCGGAGTACTTCTTGGAAATTTACTTTCCAGGCGTGCCAACGGATTAGGAATATCAAGAATCTTATCGCACAGCAAAGTAGATGATTTGCTTTCCATTATAAACGCTCAGTATGTCGATACCGTAAACGTCAAAGAACTGACTGAAGAATTGATGACTGATTTAACTTCGAAACTCGATCCTCATACTGTATATATTCCTGCTTCCGATTTAGCAGATGTGAACAGTGAACTTGAAGGTAGTTTTAGTGGCATAGGAGTACAGTTTAATATCCAGAACGATACAGTCATGATTGTGTCCGTTATCAGGGGAGGCCCTTCCGACAAAGTTGGTTTAATAGCAGGTGACAGGATTGTTCAGGTAAATGATTCGGTTTTTGTCGGTAAGAAAATTTCCAATGAAAGGGTGATGAAGAAATTACGCGGGAAAGATGGAACGAAAGTGAAACTTGGAATCCGCAGACATGGCACCCGTGAGATATTACATTACACTATTACACGTGGAGAAATACCGGTAAATTCGGTTGATATTGCATATATGATTGAACCTCATGTAGGATTTATTAAGGTAAGTAAGTTTGCACAGACAACGTATTCGGAATTTCTAAATGCAATAGCTACTTTACGAAGCCAGGGTGCTAAAAAGTATATTATTGATTTACGTGAAAATAGTGGCGGATTCATGGATCAGGCTGTTAATATGGTGAATGAATTCTTACCGGGAGGGCGAATGATTGTGTATTCGAAAGGCAAAGCTTATCCACGTTCGGAAGCAAAATCGGATGGAAAAGGGAGTTGTATCAATGTACCTATGGTTGTATTGATTGATGAATTTTCAGCTTCTGCCAGTGAAATCTTTTCAGGAGCTATACAGGATAACGACAGGGGCTTGATTATTGGCCGCCGTTCGTTTGGTAAAGGATTAGTTCAACAACAAATCAGTTTGCCTGATGGGTCGGCTGTACGTCTGACTGTTGCCCGTTACTATACTCCTTCAGGTAGAAGTATTCAGAAGCCTTATATAATTGGAAAGTCTCAGGATTATGAGATGGATATAATGAAACGTTATTTGCATGGAGAAATTGACAGTAAGGACAGTATACATATGGGTCATTCGGTTAAATACAAAACTTTTGGCGGAAGAACTGTTTATGGAGGAGGTGGAATAATGCCCGATATTTTTGTACCGCGTGATACATCAGAATATACTCCATACCTGAATAAAGTTATCAATTACGGTTATTTGTATCAATTTGCATTTCAATATGTTGACAAAAACAGGGATAAACTGAAAACCATTAAAACCTGGCAACAAATGGACAATTACCTTACCAGTCAGAATCTCATTATTCCATTTGTGGCATATGCAACCTCTAAAGGAGTAAAGCCAAATTCGAAGCAGATTAATATATCCAAACGGTTTTTACTTACGCAATTAAAGGCTTATATATCCCGCAATTCGTTGGGGGATTCGGGTTTTTATCCGCTGCTTTACAAAGACGATAAAACGGTGTTGAGAGCTCTGGAATCGTTGAAAAAGAAATAGTTTTTTTAATTCCTTACATGAATAAAAAACCTCTTCAGAATTAGCATTCTGAGGAGGTTTTTTTATTCTCTGTTTTCAGATCAGTTACTTATTGTATGTGCTTTATTGAATGAGTAAATCCTTTTATTAAAATAAATTTATATGATTATCCACAAATACGCCTACTTAAAAAGAGTATAACAGAAATTGTTTCCCAGTACTTTTAGACTTGTATGGTTATTTATATGAAACTCTTTTTAATTAAGGGAATAGAATAAAATGGCTAAAAATAAACATCCAATTGTAACTATAAGCTTAAGAATTTTCTTAAATTTCTGCTAATACTACAATTCTTTAATCCTCATTCTTTGTCCCGTGCCCTGAATTTTTGAAATTTGTGTCTGATGAAATTATTCCGATATTACCCGGAAATTCCGTTCAAATTACACCCGGCAAAAATAAATATGATGAAAAATAAACGGTAATGTAACGGATAAATAACGATCCTATATAGAGTCGTAATATTACCGTAACATTATCGTAACATTACCGTAACATTACCGTTATATATCCGTAATTTTGGTGTAATGTCAGTGTAAAGTCCCGGCAAGTTGACGCCATATTAACATGAATAAATAAATCCAATCCGGATTTCATAATCAAAATATTATTCATCAGCTGAGTCTCAGAAACAATATATCGATTAGGACAGTTTGCGGATAATCATATAATTTAATTTTTCAATTTGCTTTCATTTTGATATTCTTCTCTCAGGCATATTACACGAATAATGTATAAAAGATCTCCGAATGAAACAGCAAGGTATCATAGAGAATCATCAGACGGTCACTGGACGGTTACCTAAGGAACTTTAATGAAAATATAACTGGAAATATTTGAATTTACTTGTTGAAATTAAAGTGTAAAATATCAAATTTCAAAATTATTGCCTATTATAAAAGGTAACCCAACTTTAACAGGTAAGGTTATTTAAAAATAATTATTTTTAGAAGCACTATCTTTTTTTAAGATGTGTTTAATGAGCATCAGAACTTCAGTATCCATAATTTACCGGATAAAAATAAAGGGATATGCATCAGCATATCCCTTTATTTAAAATGAATCAATAAAAAGAATTCTATTGTTTAATAATTTTTTGAATGCTTTTCCCTTGTTGAGTATTTACTTCCAAAATATAAACCCCACTTATCAGAGTTGAAAGATTAACAGACGTACTATTTGTAACTGTTTTTATTAAAGAACCCTGTAGACTATAAATGTTTACATTCTTAATGGTCTCAGGAGAAGTTATATAAACAAAACCTGATGTTACAGTTGGAAAAACTGATATTCCGGATTGTGAAACAGGATTATTAATTCCATTCGGTAAAGTTACCTGTTTATCGGTATAAATCAACAAATCGCCCAACTGCATGGTGATTGGCATGGAAGTGTTGGTCACATTAAGTTGTTCTCCTGTCAGTAAATTGTACCAGGTCCCTGTAGTCGGAAAATCAGGATTAGCTGTTATCGGGCCTGTACCGGTAAAATTGCCTAAAATAACCGTACTGATAGTGCCATTCGTCAGATAAATTCTACGTCCTGTTGTCCAATCTGTTGTAGTTACCTGCCAATTCCAGGAGGTAGGATTTGAAAACAGATCGCTGTACTGATTTCTGAAATTCATCACTTTGGAATAAACATCATGCAAAGCCAACCGGCTTGGAATAGTCAAATAATCCCAACGAACAGGTTTAGGATTTGTATTGCCACCATTATACAGGATTGAATACGAATACCCTAATTCTCCAAATTGCCACATCATTCTTGGCCCCGGGTTTAAAAATATAAATGGAGCAATGACCGATAATTGTTTCATGGCTGTTACAGTATCAAGTAATGCCGTTTGCCCGTAAGTGACAGCTTTAAATGCCATTCTTTCCTCGTCATGGCTCTCTGCATAACCAACACGATTATTATCGACCATTCCTGTAAAATCGCTGTTAGCAGAATATCCCATAGCAGCCTGTTGATATGCTCCGGACATATTTCTCCATAACATGGTACCGTGATAAGCTGCAAGTGTATCTTCTTCGTCGGTATTGCAGAAATGTTCCAAGATGACATATCCATTCGGATTAGCAGCTTTAACAGCATCAGAGTATTCTTTTATGTAACTGATTCGACCGGCATCATAGTTTGAAACTGTGGCAGTAGTGCTTACGGTTTGTGTAAATCCTTTACTTAAATCGAAACGGAAACCATCTACTTTATATTCAGTGAGCCAGAATTGTAAACCACGTTTTAACCATGAACGGACAAACGATCGGCTATGATTTAAATCATTTCCAACACTGTAAGGATGAGGAGCAATTGCATTATAGTAAGGATTTGTGGTAAGAGGTCTGTTGTTGACAGCATCCCAGTAAATCATGCAATAAGGACTTAAACCCCAGGTATGATTATATACAATATCAAGAACAACTGCCATTCCTCTTTTATGACATTCATCTATAAATTGCTGATAATCGAGTTTTGTGCCATACGCTTTATCGGTAGCAAAATAAAAGTTTGGGTTATATCCCCAACTGTTATTTCCATCAAATTCCATAATTGGCATTAATTCAACTGCATTGGCACCAAGTGATTTAATATAATCAAGCTTTTGGATCGCAGCCTGTACAGATCCTTGTGTTGTGAAATCGCGGAATAACATTTCGTAAATCATCAATTTGTTCTGAGCAGGAGCGGTAAAATTAGTGGTTTGCCATTGATATTTTACCGGATTAATCTGGAAACAAGAGAGAATGCCGCTGGCTTGTGAAGGATATGTCCTTAAATCAGGATAAATCAGGTTATTCTGATTGATATATTGATCATTATTCGGGTCAAGAATTTTTTCACAATACGGATCGCCGACTCTTACAGCACTTGTGGCAGTCAGGCCATCGACATAATATTGATATGCATATTCTTTTGTTGGATCCAACCCGGTTAGTGTTATCCAATAGAAATTGGTATTATACCCATATGTCGTGTTTTCACTCTGAAGATTCATCATGTACTTATTATCCAACAGATAGTTGTTAAAATCACCCAGTAAATATACTTCAGTGGTAGTTGAAACCGGAGCTCCCCTGACTAACGAGAAACAAAAAGTAACCGACCCATCAGCATTTATCGTAATTCCCTCTTTCAAACCGGCTGGTCGTGGCAATAATACCTGAGTTTTAGAAACACATACATAAGCTGTATCATTTTTAGTCAAACCATTTGAGGTGCCTTGTTCGATGATATAATAATTACCGGCAGTACTAAAGGTATAACTTATTGAAAGGGTGTTTACTCCTGTTCCGGATTTAACCGGGGTTGACCCTGTAATGTTGGATGTTCCTACAGTTCCTATATATAGATTTATATTGCAGGATTGAGATCCGTTCGAAGCATTCGCAGTGATTGTTGAAGCGGTACCCAGAGGAATTAATGAATTCGTCGTTGGGGTTGCTAAATTTACATTAAGTCCCGGCTGATAAACAGGAACATATAGATTACTGCTTTGAAGTGTACCATCTGCTGTTCTCACAACAAATGCCAGTTGTGTAACAATAGTACCCGGGGAAAGGCTATAATATGAGTTAATATCCGACATAGTTAATGTCCATTTAGTGCTTGTCCCAACTTGAGTAAGCTGATTGGCAGAAGTATTTGCAAGTGCACTGTTTGTTCCATTTGGCCAGGGAGTGATCACATTTTTCCAGTCGGAATTGCTTGTGCTTGCAGTGGTAAGAACCCCGGTGTGGACATAAAGTGGACCTGCATTTCCATTAAGTGTGGAAATCTGTGAATCGTCGAAAGTTACAATAATGGCAGTACCTGTTTGCTGAACAACAATTGAAGGACTGGTAGTTACAATCTGAGCTGAAAGGTAACTAACTAAAAACAAGGAGATAATAAAAAGTAGATTCTTTTTCATTATTGTAGGTTTTTATTTAAATGAAATATAGGATGATTTGACATTAAAGTCGAAAAGAGGAGATTAAGGGTAGGTGAAAAAAACGAAATAATAATCAGAAAGAAAAAATCAATTTCACGGACAAGGAGTCCATGAAATTGAAGATTAGTATATCTAAAATGATCAAAAAGCGTTCTGCCCTATCACGAACAGAACGCTTTTGACTTAATGTTTAATAAAATAATAGCAATCGTCAATATCGTTAAAGAGTGCAGTATAAGTTCCTGCAATTATAGGAATATTAGGACCATTGTTTGTTCCAAAACCAATAGGGAAAGTTACATCACCCCAACTGTTTGCCCAGTTGTTATTATTAAACTTAATACCACCTGCTGCAGTAATTGTAACCGTAGCATACCATTCATGGATACCAAAAGCCGAACAAGGATTCGCAGTTGCCGACCAACCATTAAAGTCCCCGGACATAGCCATAAGTGCATAGGTTGATGCAGGAGCTGTTGTTGGAACTATAGAAAGTGAATTTGAAATTGAGTTTAATGTAATCAGGTAATAACCGTCGGAAGGAACAGAGAAGTTTTGTGAACTTCCATTTTCAAATACCGGAGTTAATTTACCATCGGAACTACCCCATTGGACAGCCCAGGAACCCATATCACTTGCTTTACCACTGACAATTTTGAACCCTTTAGAAGCCTGAAAATACCCCTTATAGGTAAATGTACCATCACCAGTACTGCTATAGGCATTTCCTGTTACTACACTTAACGGGAACATTGAAGCGCCGATACCGGCAGCTGAATAACTCCAGTTTCCATCACCCAGGCCAATGATATACCATAAATTCGGAGATACCAATGTAAATGGTTTGAGTGAGCGTAATGGATTTATTTTGATTGTTTTAACATTCGAAAAAAGTGAATGGGAATTATTGGTATTAGTACCAATAGTTGTCATTACACGTACATCAAAACTGGTTTTAACCCCAATAGGTGCATTTAATCCTGTAGGATTGGTTATTATATTATATAACTGCACAACTGTAACAGGTAATGTATCGGAAGTAGAATTTGTAATAATTTGAGCGTTAGCAAAATTATTACCGGTTTTATCAATTTGTAAATTGTAAGTTACAAGAGTTTTCACACCGTAATTAGCTGCTGTACCTGTAAATGTTTCAGCCATGCCCGCACTATCCATACTCAAAACATAGGCCGAAGAGTCCGCTTTATAGGCTGTAGTTTTCATGCTTGGAGCGCTTAAAACCGGCGCACCGGGACTAGCTGAAATCATTAATTTAGCGTCATCAGCACAAGCTGCCAATAATAGCCCTGCAAGCAACGATATAAATATTTTTAGATTTTTCATATAATTATTTTTAATTTATTTTTTTAACTGAATGTTTTGCATTAAACAGTTTTAATTAATATCCTGTGTTTTGGTGCAAATTAGGATTAGCATTCAAATCTGCATTAGGAAGCGGATAATAGTTACGGAAATTATCTAAACCTTTACCAGCTTTAACGCCACCTTTCCATTGCCATAAATAATTAGCATCGGTTAGTTTACCAAAACGAACCAGGTCGGTACGACGAACTGCTTCACTGAACATTTCACGTGCACGTTCTTCCAACATGAAAGGAATTGTTAACTGAGTAGAAGTAATTTCACCATTGCCAAGTGGAAATGCACGGTCCCTTAATGCATTGACATAAGCCAGTGCCTGTGAAGTTGATCCACCTGTCCCTCCACGTAGAACTGCTTCAGCATAATTCAAATAAACTTCGCCTAAGCGGAAAAGCGGAAAATCAGTATCAGGAAAAGAGGGTAGCGGATTTGGTGTAACACCGGCACTGTTTTTTTCACTGTATTTCAACAACGGAGTTCCCTGTACAAATTGGGTATTATCATCAATGCTTGGATGATCAAAACCGGTGTAAAGCATGGCATATCTTGAATCGTCAGTGAGTGAATATCCGGCACCGGCAGGAGGGTTAAAACGAGCCACAAATTCCTGTGTTGCCCTGTTTCCACCCCATGCACCAGGAGAAGCAATTAATGCTTGATTAGTACTGTTTACCATGGACGACATCAAGAACATCATACCACCCCAGGAGGTCAGATTTGTCCCATCAAAAACAATAGGGAAAATCATTTCTTTTGATTTATAATTATCCGATACAAATATATTCTGATAAACAGGTTCAAGTTGATAACCTGCACTGATTATACTATTGCAGTTTGTAATACATGAAGTATAATACTTTGGATCTGATGTTCCAAGATACGTATTCGCATTCAGATATAACCGGGCCAGTAATGCCCATGCAGCAGCTTTGTTTGCATGACCATATTTAGTAGTACTGAACCCAATCGAAGGAGCCATCAAATCAGTTTGACAGGCTGTCAATTCACTTTCAACAAAATTAAAAATTTGTTGAGAAGTTCCATAAGGTGGTGGTGTTGAAGTTCCAAGAGGACTGTCATCATTTACCAACGGACCGTTTCTGTACATATCCAATACATTAAAATAGGCTAGTGCGCGGACAAACCTGGCTTCTGCTCTAAATTGTGTGATAGAATCTTTCAAAGAAGAAGAAACTCCACGAGACGTTAATTGAGCAGCAGTAGTTTGTTGTAAAAATGCAGTGGCAATATCAATTTGATAATACAACCTTTCATAAAATGCTTCAAGAAATATATCGGAAGCTGTCCATGTGATCGTATGAAAATTTTGAATTGTCTGGTCATTCCAGCAACACATTGCTTCGTCGGTTGGTAATTCCTGAAGATTCCATAAAGGTCGTAAATAACCTGCCTGACTACCACCGTCGTATCCGGTGATATCCACTTGCGCATCACCTCCCTGAATACCCCCGGTAGCTAATCCTGCATATAATTTTGCAAGGTATTCAACATAAGGACCGGAAGCTTTTGTGAAAGTAACACCTGAGGTTGTTACAGATTTATCGAGCGGAGTTACATTCAAGTCGTTTATACATGAATTGAAAGTAATTGTTGCCACGGCAACAACCGCTAAAATTGTTATTATTTTATATTTTTTCATATTTTGTTACTATTTAAAAGTTAATTTTTAGGCCGACCAAATACACTTGTGGACGAGGATAAATATTGTTATCAATGCCTCCGACTACTTCAGGATCCAATCCTTTATAGTTTGTAATGGTGAATACATTTTGTACCGTACCATAAATACTAGCGACTAATTTTGTGTTAAATAGTCTGGTGAAATTATATCCTAATGAAATATTGTCCATTTTCAGGAAAGAAGCATTTTGGATATAATAATCGGAAAAGTATTGTGCATTTGAAAAATTAGTTTTTAAAGCTGAAGATACTACGTTCATTAAAAAACCGGAAGAAGAATATGAATTATTTAACATTTCCATGTTTGACTGTACATTGTTATAATTGTAGTTTCCTATATCTGAACGCAATGAGAAATTCATAAACCACTTTTTATAGGTCATTCTGGAACTTAGTCCCAAGATGTAATCAGGGGCCGGACTGTGATCTACATACATATTGTTCGTTGTACCCGGAATCGTTTGATAAGCTCCTTCGATTGGTTTGCCCTGGGCATCATAAACCTGTTTGTGAACATAAAATCCATTTACCGGTGATCCAACCTGATCCCAATAAATTGTACTACCTGTTGCTCCACTGATACCTCCACTTGGAATTCCATATCCAGGAATAGTACCACGGGTTAATTTGGTAATTTCATTATGGTTGTAACTCATATTATAGCTTATATCCCAACTGAAATCTTTCGTCTGTATTGGTCTTCCTCCGATGGTCAATTCAGCACCTGTATTTTCAAGGCTTCCGATATTTGTTAATAAAATATTGGTAAAATTAGACCCTGCAGGAACAGGAATGTTATTAAGCAAATTATTTGTTACACGCTTATAAACATCAACGCTTGCCGTTAAACGGTTATTAAATGCACCAAAGTCTAATCCTCCGTTATATGTATCCGTAGTTTCCCATTTTAAACCTGCATTATAACCTGCCGGACGTAGGACATGATAAAAAGCATTTCCAAATTGGTATTGGGCATCATTATATGTACTAATTGTATAAGTAGGAAGATATGAATAAAAATTACCATTTACATTTTGTTGCCCTGTAACTCCGTAACTCAAGCGAAGTTTTAAATCACTTAACCAGTTTACATCTTTCAGGAATGATTCTTCTTTCAGTTTCCATGCCAAAGCTGCAGATGGGAACAATCCCCAACGATTACTAGGATCAAAACGGGAAGAACCATCATCACGCACAGTTAAGGTCAACAGATATTTCTCCATTAATGTATAATTCAATCGTCCATAGAACGAAATTAAATAAAGTTCAGAAGGATAATCTACTCTTGGAACATCAGCAATACCATCTGTATAGTTGGTTGCACTCCAGCTTGTATAGAAAAAATGTTGATACGAATAACCACCCATTACATCCAATGAATGAACGCCCCATGTTTTGGTGTAATTCAAATAGAACTCCATCAAGGTGTTGCTCTTGAACTGATAATAAGGATCACTTTCACCGGCACCATTCTTTTTAGAACCCCAGACATAAGACATTGGTGAATTTTCAGCGATAATTTTATCCCCGTTGGATTGAGAAAGGTCATATGCTAAATTCAAATGGGCTTTTAAATCGGAGAATCCATGAACAGTATAGTCAAACTGTACATTACCAATACTTTGATAAACTGTAGACGTATTATATTCTTCATTTATTACTGATAATGGATTGGCAGTTCCCAACGAAAGCGGTTTCCCATCACTTCCTAACCACATTGTATAACCATTGCCATAAGTAGGTGTACTATTAGCTGATCCTTTAGGCATTCCATTTGCATCTAAATTCCAGACAGGTTGTGTCGGATCATAATTTAATGCAGCACCGATTGCACCGGTATCTGCAAACCGATTGGTTGAATAAGCTCCTTTTAAATTAAGATTAACTTTTAAATGATCCTCTAATAAGGATGGATTTAAATTCAAAGCACCTGTAACACGTTGGAAATTTGATGTTTTCAATACTCCGTTTTGGTCGGTATAACCAACAGAAACCCGGTAAGGTAATTTACCCGTATAACCTGACACGCTCACATTATGATCCTGACTGGTTGCCGTCTGATAAATCTGATTTTGCCAGTTTGTATTCGACGTTCCTAATAAGGCAGCCTCAGGAGATGTTGGACCCCAAAATGATTTTATAAAGTTCGTATACTGACTTGCTGATAATACGCTGACTTCATTCTGAATGCTGCTAACAGAAGCATTACCATCATAAGTCACAGAAAATTTATCTTTTAGCGAGCCTTTTTTGGTAGTGATAAGAATAACACCACCTGATGCACGGGAACCGTAAATGGCAGTTGCCGAGGCATCTTTCAACACAGTAAAGGTTTCGATGTCCTGTGGATTAATCTCAGAAAGCGGAGTCTGTAACCCACTGGTGGCTGTTCCATCAATTGGAATTCCATCAATAACGTAAAGAGGATCATTACTGGCCAAAATTGAAGAACCACCACGAATAAGAACTGTAGCACCTGCACCGGGTGCACCACCTGAAGTTGTGATATTTACGCCGGCCAATTTTCCTGCCAACATATCTGTTAATGAAGTTGTCAAACCTCTGTTGGTTTTGTCGGCACTAATGGCAACTACCGATCCGGTTGCATCATTTTTCTTAACCGATCCATACCCAATAGCAACCACTTCGCCTAAGGTAATGACATCTTCGTTTAATTGAATAATTAAAGTCGTTTTTCCAGAAACCGGGATTTCTTCTGTGAGATAGCCAAGATATTTGACTACCAGAGTAGATTTTGAGGAAACAGAAAGAGAGAATGCCCCATCAAAATTAGTGACTACACCATTATTGGTGCCTTTTTCAAGAATACTTGCACCGAGGATAGGTTCCCCGGTTTTAGCATCTTTCACAATTCCGGAAATTGATATTTGTTGAGCGTTGGCAGTCATGCCAAGGACAAACATCGCTAAAACGGCTACAAATCCACGCAATTTGAGCTTAAAGTGATTGTACTTCATGCATTAAGTTTTTTTAAGGTTGAAACTTGTAATTATTTTATAACAAAAAATGAAAAAACGTCATTTAAATTCTAAAACAACGACTATCGTTATATGTTCATTGAATTAAATTCAAAATCTGTTAAACAATTATTATAGGGCAAAAATAGAGCATTATAGTTTATTTACAATCTTTGTTTTATAAATATAATTGGAAAAACTTATGCAATCGTTTGCGGTCCACAATTTAATTATATTCTGAAATAATTTTTTATTCGGATAATCTATTTTACTTTTGCATAATATATTTTTCAGAACAGATAATTCATGAATAACAATAATTTCTTCAAACTGTAAATTGTCTGATTGCTAATGTTATATCTATTTAATTCTAGTATATAGATCTTTTAATCATATTTTACAGGAAAGTCCATCAATGAAAAAGCCACAGATTACCATAAAAGATATCGGACGTGCCCTTAATATTTCTCCTTCAACGGTATCGCGTGCACTCAAAAATCATCCGGATATTAGTCAGACAACAAAAGATGCTGTTAATAAATATGCCAAAGATTTCAATTATAAGCCTAATACTTTAGCATTAAGCCTTCGAATGAGTAAAAATAATACAATTGGTGTCATAGTGCCGGAAATTGTCCATTATTTTTTCTCTTCCATTTTATCAGGAATTGAACATATAGCCAATCAACAGGGATTTAACGTAATTATATGCCAATCAAATGAGAATTATGAGAACGAAATCAGGAATGCAGAATCTCTGATTGCTACACGTGTTTCAGGAGTTTTGGCATGTTTATCAAAACATACTACAAAATATGATCATTTTCAGGATATAATTGATAGTGATATTCCACTGGTTTTTTTTGACAGAATCTGTATTGGGATTAATACCGACAGGGTAGTTGTGGATGATTATTCAGGGGCTTTTGCTGCTGTGGAGTATTTAATACAAACTGGTTGCAGGCGTATTGCTTTTTACAGTTCGCCTTTTCATCTTGAAATATCAAAGAACCGTAAAAACGGGTATCTTGATGCTCTCCGTAAATATTCTATCCCTGTAGATGAATCGTTGATATATGTTTGTGATACCAGGGAAGAAGCCATTATTATCACTCCGGATATTTTAGACAATTCAAACAGGCCTGATGGCTTTTTTGCAATAAACGACCACTGTGCTTCAGGAATAATGTATGCTGTTAAATTAGCCAAATTAAGGATTCCTGAAGATGTATCTATCTTCGGATTTTCGGATGGTGAACTGGCAAAAGCCTGTGACCCTATGCTAAGTACAGTCGAACAACACGGATATGAAATGGGTATGAATGCTGCAAGCTTATTACTCGATAAAATAAACGGAGAAACTCATGGGCAATTCACGAATAAGATTATCAAAACAAATCTGATTATCAGGGGAACGACAAAATAAAGTTTGAAGGGTTTGAAGGGTTTGAAGAGTTTGAAGAGTTTAAAGAGTTTGAAGAGTTTGAAGGGTTTAAAGAGTTTGAAGAGTTTGACGGGTTTGAAAGGTTTGAAGAGTTTGAAGAGTTTGAAGAGTTTGAAGAGTTTGAAGAGTTTGAAGAGTTTGAAGAGTTTAAAGAGTTTGAAGGGTTTGAAGGGTTTGAAGAGTTTGAAGAGTTTGAAGAGTTTGAAGGGTTTGAAGAGTTTGAAGAGTTTGACGGGTTTGAAAGGTTTGAAGAGTTTGAAGGGTTTGACGGGTGGGTTTGAAGGGTTTGAATGGTTTGAAGAGTTTGAAGGGTTTGGAGAGTTTGAAGAGTTTGAAAGGTTTGATGTTTGAAGAGTTTTAAAATTAATTCAATAATATCTAATTTAATATAAACATTTAAAATCAACAATCATGGCAACTATTAATCGTTTTGAGGATTTAGAAATCTGGAAAAAATCACGTGAGCTTTGTAAATTGGTGTTTAAAATGACAAGAAAAAATGAATTCATAAAAGATTATGCTTTAAAATCTCAAATTTTACGTTCATCAGGTTCGGTTATGGATAATATTGCGGAAGGTTTTGATAGAGAAGGAAATAAAGAATTTGTGAGTTTCCTGTCAATTGCTAAAGGTTCATGTGCTGAAACACGCTCACAGAGTTATAGAGCTTTTGATTATGAATATATTGATGAAAATGAATTAAAGAAATTAATTGATGATTCTACCATTCTAAGTTCAGGAATCAAAAGTTTAATGAATTATTTATTAAAAACAGATATAAAAGGAAATAAATTCAAAAAAACACCTTCAGAATAACAGCCTCCAAACCTTTCAAACTTCAAACTCTTCAAACTTCAAACTATTATCTCATGAACTCTTCAAACTCCAAACCTTTCAAACTTCAAACTCTTCAAACTTTCCAAGCGAAGCCTCATTTCGATTTTCTTCAAATTCTCAGCCTGAGTATGGGGTTTTTGGGAATTCAATTCGGGTATGCGCTCCAAAATGCGAATGCTAGCCGAATCCTGCAAACCTTTGGTGCCGATATTGAACAACTGTCGTGGTTTTGGTTAGCTGCACCTATCACCGGAATGATCATACAACCGATTATCGGACATTATTCGGATCATACCTGGACACGTTTAGGACGTCGACGCCCTTATTTTCTGGTGGGATCAATCCTGGCCGCTATTGCTTTAATCCTTATGCCGAATGCGGGTGTATTTGCAAACATATTGCCAGCTATGTTTATAGGAGCCGGTTTTTTAATGATTATGGATGCTTCCTTTAATGTTGCCATGGAACCATTCAGGGCACTTGTAGCCGACATGCTTCCTGCTGATCAAAGCACACTGGGTTTTTCAATACAGACTTTTTTAATCGGAATCGGCGCAGTGATAGGTTCATGGTTACCCTATGTATTAGGTAACTGGATTGGAATTTCAAAAGTTGCAACGAATGGAGGAATTCCTGATAATGTAAAATTCTCATTTTATATTGGAGCAGTAGTCATGATTATAACCATACTCTGGACTGTCTTTAGTACAAAAGAATATTCACCTGAAGAACTTGAAAGATTCAATGCAGGGAGCAACCGCTTAATAGAAGAGAAAAGTAAATTTACCGATATTTTTAAAGATATTGCTGCTATGCCCAAAACGATGCAACAATTGGGTGTGGTTCAGTTTTTTTCATGGATAGCGTTATTTGGAATGTGGGTATTCACAACACCGGCAGTGGCTCAGCATGTTTACGGATTGGCTGTTACCGATACAAAATCACTTCAATATCAGGATGCAGGCAATTGGGTGGGAATTATTTTTGGTGTATATAACGGCGTAGCCATGATTTATGCTCTGCTGCTGCCGGCAATAGCTCATAAAATCGGACGTAAACTTACCCATAGTATTTCATTAATTGCAGGAGCTATCGGATTATTGTCGATTTATTTTATTACTAATCCTACTACATTGATTTATTCCATGATTGGAGTAGGAATGGCCTGGGGAAGTATTCTGTCGATGCCTTATGCCATTTTAGCCCCGGCACTTCCAGTTCGTAAAATGGGAATTTATATGGGAATTTTCAATATTTTCATTACTGTTCCACAAATAGTAAACGGAGTATTTGGAGGAATGATTGTAAAACGCTTTTTCGATTCGCAGGCTATATTTGCATTAATCATGTCCGGTGGCTTTTTAATTATTGCTGCAATTAGCGTATTATGGGTCGAAGACAAGCTGGGAACTAAAATCTGATTTATAATTTAAACATTTACAATTTACAACTATCAAACGTTTCAAACTTCAAACTTCAAACATTTCAAACTTCAAACATTTCAAACTTCAAACATTTCAAACTTTAAACATTTCAAACATCAAACTTACAAACTATTTATATGGACAACTATCCGCAATCAGACCCATGGCTCATGGTGGAAGATGGATTACAGGCGAAAAATCAACTCGATGCCGAACGTATTTTCAGTATTGGAAATGGTCAATTAAAACAGCGTGGTAATTTTGAAGAGTATTATTCAGGAGAAACTATGCCCGGATCGTACATTAAAGGAAATTACTCCCCCGTGCAAGAAGACTTAATCATCCATAAAAACGGGATTACGGTTTCAACCGGAATCATTGCGAATGCCCCTGACTGGACAGGGATTAAAGTTCAATTAAATGAAGAAAAACTGGATCTGGCAGTTTGGGAAGTGCTGAATTTCAAGCGAATTTTGAATATGCATGAAGGCTTTATGGAAAGGACCTTTGAAGCCATTTCAAGGAAAGGTCATCATATCCAGGTCTCCGTAAAACGTTTTCTGAGTATAGCAAATACAGAAACCGGAGCGATTTGTTATAAGGTTAAATCCATAAATTTTGCCGGACGAATTTCTTTTATGCCGGTCATAGATGGAGATTTACAAGACTATCATCAAAATGTAAGCGAACCGATCTGGAATGTATTACAAACCAGAACCCAACAGGATGTGGCACATTTATGGACACAGACCCGGCATACTGATTTCCATATCTGCTCTGCCTTAACATATGACCTGTCTAAAAACAAGGAACATTTAAATATTATTCCGACAAAAATAGAAAAAGAAAAGATGGCAGGATTTAGTACAGGAACAGATGTAAAATCGGGTGACTCACTCTGTTTAACTAAATATGTAGCAATTCTAAATTCAATAAACCATCCACGAAAAGAACTTACAGAAAAAGCTTGTGAATTGGCTAAGATATCTAAACAAAAAGGATGGAATAAATTGTTTGAGGAACATAAGGCGGTTTTGGCTGAAAAATGGGAGCATTCCAATATCTTTGCCGAAGGCGATTTTGAAACTCAACAAGCCGGTTTGTATGAAATTTTCAGGAAGTATATAGATAGTTTATAGTTTATAGTTTATAGTTTATAGTTTATAGTTTATAGTTTATAGTTTATAGTTTATAGTTTATAGTTTATAGTTTATAGTTTATAGTTTATAGTTTATAGTTTATAGTTTATAGTTTA
>Ga0302268_1000105_pt1 | contig 50493 bp, 44 predicted proteins | sample III_Bog_E2_1_FD_194554 | JGI IMG/M metagenome (GOLD analysis project Ga0302268, IMG submission 194554) | Peat permafrost microbial communities from Stordalen Mire near Abisko, Sweden - III_Bog_E2_1 | ecosystem: Environmental > Terrestrial > Soil > Wetlands > Peat | place: Sweden: Abisko... | reverse complement strand
TAGAGGTATGCGCTGGTTGCCGCAGGTTACTAAATGGCACCAAAAGTCTACCCCAACAAACTCTTAGGGTGGTAGACGCTTTGATTTTCGTTACTGTAGACTCTGTCGTAAGGTTGACTCTTTTCCTCTCACAACAGGCCAGCCAACACAACGTGAAAATCGATCGCCTCTGTAGCTCCTCAGCGCACTGCTGTCTTGGTTTCTCGAGAGGTCTGGTGGGCAAAACCGTGGCAAGGAGAAAGGCCCAATGAATCGTTTATTTCTGAAACTCTATGTCATACTCCAGGACCTGAAGGACCGCGAGGAAGGCCAGGATCTGGTTGAGTATGCTTTGGTGATTGCCTTGGTCTCATTTGGAGCGATCGCCGGCATGAAGGTGCTAGCCTCCGGAATTCAAAGCTCCTACAATTCCATCAGTACAACCTTCAAGGCCAACGTCTAGCAGCTCTAGAAAGGGCCTTTCCCAGGCCCTTTTCAACTATGCAGGATCAGAAATAAAATGAAAAGACAGGCAGAATTGCCCGTTGCCCTTCTCCATTCGTCTTTGTGAGCCGGTCACTCAGCGTGCGGGTGCGATCCTCACGCCCATGGCGTTGAGCTTGCTACGCGCCTGCGCGGCTTCGGGGGTCTGCGGGTGGCGCTGCAGAAGCGTGCGCAGTTCGTGCACGCCTGAGTCTTTCTTGCCCAGTTGGATCAGCGCCAATCCCTTACGCAGTTGCGCGGCCGGAGCCTTGGAACTGCCGCTGAAGCCTTCCAGAACGGCGTTGTAGGCCTTCACAGCATCTGTGTAATTCTGCTGGCGATAAGCGATCTCGCCCAGGTAGAACTCAGCGCTGCCCGCCAGTTCATCGGTGGGATAGAACTGCAGCACCGACTGAAACTCGCCAGTGGCCACTTCGTAGCGAGCGGCGTTGTAGTCGCGGACACCGGCTTGAAAGGTCTCCTGCAACGGCGGGGCCTGGTTGGCTGCGGGCGCCATGGTTGCCGAAGGACTGCCGTCAGGCGAGGCGGTCACCGGAGCGCCATTCGGCGCGGCGGGAGCGGCGGTCTGCGGCGAAGTCTGGATGTTCTGAAGCTGCGTCTGCATCTCCAGCACCGTTTTGTCGAGCTTGGCGATGCGCGACTTCAGCTCGTCGACTGAATCGTTCAGCGACTGAATCTGTCCGGAGACGGTGTCCATCTTGCCGCCCGTCGCCTCATTCTGCGCGTCGATCTTCTTCTGCAAAGCGTTCACGGTCGCAGTCATCTGCGCGGCGGCATCCGCGGTCTGCTGCGACAGGTTCTGCAGCACGCCGAAGCGCGAGTCCATGGTGGACTGGAGGCGCTGCATCATGTCCAGAAGCTGCTGCACCTGGGTTTGCAGCTCGATCATCTCCTTGGAGGCCGCGTGCGCCGGCCTGGGCGCTGCGGCAAGAACGACGGCCAGAAGCGCCGTCATCAGGAAGCGATTCCGAATCGTGCGAGCTATGTGCATTCTTCACCTTAGAAGCAGGTTACAGATGACAGATTGCAGATGACAGTAGCGGCAGCGCCTGTCATCTGTAATCTGTAACCTGTCATCTGCGGTTTACCGGTCCAACGTAAAGCCGGCGCGGCGGTTCTGCTGCCAGCATTCTTCTGTTGACTCGCTGCAGAACGGCTTTTCCTTGCCGTAGCTGATCACGCGAATGCGGCTGGCTGCAACGCCCGCGGTAACCAGGGCATTCTTTGCGGCGTCGGCTCGGTTCTGGCCGAGCGCGAGGTTATATTCATTGGATCCGCGCTCGTCGCAGTAGCCGCCGATCACGACCTTCACTTCGGGATGGCTGCCCAGGTAGGCGGCGTCGCGCGACAGGGTAGCCTGCGCGTCACTGCGGATGTCGTAAGTGTCGTAGTCGTAGAAGATGTCCTGAACATGAGCCTTGAAATCCTCTTCGGCGCTCATGGTGGTGGATGGAACACTTACTGCCGGCGGCGGGTTCACGGTTACGGTCGCCGAGGCATCAGCCGAGCCGCCATCGCCGCGGGCAACCAGGTGATACGTTGTGGTCGCGGTGGGTGTCACGGTCTTGACACCGGAGGTCGGCACGTCGCCGATTCCGTCAATCGAGACGCTGTTGGCATCGCTGGTGCGCCATGAGAGCTGAACCTGGTCGCCGGCGGAGATGACGGCGGGGGTTGCAGTAATCTTCGCCAACGGCGCCAGCGTACTGGAGGTTGAGGGTGGCGCGGTCTCCGCCGGGCCGAGCGGCGCCTCTTTTTTCTTGCAACCTGCGACTGCGACTAAACCGGCGAGCAGTAGAACAGGGACCAGAATCCGATAACGTGCTTTCAAGGGATTTCTCCTTCCGCGAAATCAAGAGCGCTCTTCCAGTGAGCCGGTCCTTTTTACCCTGCGGTGCTCCGCATGAGTTCGGTCGTGGCTCGGAAAGAAGAACGTTGTCGTTAGGGCCGGGGCCGCATCGGATCATGAAAAGCAATGCGAAGCCGGCGATTCAAAAAACGACCCAGCCATTCTCAAGTGCAGATGCTGGCGGGTAAGGCAACCATTCCATCATAGTGCAGCGGAACCCGCTGATTCTGTGCGCTGTGCACATTGCGAACGGGCGATCCGCCTCCGGGAAAACTACTTCCAGCTCCAGTTGGGCATGAAGTTGTTGCCCGTGTGGGTCAGCTGATGCTGTTCAGTACCATCGGCCAGCATGGTCCAGATCTCGGTATGGCCGCCGATGGCGCGCTCAAAAACGATGTGCCGGCCGTCCGGCGCCCAGGAGGGATAGTCGTTGCTGCCGGACTCGTGGGTGATCTGCAGATATTTCTTGCTGGCAATGTCGATCACGTGAATGTCGACGCCGCCGGGGTCGCCGGGGCCGTACTTGCGATTCCAACTGTAGGCCAGCAACTGCCCGTTCGGCGACCAGGACGGCGAAACGGCATAGCCGCCATCCGTGATGCGCTGCACATTGGAGCCGTCCTGATCCATGATGTAAATCTGCGGCAGGCCGGTGCGGCCGCTCACCCAGGCAATCTGCGCATTGGTGCGCGGGTTCCAGGTGGGGGCGATATCCGGTCCGCGGAAGGTGGTGGCGCGGCGCAGGTTGCCCCCGTTTCCGTCCGCGACCCAGATTTCGGGATCCCCGGTGCGCGCCGAAGAGAAGGCAATCTTCGATCCGTCGCCGGACCATGCCGGGGAAAAGTTGCTTCCACCCGCCGTGCCGGCCGGGAAGGCCACCAGGCGGTTCAATTCAAGCGAATACATGCGGATAGACCATCCCTCGCGGCCCAGGGAGGCAAAAGCGAGCCGGCTGTTATCGGGTGAGATGCGCGGTGAAAGCGAAGTGCTGCCTAAATGGGTCATGGCGTGCTGATTTTGCCCGTCGTAGTCCATCGCCCAAATCTCTTTGGTCCCGGTACGGGAGCTGACAAAGTAAATTTTGGTTTCGGCGATTCCGTTGATTCCGCCGCCCAGACGGCTGATGATCTCATCGGCGAAACGGTGCGCGACGGCGCGCGCCATCTCGTCGGTGGCGGCCTCGTTGTACTGCTTGCCGAGCACCTGCGGGTTGGCGGGGTTGTGCGTGTCGTCCAGCCAGCCGTAAACCACCAGGCGCCCGTTGGTGGACGACAGAGCGCCAAAGGCCACCATGGCCGCGTTGCTGGGCGCAGCCGACCACTGCGCCAGTTGAATCTCCTGCTGCGAGCCGGGCGTGGATTGCGGCAACATGCTTTTCGAGACCATGTCGAAGATGCCGGCGCTGGCCAGGTCGCCATAGAGAGTCGCGTCAAAGGTCGCCTTGAGGGGCGGCGTCTGCGGATCGGCGCCCACGGCCTTGAAATCGGCCGCGGCAATGCGGATGCGGTCGTTGCCCATGTTGGTCCCGGTATGCACCCAGTCCTGGGCCTGCAGGCAAGACGAGAAAATGCAGATGAGAAGCGCGGCACAAAAGGGAATGATCCGGGAATGAATCTTCATGCGTTGAGTGGTCCTTCCTCGTTGGGGTTGGAGGGGCGCGCTTCACTTCGAGCGCCCAGGAACTCAATACGTACAATCATAAGTGACATTGAGGTAGGGCAGGTTAGCTTCTCGCGGCAAGGGCCCAAATGTGTCAACCCGCTGCGTGGCCCGCAGGCAGGATTGGTCAAGAGTCGGGCTTCCACTCGATGTGTTGATTTTGAAGTGCGACGGCAGACCCTGGCTGCTCACCTCAAAGTAGATCTGTGCGGAAGCTCCTTTTGGAGTGTGTGGGTCCACTTCGTACCGATTCCAGTTCTGGCTGACCTTGCGCTTGATGATGTCCACGTACCAACCGAAGCGGCTGCCGAAGTCACCGTTGCTGATACTCACTGGTCCGTTAGATGCATCATTCTGCGCCATGGTGGCGCGGGGCAGCGCAGAACCGCTCTGTTCTCCAAAGTGGGCACGATTGTCCGGCACGGGCGGAGGCTGGTGCTGCTGGGTTTTGGTGACGGTCTGCTTCTCGGGTTTGGCCTGCTTGCCGGAGATGGCGATGGCCGTATCGTCAATCTTCTGCTCGGTCTTGGGCGCGGGCGGCGCGGGAGCCTTGCTGGGCGTCTCGGTGGTCAGCACGTTGTCGTTGACCGGCTGATCGGCAGGTAGTGGAATCGCTGCCGAAACCAGCTTCACTTCGATGGCCCCGCCGTTGCCTGGATTGCCCCAGAGGTTGTGCGTGAAGAAGCCGGCGAGCAGGCCGTAGAAGAGAATTCCCCCGAAGAGCAGAGCGTGCAGAATGAGCGAGCCAGCCGCCGGCGCGCCGATGCGTTCGGGCGTCAGTTCGCGCTCCAGTTGCTCGCTGCCTCCCATCACACCATTCATGTGTTTCCCTACAATTTCCTTCTGCGACTCAGGGGCTTCTAAACAGCTTGCTGAAAAACTCCGATTTCACGTAGATGTGCGAAGGGGCACGACTTCAGTCGTGCCATAAGCTGTCTAAAATGAGAGAAGGGGCTTCAGCCCCTGCCCATTTCCTCCCGAGTTTCGCTTAATTCCACGCCTTTTTCCGCAACCTGTAAAGCCCCTTTCATTTATTGCATTCTTGCGGCACGACTAAAGTCGTGCCCTTTCAAAGCTGCTTGATTCCCGCCCTCTCAAACCTACTTCGCCTTCGCTTCCAATGGCTGCGTCACAATCGAGATATTGGTGATTCCCGCCTGCTTTACCGCGTCCATCACCGTGGCGAATACGCCAAACGGAACCATCTCGTCGGCCCGCAGATAGATGGTTTGATGCTCCGGATCGGTGCCCTGGGAGTGCAGCTTGTCCGCGATCTCGTGGATATTCACTGCCTGGTCGCCCAGAAAGACCTGCTGATCCTTGTTGATGGTCAGCACCAGCCGCTGCTGCGTAATCTCTTTCACCGTGCGCGTCTTGGGCACGGAGACATCGATGCCCGACTGCAGCACCGGCGCGGTGATCATGAAGATGATGAGCAGCACCAGCACCACGTCCACCAGGGGCGTGACGTTGATCTCCGCCAGCGAAGTCTGGGTGCGGCCGCTGTTACTGGTGAACGCCACGTTCGGCCTCCCGGGAAATCTCCGCTCCGGGGGCGCGCGCGGGTGCCGCCGTGCGAACCGGAATTTCTTCGAGCGAGTTCAGCAGCTCCCGGCAAAAGTCGTCGATGGCAGCGGCGAAGACCCTGACCCGCGCGGTGAACTGGTTGAAGGCCACCACTGCCGGGACTGCGACAAACAAGCCGGCTGCCGTGGTGACCAGCGCTTCCGAGATGCCCGGAGCGACAGCGCGCAGCGTGGCCGCGCCCGCCGTGCCAAGACCGTGAAATGCGTCGATGACGCCGATCACGGTGCCGAAAAGGCCGACGTAGACCGTGGTCGAAGCGATGGTTGCGAGCCAGGTCATGCGGCGCTCAAGGGCGGTCACCGCCTCACTGGCCGCGGTCTGCGCCGAGCGTTCCAGAGACGTCATGCTGCGCGGTGGCCCTGCGCCGCCTGTCTGCCGCTTGTAGGTTTCGTAGACGTCTTCAAAAACCTGGGCCAGGGGGCTGCGCGGGCAGTCGGCGGCCAGCACTGAAATCTCCTGCAGGCGGCTGGCGTTGCGGAAGCCGCGGAGAAAACGGCGCGTGTCCTTGGTCGCCCTGCTGAACGAGGACATCTTGCCAAAAATCACCGTCCAGGAGTACAGGCTGGCCAAAAGCAGCAGGACCAGGACTCCAGTGGCTACGGGACCGATGTTGTGAAATAAATCGACAACCGCGGTGGGTCCCTCAGGCAGCGGCGACGTCGCCGGGGCCGCGCCACCGTCAGCTTGCAGAACCATGAGCAAGGCAGCAGTAAGAATCGGCATTCACCTCAATATCCACCGTATCAGACGCGATGCGGCCCTCCAAGTTATCGATCGGATGCCCCCGCCAGGCCGCGGCCACCCGCGCAGGCCCCGTTCATGCTATGCTGCGCACGGAATGTCAGGCGTAAACAGTTGACATTCCAGTGGCTCTGCCAAAGTCAACAAACGGCTTCAGAAAACAGGTTCCAAGAGGTTCACTCAGGAATGCTCGTCGAACTTCGCGCGGAAAACTACGCAGTCATCGATCACGCCATTGCTGTCTTCGGGCCGGGATTGAACCTGCTCACCGGTGAAACCGGTGCCGGCAAATCCATCCTCGTGGACGCGCTGGCGCTCTTGATGGGCGGCAAATCCTCCGCCGAAGTGGTGCGCCATGGAGCCGACAAGGCCGTGGTGGCCTGCGTCTTTGAGTCCACCCATGGCGCCGAGGCGATCCTCGAAGAAAACGGCATTGACGCGGAGGGCAATGAGATTATTCTGCGCCGCGAGATTCTCTCCAACGGCAAGGGCCGCGTGTTTGTGAACAACCAGCCGGCCACGGTTGCCGTGCTCAAGCAACTGGCTCCAGAACTGGCGCTCGTGCATGCGCAGACCGAGACCCTGACCAGCTTTGACCAGGCCCAGCAGCGGATTCTGCTGGACCGGTTCGGCGGCATTTCGACAGAGGCGGTTGCCGAGGCGTACGCGCGCTGGGGTGCGGCACATCGGAAGCTGGACGAATTGCTGCAAGGAGAGCAGGACCGGTTACGCATGGTGGATTTGTGGAGCTATCAGCGCAAGGAGATTGAGGCGGCGCGTCTGGAGCCCGGCGAGGACGAAGCGTTGGAGACGGAGAAGCGCGTGCTAGCCAATGCGGAGAAGCTCTATGCGGCGGCGATGAGCGCCTTCGATCAGCTTTACGAGGGAGGCGCGTCGGCCGAGGGCGCGTTGCGCGCGGCGCTGCGCAATGTGGAAGAGCTGGCGCGCTACGATGCGCGATTTACAGAGGCCGCGCAGCAACTGGAGTCGGCGCGCGCCACGCTGGGCGATGTGAGCGCCAGCCTGCGCGATTATGCCGAGGGCATCAATGCAAGCCCCGAACGTCTGGCCGAGATTGAAGATCGGCTGGCCGCGATCGACCGGCTCAAACGCAAGTATGGACAAACCGTGACTGAAGTGATCGCGTTTGGCGAAGAAGTTGCCGTGAAGCTGGCGGAAGTGGAAGACCGCGATGAGATTCTGAAGGCACTCCGTGCGGATCTTGAGGCTGCCGCGAAGGCCTATAAGAGCGCCGCATCGGCGCTCGGCACGGAACGCAAGGCCGCGGCAACCAAGCTGGCAAAACTGGCGGAGACGCAGATCAATTCGCTGGCGATGAAGGTGCGCTTTGAAGTGGCTGTCACCACCAACGAACAGCAATCGCATTGGACCGGCGCCGGCTGGGACCAGGTGGAATACCGCATTGCCACCAACGCCGGAGAGCCGCTGAAGCCGCTGGCGGAGATTGCGTCGGGCGGCGAAATGTCGCGCGTCATGCTGGCTCTCAAAGTGAGCGTGGAAGAGGGCGCAGTCAAACCGAAGAAGAAGTTTCCCACGCCGCGCACGCTGGTGTTTGACGAGATCGATATCGGCATTGGCGGGCGTGCGGCCGATGCGGTAGGCCAGAAGCTGAAGTCGCTGAGCAAGGGCCAGCAGGTGCTGTGCGTGACCCATCTTCCGCAGATTGCGGCGTTTGCCGATCAGCACTTTCTCATCGACAAGCGCGAGGCCGATGGGCGCACCAAGACAAATATTCGGCTCCTTGACCAGAGGGCCAGCACGCATGAAGTGGCGCGCATGTTGTCCGGGGCCACGGTGACTGAAACCAGCCTGCAGCATGCGGCCCAGATGATCGCGAGCAGCCGTTGAATAGCGTTAGGCTGCCGCAAAAGGCTCCATCGAAGCGAGCTTTGTCACAGTCCTCCACCGGCTTCGCCGACCCACAGGGAATGAAACTGTGCCCCATCCATCGAGCGTCTTTTGCTCGATGGGTGGAAGACCACAAAAGCCAACCATCGGCCATCGGGTCGTTCCACCTTCCATCCTGTTTCTTCCCAGGGCATGACCACGGTACCGCGCGCATTCCCTTCGCTTCACGCGGCGACAATCGCGCCGCGATCCTTCAATCCAAGATACGGCGGTTCCCTCTTCTCGAGCCCCTTCGGCGACGCGCTTTCACTTGGTTTCCGCGCGCAGATACGCATCGTCGCCATCGATCCAGTCCTGCCGTGGCGGATTGAAGATGTCCAGATCCACCGTGTCTTCCAGGGCAAATGCCTCGTGCGGCACATGGGGAGGAATGCAGAGCACCTCGCCGGCGAGCACGACGATTTCTTTTCCCTCCATCACGAACTTGAGTTTGCCTTCGAGGATGTAACTGATCTGCTCATTATGGTGGCTGTGCAGCGGCACATGCGCGCCCCTCTTCAGCAATACCCTCGCCAGCATCACGTTGGCGCCCACAACAAACTGGCGTCCGATCAGCGAGCTCAGCGCTTCCACTTCAATATCCGCCCATCGTGTGAGCGTCGACTTCCCTGCTTCAGTCACGTGTGACTCCATTCTTCAACCAACTTGGGCTCAATCTCCATCTCACCCGATCATATCCTTCATCCAACCGGGCACAATGTGCGAAGGGGCACGACTTCAGTCGTGCCGATCAACTCAATAAAATGAGTTGGGCTTTAGCCCCTGAGGAATGTTCTTAGCCCGCTCTGAGCCAGGACAGACCTTTTCCCACAGCCTGCTGAGCCCTCGACGGGCCATCCTTCCGGAACCGGTCCATTGACTCATCCTCATCGCAACGCCTGCAACCATAGCGAACGAACGCGAACAATGGAAAGGCCTGCCCAGCAAAAAGAAAAATCCTCCTTCACGCATGAACCGCAAAGGAGGATTCTCTTTCGTCGAAATCATCCGAAGGATACTTACAGCAAGCTCGCCATCAGCGAGTCGAGCGCCGCCTTCGGTGGCCGTGTGACTGACTCCGGCTGCGTGGCCAGCGGCTCATCCACCAGGTTGAGCAAGTCAATGAACGTGGGCTTCTGCGTGTCGATGTAGAAGACGCCGGTGAGGATCTCCTCGTTGGCGGCCGACTCCATCAGCGTCCGCACTGCCTGCGCCTTGTCGGTCGGATCGTAGTCCTCGTGCAGCTTGCGCAGCCGCAGGTTCGAGCCGTCATGCATCTCCACTTCAAAGACCTCGCCGGAGTTGTAATCCACGTCGATCTCATCGAAGCTCGCCACAAAGCCGATCTCGTTGATGGGCTCGTCGTTTTCCTGCATGAACTTGTAGCTCTTGGTCGATCCTTCGTGATCGTTGAAGGTCACGCAGGGGCTGATCACATCCAGCATCACCGTGCCTTTGTGCGCGATCGCCGCCTTCAGCATCGAGAGCAACTGCTTCTTGTCGCCGGAGAACGAGCGGCCCACAAACGTCGCACCCAACTGAATCGCCAGCGCGCAGGTGTCAATGGCGGGCAGATCGTTGATCACGCCGGTCTTGAGCTTGGAGCCGATATCGGCCGTTGCTGAAAACTGGCCCTTGGTCAGGCCGTACACGCCGTTGTCCTCGATGATGTAAATCATCGGCAGATTCCTGCGCAGCAGGTGCACAAACTGCCCCATGCCGATCGATGCCGTGTCGCCGTCGCCGGAGACGCCCAGCATCTTCATCTTGTGCTGCGCAAGAATCGCCCCGGTCGAGACCGACGGCATGCGTCCGTGCACGCTGTTGAAGCTGTGCGAGCGGCTCATGAAGTAGGCCGGGCTCTTCGACGAGCAGCCGATGCCGCTCATCTTCATCACCCGTTCCGGCTCAACGCCCATCTCCCACATCGCGTCGATAATGCGCTCGGAGATCGCATTGTGGCCGCATCCTGCGCAGAGCGTGGTCTTGCCGCCGCGGTATTCAAGAACCGGCAGGCCGATATGGTTTACTTTGGGACCCGCGGGCGTATTCGGTACAGTTGCGGTAGCCATTTTTAGAGGCCCTCCTTGATTGCGAATTCTTTGCCCGCAAACTCTTCGGTGATGGTCTGGGCATCCAACGGCAATCCGTTGTAGTGCAGAATGCTGCGCAGCTTCACCACCTGGTCGGCAGGCAGATCGAGCTTCAGCAGGCTGGCCAGTTGCGCGTCGCGATCCTGTTCCACCACGTACACGCGCTCGTGCGCGGCCACAAAGTCGTGAATTGCGTGCGCAAACGGGTAGGCGCGAATGCGCATGTAATCCGCATCCTGCCCGTATTGCTCCTTGATCAGGTCAAGGCTCTCGCGCAGCGCAAAGTCGCTGCTGCCATAAGCCAGGAAGCCGATCTTCGAACTTCCGTTCTTCACTTCCACCGGCGCGGGAACCAGCTTGCGCGCACTCTCAAACTTGCGCAGCAGCCGCTCCATCACCTCAACGTACTCATCCGGCTTTTCCGTGTAGCCGGCCGCATCGTTGTGTCCCGAACCGCGCGTGAAATACGCAGCTTTAGGATGTTCCGTGCCCGGCAGGGTCCTCCAGCCGATAGCGTCGCCATCTACATCGCGATAGCGCGCGAAGCTGCCAAGCCGCTCAAGATCTTCCTTGGTGAGCACCTTGCCGCGATCCTGCGGAGTGGTCGGATACTCGAACGGTTCCGACATCCAGTTGTTCATGCCCAGGTCAAGATCCGAAAGCACGAACACCGGCGTCTGCAGCCGCTCCGCCAAATCGAACGCGGCGTAGCCAAACTCAAAGCACTCTCTTACTGAGCCGGGAAGCAGCACCACATGTTTGGTGTCGCCGTGCGAGAGAAACGCAACTGAAAGCAGGTCCGCCTGCGAGGTGCGCGTCGGCATGCCCGTCGAAGGCCCCGTGCGCTGCACGTCGAAGATCACGCCGGGAATCTCAGCGTAGTAGCCGAGTCCAGAGAACTCCGCCATCAGCGAGATGCCGGGGCCCGAGGTCGCCGTCATTGACCGCGCGCCGGCCCAGCCTGCGCCCAGCACCATGCCGATCGCAGCCAGCTCGTCTTCCGCCTGCACCACCGCGTAGGTCGCCTTGCCCTCCGGCGTCACCCGCAGCTTCTTCAACAGGTCGGTCGTCGCTTCCACCACCGATGTCGAAGGAGTGATGGGATACCACGCAACCACCGTGACGCCCGCAAACACCGCGCCCATGCCGCACGCCGCGTTCCCGTCGATGATGATCTTGCCGGCCGTCTGGTCCATCCGCTCAATCACGTATGGATCAAGCTTGGTAAACTTCTCCGCCGCATAGTCGAACCCGGCTTTGACTGCGCCGAAGTTCAGCTCGAAGACTTTCACCTTCTTGGCAAACTGCTTGCGCAGACCGCTCTCGACAACGCCGAGGTCGATCTCAAGCAACTGCGCCGCCGCGCCCACATAAACCATGTTGCGAACCAGCTTGCGCAGCTTCGGTTCAGAACAGATGGATGCGGTAATCGTGTCGAACGGCACCGGGTAAAACACCACATCGTCGCGATACTGCTTCAGGTTCAGCTTCTCCTCATAGATCGCCACGCCGCCCACGGGCAGCGCCAGCGTATCCTGCCTGGCAGTGTCGGGATTCAGCGAAATCAGGACTTCGGCGTCGCGCTTGCGCGCCACATAACCGTCCTTGCTGGCGCGGATCGTATACCAGGTGGGAAGACCGGCAATGTTCGACGGGAAGAGGTTCTTTCCGCTGACCGGAACCCCCATACCGAAGATGCTTTTCAACAGCACGCTATTGGCGGATTGCGAGCCGGACCCGTTCACCGTTGCTACGTTGATGCTGAAGTCGTTAATAACGCGCTCGCGCGCTGTCAATGCGCCCTGTTCTTGACCCAGGGCAAGGTTCCCAGTCGCCATGTAGCGGGATTCCCTTCAGGTAAATTCTGGAAAGACTCAATCGCAAAGACCCGATCACACTCGGTCTTTCCTTCCAGCATGTGATTATAGTCACTTTGAATTCCCAGCGTCTCAGGATGGGGACCACAATCGTTAACTCAAGTGAGCCATTCCGACCGAATTGAAATCAAAGCCCCGTTTCGACATGAAGAACCGTGCCCCATCCATTCACCGTCTTTTGAGTGAATGGGTGGGAAGCAGTGCGCCCGTGCCGGCCGCACGGTGCTTCATTCTGACCGCGCCGGGGCCGCAAACGGCAATCCCCCTCGTATTCTCACCCCGACAGCACCAGCCGGTTGGAATCCCGCCGCCAGCGCAGCAGCAGCGACGACGCAATCACGATCAGCGCCACCGTCAGCCCGATCCACAGACCATAAATGCCCCATCGCAGGGCGAAGCACAAAATCAGCCCCAGTGGCAGTCCAAGCACCCAATACCCCACCAGGTTCGCGATCATCGGAACCCGCGTCTCTCCCAGCCCCCGCAGCGCCCCGGTAGAAACCGTCTGGATCCCATCGAAGATCTGAAACGCCGCCGCCACCCACAGCAGGCTCGGTCCCACCGCCATCACCGCCGGATCGGTTGTATAAAGCGCAATCAGCGGCCTCGGCGCCACCAGGAACACCACTGCCGCCAGCAGCATGAATCCCGTGCCCAGCCCCAGCGCCATCCAGCCTGCGCGCCGTGCCCGCTCCAGGTCGCCGGCTCCTACCGCATGCCCCACGCTCACCGCGGCCGCCGCTGAAACCCCCAGCGGCACCATGTACGTCATCGCGGCGTAGTTCAGCGCAATCTGGTGTGTCGCCAGCGCCACCGGCGTCAGCAATCCAGCCAGCAGCGTAGCCAGGTTCCAGGCCCCCACCTCGAGCAGAATCTGCCCCGCCGCCGGCGCGCCCAGCTTCACCAGTTGCCGTATCCGCTCCACGCTCGGCCCCGCCCAGTGCCGGAACAGCGGATGCCCGCGCTTGCGTTCATAGCGCCAGGCAAATCCCATCAGCGCCGCGGCCATAAACACCCTCGCCGCAACCGTTGAGAGCGCCGAGCCCCTCACCCCCAGCGCCGGCATGCCGAGCCTGCCGGAGATCAGCACCCAGTTCAGGAACCAGTTGATCAGGTTGGCTCCGATATAGGTCACCGTGATCACCCGCACCGCGCCCACGCCCTGCAGATAGCGCCGCGCCCCGGCGTAAACCAGCAGCGGCAGCGTTCCCCACAGCATGATCCGGACGTAGCTCCCCGCCGGCGCCGCCACCTCCGGCGTAATCCCAAACCGGCCAAAGCCGAAGCTCGCCAGCCAGATCAGCACCATCAGCGGCGGCGTAATCACGCACACCAGGTACAGTCCCTGCGCCAGCCAGCGATGGCACTCGTCGTGATCCTTGCGCCCAAAGGCCTGCGCCACCAGCGTATCCAGCCCCAGCATCAGCCCAATTCCAAACAGCGAGGGCGTATAGCAGACAGCGTTGCCCACAGCCACCGCGCCAATCGCCGCCGGCCCCAGATTGCCCACCATGATGGTGTCCACCACGCCCTGCGCCATCCAGCCCAGTTCGCTCAGCACCACCGGAACCGCCAGCGTCACCATCGCGCCCAGCTCCTGCTTCCAATTGGCTTGCCCCTGCTGCATTTACCCAATCTATATGCTGGCGCTTCCAGGCACCTCCGGTCTTTGTAGGCTGCGGAAAAACTCAGTCGGGCGGTAGGCCGGGGATTCATCCCCGCTATGGAAGCCAATCAATTGAACGTGGGCTTCACAGCTTGCGGAAAAACTCCGCCTTGACGTAGATGTGCCAAAGGGCACGACTTCGGTCGTGCCGATAAAGCCAATAAAATGAGTGGGGCTTCAGCCCCTGCGGGATTGCCTTTCGGAAAATCGGGATAGAAACAGGAGTTTTTCCGCAGCCTGTTCAGCCCCTGACATGCTCCGCAACTTCCCGGGTTTATCCTTCTAAGTGACCGAAAAACTGGCTCCCATGAGGTGCTGAGTGCAAAAGGGTGTACGTCTTTCCTTTGTCGTATTTGGATTTCTGTTCTTAGCCGCGGTCTCACAACCGAACTTGACCGCCCAGGCCCCGCCGCGCCCAAGCTTCGTCCGTCTGGACCGGGTCACAGCTTTCCGCGCGACGGACAACGGAATCGACATCTACTCTGGAACCGCCCTCCTGCGCATAACCGCTCTGCGCGATGACGTGCTCCGCGTCCGCGTCGGCGCAACCGGAGAACTGCCAGAAGACGCATCCTGGGCCGTCCTGCCCGCCTCCCGCACCGCCAGCGTCTCCGTCACACCACAGCAGAGCGACACCGCAGTCGGATTCACCACCGCCAAACTGCGCGTCTCCGTGCAGAACGACCCGCTCCAATTGACCGTCGCCGATCTCGATGGAAAGATCATTCTCCAGCAGTTTCCCAACCGCCCCATTGAATACAACGGCCCCGCCTTTCGCGCCTGGTTCCGCTCTCCCGACGATGAGCACTATTTCGGCCTCGGCGACAAACCCGGCCCCCTCGACCGCCGCGATGAAGCCTTCGTCAACTGGAACACCGACGCCTACGGCTGGCAGGAGTCCACCGACCCCATCTACAAATCGATCCCCTTCTTCCTCACCTATCGCAAAGGCGTTTCCGCCGGCGTTTTCCTCGACAACACCTGGCGCACCAGCTTTGACTTCAACAAGGAATACCGAGACGGCTACTCCTTCGGCGCAGAATCCGGCCCGCTCGACTTCTACGTTCTCTCGGGCCCTTCCCCCAAGGCCGTGGTCGAGTCCTGGGCCTGGCTCGTCGGCGCCACCCCGCTGCCGCCGCTCTGGTCGCTCGGCTATCAGCAATCGCGTTACAGCTACTATCCCGAAGCGGAGGTCCGCCGCATCGCCTCAAAGCTCCGCAGCGAGCGAATCCCCGCCGACGTCATCTGGCTGGACATCGACTATCAGTTCAAGAATCGCCCCTTTACCGTTGATCCGGAACGGTTTCCGCACTTTGACCAGATGATCCAGGATCTCAAAGCCGAGCACCTCCACACAGTGGTCATTACCGACCTGCACATCGCCGACCAGCCCAACATTGGCTATAAACCGTACGACGAAGGCGCAGCCGGCAACCACTTCGTCAAGAACCCCGACGGCTCAACCTACGTCGGCGATGTCTGGCCCGGCAAGGCCGTCTTCCCTGACTTCACGCAAAAAGCCTCGCGCGACTGGTGGGGCACGCTCTACGCCGATTTCGCCGGCAAAGGTATCGCCGGCTTCTGGAACGACATGAACGAGCCGGCCATCTTCAACGTCGCCTCCAAGACCATGCCCGACAACCTCCAACACCGCATCGAGGAGCCCGGCTTCAACACCCGCGTCGCAACACACCTTGAAGTTCACAACATCTTCGGGATGCAAAACAGCCGCGGCACCTTCGAAGGCCTGCGCAAGCTTCAGCCCGATACCCGCCCCTTCGTCATGACGCGCGCCAGCTACGCCGGCGGTCAGCGCTACGCAGCCACCTGGACCGGCGACAACTCCAGCACCTGGAACCACCTCCGTCAGACCACCCCGCAGTTGCTCAACCTCGGCCTCAGCGGCTTCGCCATGAGCGGAGCCGATGTCGGCGGATTTGTCGCCTCGCCCCAGCCCGAACTGCTCACCCGCTGGCTCGAAGTCGGCGCTTTCCAGCCCATCGACCGCGACCACACCTCCAGCGGCACCCGCCCCCAGGAACCCTGGGAAGACGGCACGCCCAAGGATGTCGATCTGCGCCGCCGGTACATCGAAGAGCGCTACCGCCTGCTGCCCTACATTTACACCGCCGCTGAAGAGATGAGCCGCACCGGCCTGCCCCTCATGCGCCCGCTCCTTCTTGAATTCCCCACCGCCGACGCCGACGGCCTGCCCCTCGACCTCAGCCCCGGCAACAACGTCTTCCTGCTCGGCCCCGACCTCCTCATCGCCCAGAGCCCCTTCCCCGACGAGCTCGACGACTACACCATCACCCTCCCTCCAACCGGCTGGTACAACTACTGGACCGGCGCCCGCGTCCAGGGCAGCACCCAGAAGCAGCTCGTAGAAAACGCCGTCTTGTCCGATCAAGTCGTCCTGATTCACAACACCGTTGAAACTCTGCCCGTCTTTGCCCGCTCCGGCGCCATTATCCCCGAGCAGCCCCTTGTCCAAAGCACAGAAGAGAAGCCGCAAGGTCCGCTCACCCTGCGCGTCTACCCTCCCACCGAGCCGGGCCAGCCCTGCACCGGCAGCCTTTATCTCGATGACGGCGTCAGCTACGCCTACCAGAAGGGCGATTTTCTCCGCGAGACCTTTACCTGCGCTCGCGCCGCTCACGGACTCACCGTAACGGTTGCGCCACGCCAGGGCAGTTTCGCACCGTGGTGGAATCAGCTTTCCATCGAGCTGTATGGCCAATCCCAGGCTGGCTCATCGGCAATCGCTCCAAGCGGAAGCGTCATCAAAACCTCTTACGATGCCGAACATCACCGCGTCACAGTCTCAGTTCCGGACAACGGCAAGGGCATTACATTTGAACTGGCATACTGAGTACGTGTTCCATCTGACTCAAGCCACCGTCGCTAGCATCGACAGAAACGTCGCGAGCGCAGGCAGATTGCCCTCCAATTCGCCCGCCGGCCTGTCGCTTGGAAACGGGCTCGATCCAAGTGCGCGCCTCCCCCTCGGCTTCGTTCACGATCGGTCGCGCTCGTGCATTGGCCACGGTCAGTCTGCGTTCGCGGCAGCCCGCCAAGGCTTCCAGCGATGGGCAATGTTCGACCTTGGATGGGCGCGCGTGGCCAACCCCGGAGCGCCCATCGAGCCTGGCCAGATCATCGCCATGGAAGCGCTGACTTTGGGACTCTGGACGTTGAACCTGAGCCGCATTTTGGAAACCGTCGATAATGCCAGCCGGTTTGGCCTTCTTTACGCCACAACACCGATGCATGTCGAGCAGGGAGCCGAACGCTTTCTGCTGGAATTTGACGCAACCACCGGCGAGGTCCACTACTTGCTGGAAGCCATCTCGCGGCCCCGCCATTTGCTGGCGCGCCTCGGCTTGCCCATCAGCCGCACCTTCCAGCACCGCTTCGCCCGTGACTCTCACCGGCGAATGTGTGAAGAGGTTCGGTCCCTGGCCCACCAGGCCTCTCCCGCCACCCGTCCCACTCCCCGGTAGACACCAGTTACCTGTTACGAGAAAGTTACTGTTTCCCGTTTCCGAAACTGATACCCTAGAAGCATGAAATTCGGCGTGCTCGTCTTTCCGGGTTCCAACTGCGACCAGGATACCTACAACGTCATCGCCGAAGTGGCTCACCAGCCGGTCACCTTCCTGTGGCATGACTCGGAAGACCTCAAGGGCGTGGATGCCGTTCTGGTTCCGGGCGGCTTTGCCTACGGCGATTACCTGCGCACCGGCGCCATTGCGCGCTTTTCTCCCGTAATGCAGTCGGTCCAGAAGTTTGCCGCCGGTGGCGGCCTCGTGCTCGGCATCTGCAACGGCTTCCAGATCCTCACTGAAGCTGGCCTGCTTCCCGGCGCGCTCATGCGCAACGCCGGCCTCAAGTACATCTGCAGGCAGGTCCATCTACGCGTCGAAACCGCTGACAGCCCCTTCACCAATCAATTGGTAAAAGGAGAAGTCCTTGAGATCCCGATCGGACACATGGAGGGCAATTACTTCTGCACTCCCGAAGAGTTACTCCGGTTAGACAGCGAAGACCGAATCGCCTTCAGGTATGCCACTCCCGGCGGCGATATAACTCAAGAAGCAAACCCGAATGGATCTCTAAGCAACATTGCGGGCGTCCTGAATGCCGGTCGAAACGTATTGGGAATGATGCCTCACCCCGACCGGTCGAGCGAAAAGCTGCTCGGCTCGGCGGATGGATGGAAGATTTTCTCCTCGATGCTCGAGGCTTTGGCTACACGGTAGGTTTTTGTTGCAGCGGTTGGAAGTCGGTAAACATTGATCGATATTCATCATCATCTCATCTACGGGATGGACGACGGGGCGCCGGATCTTGCCACCTCCCTCGCAATGGCCAATGAAGCCGCCTCCGAGGGCATCACCCACATCGTCTGCACTCCCCATTCAAGTAGCCGCTACCCCTACCAGGCAGACCTGATCGCCGAGCGCCTTGAAGAGCTGCGCGGACTCCTGAAAGGCGTTGTCGAGCTAAGCCTGGGATGCGATTTTCACCTGAATGCAGACAATATTGAAACCGCACTTGCCCACCCCCTGCTCTACTCCATCAACGGCAAGGGCTACCTGCTCATCGAGTTTCCCGACCATCTGATTCCCCCGCAGATTACCGATGCCATGCGCAAACTGCAAAAGGCCGGTTACACGCTGATCATCACCCATCCGGAGCGCAACCAGGTGCTCCATCGCAAGACCGAGATGCTTGCCGACTGGCTGCGCGAGGGATGCCTGATCCAGGTAACCTCAAGCTCGTTGTACGGCCGGTTTGGGAAGATGGCGGAAGCCTTTGCCAACGAGTTGCTCGAGCGCAACTGGATCCACTTCCTCGCTACGGATGCGCACCACCCCGAGTGGCGGCCGCCGCACCTCAAAAAAGGCTACGACTACGTGACCAGCAAGGTTGGCAAAGAAACCGCCCGTCGGCTCTGTGTCACCAATCCGCTGGCCGCCGTCGAGGGAGCCAGATGGCCCGCACAGCCGGTCCCCATTGGCCTGTGGGAAAGCGTGCCGCTGAAGTTTGATGTCAGCCGCTTCCCCGCCAAGGCAAAAGTCGTGCCCCGGAAAGCCCCTGCGAACACGAACGGCAGCAACTCAAACGGCTCTGGCCCCGGAAAAACAGACTCCAAGGGTTTCTGGAACCGCCTCTTCGCGCGATAACTCCCCGCCAAACAGTTGTAAGTTTTCAGTTGTAAGCTATCAGCGATCGGTTCGCAGCGAGCCCAATTGCGTAGCAGGCGTTCTTAACTTACAACTGACAACTGTCGGCTCGTGGCCGGGTGCCCCAGGTCTCGTTTCTGAGACCCTGGGATGATTCTTATTCAGGCTGTCACAATACCAGCCGCGTTTGCCTTCGCAGCCAATCAGACCAGCCCCAGACCGCCATCCACCGCCAGAATCTGCCCCGTCACAAAATGCGGCCCAGTGGCAAACAACAGCACCGCCTGGGCCACATCGTCCGCCCTCCCGTTGCGCCGCATGGGCGTGCGCGCCGCAAATCGTGCGCCTGCGCACTTCTCATCCTCCGGGAACTCAATCCATCCAGGCGCAACGCAATTCACGCTCACCTCGGGCGCAAAGGCCTTGGCCATCGCCTGCGTCAGCATGTGCAGCGCGGCCTTCGATCCGCAGTAGTGCGCATGGTCGGCCCACGCATGCATGCCGCCCAGCGAGCCGATGTTCACAATCCGTCCGTTCGCCGCGCGCAGATGCTTGAGCGCCTCGCGCGCCACCAGAAACGGCCCCCGCGCATTGGTCTCGAAGACCGCGTCCCACTGCTCCACGCTGATCTGTTCCAGGGCACACGACTCAAAGAGTGCGGCATTATTCACCACAATGTCCAGCCGCCCAAATTCGGCCACAGTCGCGGCAATCGCCGCGCCCACCGAGGCCTCTGAGCGCACATCGCACTCCACGGCCAGCGCGCGTCGTCCAAGCGCGGCAATTTCCCGCGCAGTCTGCGCAGCCTCAGTTTCAGATTGTCTGTAAGTAATGGCCACGTCAGCGCCGGCCTCGGCCAGAGCCAGCGCAATCCCGCGCCCAATCCGCCGCGCTCCCCCGGTAACCAGTGCCGATTTGCCGCTGAGTGGGAGGTTAGGCATCAAGGATAGGCCACAATCTTCTGTGTGCAGATTTGGAAAAGCGTCAGAGCCGGCTGTATAAATCAGGCTTTGAAAGGGCACGGCTTGAGCCGTGCCGCAAAAGACGCATAAGATGCGGGCTTTAGCCCCTGAGGGAAACCCTGCACTGGCCGGGCAGTATTGATGCAACCAGCCCTAGTTTGGCTGCGGCTGCGCGGCCGGCGGAGCAGTCGCGTCCGCCTTGGGCTTGGTCGTCGAATCCGCCGGCGGAGTGGCCGGCTTCACCGCCGCTCCCGAATTGTCGTGCGCCTCGTAGATGGAGTATTGCGCGCCCGGCCGCTTCATCTTCACTTCAATGGCAATCGAGGGCCTGTCGATCTTGTAGTCCTCGCCATAGGTCTGGTAACCCTTGGCAATCACCTGCAGCCGGACCGTGTCCCCCAGCGGCAGCACATCGATGATGGCCTTGCCGTCTTCGTTCGTCTTCAACTCCATGTTGCCCTCGTCCTTCTCCCCCGCCATGGGATGAAAGACGACCGCTGCATTCTCAATCGGCTTGCCGTTGAAATCGCGAAGAATCGTCACCTCCACACGCGCGGTGGGAAGAGGCAACTTGTACTTGCGGCCACGCTTGCTGGTATCGTCCTGGCCACCGGCAACGACCGAACTGACAACCAGGCCCAACCCGGCCACAATCACGAAGAGACGAAATAGGGAACGACGTACCATGGCCTTCATTGTATCCGGTTTGGACCTCTATATGAAGAGACGTCCGCGACCGGCACACGTGAGTCGAACCCTCCGATCCATCCTCGGGGCAATCACCCCCAAAAAATCCCTCCCCGTTTTGCCGATTATTTCCCCGCGCCGGCGCACAATCAAGAAAGATCGCTCAAAAGGAGCACTCAGAGGAACCCCGCGGCCACCAAAAAAATCCACCGCGCCAACCGAAAAACATGCCTTTTTGCGTTTTCACTTCATCTCATTGAAAACAAATATGTTCCAACAAAACAGCCTGCTCTTACCCAACGGAACAAAGAAGTTACGTCGATTCAGCTTTCTCGCATTTTTCAAAACAAAGGACTTACAGCCCCATCGGGCTCCTCGAATCGCGCCCCACATGTTCATCTCATCCGCCTCGAACCACCCCATCCATGTATGTGAGTGTAATTCACTAAGATTTCAACGTTCACCCTCTTGACAACCGCCCCTCCAGTCCCTATCGTTAGCAATTGGAAGGCGCGAGTGCTAGCACCCTCCCGGACACACTGCTTCCGGAGGGTCTACCTCTCTGATCGCTGGAGACGCACCCCGCTGATTCCAAAGCTTTTTTCTCAAAAACCACAAGAAAACTCGCGGTCCGGGCTCAACCCTGTCCGCCTGTGAAGGAGAAGCGAAGCAATGGCAACATCCTCTGTTACAACCACGTTTACCCCCCTCCACGACCGCATCCTGGTCCGCCGTCTGGAAGAGGGCGAAACCGTCCGTGGCGGGATCATCATTCCCGACAGCGCCAAGGAAAAGCCCCAGGAAGGCGAAGTCATCGCCGTCGGCAAGGGCAAGTCAAACGACGAAGGCAAGGTCTTCCCCCTCGATGTCAAGGCGGGCGACAAGATCCTCTTCGGCAAGTACTCCGGCACCGAGATCAAAATCGACGGCGAAGAGTTCCTCATCATGCGCGAAGAAGAAGTCCTCGGAATCATCAAGAAGTAGGCGCTCCGCGCTTTAGCGTGGATTGCGGCGTTAGTAGGTCAGAGGGCTTTCGAAACTGACCCCTGACCCCTGATCCCTGACACCTTTCAAAGAAATCTGAACGAGGAGAGATACACAAATGGCAAAGCAAATTCTGCACGGTGAAGAATCCCGTCAGGCTATTCTGCGCGGCGTCAACACGCTGGCAGACGCCGTCAAGGCGACGCTCGGCCCCAAGGGCCGCAACGTCGTCATCGAAAAGAAGTTTGGCTCGCCCACCATCACCAAGGACGGCGTGACGGTGGCCAAAGAGATTGACCTGAAAGATCCGGTTGAGAACGTCGGCGCGCAGCTCGTGCGTGAAGTCGCCTCCAAGACCTCCGACGTGGCCGGCGACGGCACCACCACTGCCACCGTTCTGGCCCAGTCCATCTTCAAGGAAGGCGTCAAGACCGTTGCAGCCGGCGCCAACCCCACAGCCCTCAAGCGCGGCATTGACAAGGCCGTAACCACGATCATCGGCACCCGCGACAAGGACGGCAAGTGGACCGAGGGCGGCGCTCTCGGCGCGCTTTCCAAGCCCGTCGACGAGGGTTCTGTTGCCCAGGTCGGCTCCATCTCGGCCAATGGCGATCAGGAGATCGGCGACATCATTGCTCATGCCGTCAAGGTTGTGGGCAAGGACGGCGTCATCACCATCGAAGAGTCCAAGACCATGCACACCGGTCTCGAGACTGTCGACGGCATGCAGTTTGACCGCGGCTACTTGAGCCCCTACTTCGTCACCGATGCAGAGCGCCTCGAAGTCGTTCTCGAAGAGCCCTACATCCTGATCTACGAAAAGAAGATCTCTGCGATGAAGGATCTGCTGCCCCTGCTCGAGCAGGTTGCGCGCGGCGGCAAGCCCCTCCTGATCATTGCTGAGGATGTGGAAGGCGAAGCGCTGGCCACCCTCGTAGTCAACAAGCTGCGCGGCACCCTCAACGTGGCGGCCGTCAAGGCTCCCGGCTTCGGCGATCGCCGCAAGTCCATCCTGGGCGACATTGCCATCCTCACCGGCGGCAAGGCCATCACCGAAGACCTCGGCATCAAGCTTGAAGGCGTCAAGCTTGAGGATCTGGGCAAGGCCAAGCGCATCACCATCGATAAGGACAACACCACCATCGTGGACGGCGCCGGCAAGTCCTCCGATATCGAGGGCCGCGTGAAGGAAATCCGTTCGCAGATCGAGAAGACCACCTCCGATTACGACAAGGAAAAGCTGCAGGAGCGCCTTGCCAAGCTGGTTGGCGGCGTTGCCATCATCAAGGTGGGCGCGGCAACCGAGACCGAGCTGAAGGAAAAGAAGGCTCGTGTTGAGGATGCTCTGCACGCAACCCGCGCGGCAGTCGAGGAAGGCATCGTCCCCGGCGGCGGCGTGGCTCTGGTTCGCGCCATCCCCGCGGTCGACGCGCTGATCAAGACGCTCGAAGGCGATGAGAAGATCGGTGCGCAGATCGTGCGCCGTGCGCTCGAAGAGCCCTTGCGTCAGATCGTCGCCAATGCCGGCGAAGAGGGCGCGGTGGTCGTGGCCAAGGTTCTGGAGTCCACTGAACCGCACTACGGCTACAACGCAGCCACTGGCGTGTTCGAAGACCTGGTCAAGGCCGGCGTCATCGATCCCACCAAGGTCACCCGCACCGCGCTGCAGAACGCAGCCTCGATCGCCGGTCTGCTTCTGACCACCGAAGCCCTGGTTGTCGAGATTCCGGAGCCCAAGTCTGCCCCGGCAGGCGGCGGCCACGGCGGCGGCATGGACGGCATGTACTAGGATTTGCCATCCAGGCAGACGCGTCCTACTGACGCAAAAGCAATTAAAAAGGCCTCCAGCTTCGGCTGGAGGCTTTTTGTTGCCATCGGAGCCTTATTTCGACCAGTTCCGCCGCTATAGCGGTTTCAGGATTGCCGTACCCAAAGGGAATACACTCAAGTCGACGCGACCCCAAGGAGCGGCGACCTCGCAGTAGTGCAGATAGGGTATACCTATCCTGAAACCGCTCTAACTCGCTAACTTGCTATATGCGCGTAGCGCAGGCCAACCTGCCAAGTGCACAAATGCACGCTGACTCGGAGACTTCCTTCCGCGCCTTATCACATTCGTTTTCAGCCACCTGGTCTTACAATCTGTGGCCATGAACACCACACGGACTTTTCCCTCTCGTAAAGACTCAGCCGGCCTGGTCCAGAAACAAGTGGCTGGCGAGTTAATGCTCTTTGACCCCAGTTCAAAGAAGACTTATTGCCTCAACCAGTCCGCGGCCACCGTATGGCAAAACTCTGATGGCCGCACCTCCATCGAACAACTCGCCAATCTTGTTGCCACTCAAACCGGCACGCCCGCCGATGTCCGAGTGGTCGAGTTCGCCCTGCTGCAGCTCAACGAAGACGGTCTCATGATAGAAATCGCCCCGCCAACAACCGAAGATGCAAACCTTGGCCGCCGTCAGTTCTTCAAGCGGCTCGGCTGGGCTGCCGCGCTCCTCGTCGCCGTCCCTCTCGTCACCACGGTAAAAGCTCCAAAAGCCTATGCCGCCAGCGGAACGCCTGCATTCTAAAAATCATCCATTCAGGCCGCGGGGTTGGCCGCGGCCTTTCATTGCCCACAGTTTTCCCACACATGGGATGAAAGTGTCCAACGCCATGCAGTCTTCATTCAGCTTTGAAAAATACGCATTGACACCATGGTCGCTTTTCTTCACAATCGGCCTATGCCAAAGACAGCTACACTTCCCTTGCGTCGGAACTCGTCGGGCCTCATCCAGAAAGACCTGGCCGGAGAGTTAATGCTCTTTGACCCTTCAACAAAGAAGACTTGTTGCCTTAATCGCGCCGCAGCTATCGTCTGGCAGCATGCGGATGGTGCAACCTCCATCGAGCAGTTAGCCCGCATCGTCGCCCAGGAAACCGGCACTCCCGCCGACATCCGCGTGATTGAGTACGCCTTGCGCAAGCTCGACGAAGAAGGACTGATGGAGCACGTCGAAGAACCCTCCAGCGAAGAAGCAAACCTTGGCAGACGTCATATTTTCGCCAAGCTGGGCTGGGCGGCTGCACTCCTTGTTGCAATGCCCGTGATCACAACTGTGAAGGCTCCCAAAGCCTACGCAGGCAGCACTATTCCGGTGTAGACCTCGAACGCGTGCGGGCCACGCACTGCGCAAGCCGGGCCAGAAGCCCTGATTGAGCATGTCGAGGAACCTTCCAGCTTAGACGCTGACCTCGGTCGCAGCTGCCTTTTCGCCAAACTCGGCTGTGCAGCCGCGCTCGCGGTCAGCGTAGACTTTAGGTGCTCGTCACGTCCGCACCCAGGGTCTACGCCCCCAGGCCATAGACTCCGGCAAATACCCTGCGTTCGCAATCAGGCAATGCGGACACAGCACCACCTCAAACGGGAACCAGCTTTGACCGGAACATCGACAAAAAATTCTCTTCGCGTCGCATCCCATTCTTCATGGCTGGCATCGCAGCACTTCTCCGCCTACGGCACGCGCTTCCTCATTCGCACCAACCGCACTTCCATCCTGCCCGCCCTGCTCGCCCGGCTTCCCCTCGGCTCGGAGCTGATTCCACCCCAGAACGGCCACCCACCGGATCACGTCTACTCCATCGTCGTTTCAGATCGGCAAGGTTTCAGCGCCATCCTCCGGCACGACGGCCGCCGCCTGGCCGTCGCCCAGAATGAAGGCCAGCTCCTCACCGTCTTTGAGCAGCAGGTGGTCTCCCGGCTAGTCAAGAGCGCCCGCGACCGCGTCTTCATTCATGCCGGCGTGGTCGGCTGGCGCGGCCGAGCCATTCTCATTCCAGGCCGCAGCACCCACGGGAAAACCACCCTGGTCATGCATTTTGTGCAGGCCGGCGCAACCTACTACTCTGACGAATTCGCCCTCCTCGACTCCGAAGGCCTGGTGCACCCCTACGCCCGCCCGCTCCAGGTCCGCATGCAAAAAGGCAGCCTCATCCAGACACTCGTCCCCGTCGAACAACTCGGCGGCTCCGGCGGCGTAGGCCACCAACCCATCCAGCCAGTCATGCTCCTGGCCTGCCGCTATCGCGAAAACGCAAACTGGCTTCCCAATGAAATCACCGCCGGCGCAGCGGTCCTTGAGATGACCCGCCACTCCACCTCTGCCTTCCGCAATCCCCACGCCGCATTCCAGGCCACCAGTCAGGCTGCCTCCCACCTCAAGGCCTGGCGCGGTACCCGCGGCGAGGCCCAGCAGGTGGTTGAATGGGCGCTCAAGCTGCTCGAAGCCGAGTATTGAATGCCGGATACTGAATGCTGAATACTGAATCCATGCCCGCCAGCACTCCCGAGTTCGATCTGCTCCTCGAATGCCTGCGTCGCGGCCTTCAGGCCGCACCGCCCAGCCAGCCCCTCACCATTCCGGAGAATATTGACTGGCCCGCCCTGCAAGCTCTCATCAGAAAGCATGTTGTGATCGCGCCTGTCTTTCCATACCTCGCGCCGCACGCTCCCCCGCATGCCATCAAGCCCCTCGCAACCGCATTCCAGGCCAGTTGGGCCCACGCGCAGACTCTCGCCGCTGAGCTGGAATCCGTTCTCGCCGTCTTCGCCAAGGCCGGCATCGAGTCCCTGCCTTTCAAGGGACCGATCCTCGCCGAGACTCTCTTTGGCGACGTAGCCGCCCGCGGCTCGCTCGATCTCGATCTCCTCGTTCAGCGCCGCGATTACGCCGCCGCACAAACCGTCCTGATCGCTTCTGGATTCAAAGCCGAGCCCAAAGACATTCCCACCCACGATTTTCCCTTCAGCCGCGACAACCTTCTGCTCGAACTGCATTGCACCTTTGGACGCCCCGAGCTCTGCCCCATCGACAGCGACCAAGTCTGGTCCCGCTCGCTGCCAGGCGCCTTTCGTGGCCACTCCGTCCGCCTCATGACCCCGGAAGACTCCATCCTTTACCTCAGCTATCACTTACTCCGCCACAACTGCGAACGTCTTCAGTGGATCGCCGATCTGGCCCGCGCCCTCGCGATCCTCGCCGCAACCGACTCCGGCGAGCGCCTCTTCCAATCCGCACAAAATCTTTACATGGACGAGCTTCTGCTCTTCGCAAGCGCCCTGGCCGCCGAATCCCTTGACGCGCCCCTGCCCACGGCAATTGCAGCCGCACTCTCCAGGCAACCCAAAATCATTGAGAATGCACACAAGTTTCTTGAGCAGAACCTCAAGAACCAACGCCTCACGGGATCACCCAGCGACCGCCTCGCCCACGCCACCTGGAGCTTTTACTCTACCGAGCGCAGCCCGTGGCGCCGATGGGCACGCCGCCTCCGCGAACTTGCCCCCGACCTGGCCGACCGCCAGTGGGCAAGATCCAAACACATCCCCGCTCCACTCGTCATTCCGCTGCTGCCGATCCTGCGAGTCGTGCGCATCCTCGGCATCTACGGAGTCGCCGCCGCCTGGCGCAACTTCATGCAAGGCACTCGCTGAAACCTGAGCCCGTACAAATTCGTCAAGATGAGTCGATTGCCGAACGGTAGACGCGTGTCTTACGAAACCAGCGCAATCCCCATCGGGCGCGCCGTCTCAGCCGCGTTCGCAACCGCCTGCGGCCGCTGCGCGTGCAGCCAGCCCGCCGCCAGCCACGACCGCGGAATCGCAAACTCCGACCAGCCGCAATCCAGGCACGCCCTCACATCCGGCGACGGAGTCATCGGCGGATGGCTCATAGTCCGCGGACCGTTACGGTAAAGACGAATCTCCGCCGGAATCTGGGCGACAGAGGATGATTGGCATTTTGGGCAGAGCATAAAAATTACCTCGCACCGGAAGCAAGTCAAATGAAACAACCACAGTTTTCATGGGGAAAACTAACTCTAACTCGAAACTAATTGCTTTATCAACAAGAAATTTGCAAGTACAGCACCTTGGTAATGAGAATTTTCAAGGAATTCATGCTCCGGCCTTCTCCGGAACTCTCTCGGCAACAAAAACGGGGGCCCCGAAAGGACCCCGCTCTGTCAGCACATAGTCAGTGGTTAGTAGGTAATGTGGAAGCCCATCACGATCGCGCGCGAACCACCGATGGTTCCAGTGGCGGAGCCAAAGTTGGCGGCATTGTTCGGACAGTTGTTGGTCGTGCTGGTGCCGGTATTGGAGTTATAACCAACCGTCAGGGGGAGGATCGTGCACAGGCCCTGCGGCGGGTTCAGCGTGAGCGACAGAGGAAGTTGGAGGTTCTTTCCCGAGCCCGTCGCGTAAGGAACCTGGTCCAGATTGACCAGGGCCGACTGCTGATCCGTTGAGCTGTTGGAAGTCACAACCTGCCCGTAGCCCAGATAGGAACGGTACTGATTGCAGTTTGTACCGCCGCCATACGCGTTGATCGCAGTGGCTGAGCAGCCGTTGTTCTGACGGATCTGCGCCTGATCCTGCGGCACGTCCAGGCTGGTGGTGTTGGTCAGGTTAAACACGTTGAATTCATACTGCGCGGTGATCTTGCCCGTAATCCTGAAGCCCTTGCGGATGGACAGATCCAGTCGCTTCTGCGCGGATTGATGGAAAATATTACGCTGCCCTACGTTGAACGAGGTTTCGTAGATATCCGATGGATCGTTGCCCGTCGAAACCGGAATGCCATTGGTGCCAGGCGCCAGGTAATGAATGGCAATCTGCGAAGGATCGATGGCGGGAATGTAGCTCCCGCCCGGACCGCGCGTCGCACCCTTGTTTCCCGTCAATGCGCTCTTGGGATGCTGAGGATCCTTGATGCCCAGGATTGGGTTCATCAGCGTCGGATAGTTGCCGAAGTTGATGCTGCCAACAGCCCCGTAGAACTCATACAACGAGTAGGGCTCGCCACTCTGCAAGATTGCCGCGCCGGTCAGATGCCAGTCATTGGTGATATACGACAGCGCATCGTGGTGCTTGTCCATATTCGGAACATCCACCTGGAAGTTGGCGCCGAATACATGCGTGCGGTTGAAATCGGAAGATGCCCATGAATCGCGCAGGCGGTTCGGATTGTCACCGGTAAAGAACAGGCCGATATCGCTCTGTTCATCGAGTGCATGGCTCCAGGTATAGCTGGCGCCTACCTGGAAGTTATGCGAAAGGCGTTTTTCAAGGTGTGCTTCAAGTGCGTCGTAAGCGGAAACACCCACCGTCTTGAAGGCGGCAGAGTTGGGGCTGTAACCGACAAACGGCGTACGGAAATCCGTGTTGCCGGAGTCGGCCGTGGCCCATGGCTCTTCGGGAATCGGGCAGTAATCGTAATCGCAGGCCGACGAATTCTGGTCCATCACTTCCATGCCGTAGGAAGATGTCTCACCCCAGATCGGATTGGATGCGGTCGCGATGCCCGGCTCGTTGAACGGAATTGGAATCACCGAGTGGCGGCCACGGTTGCCCGTATAGCCCAGCATGATTGCCAAGGTATTGAACGGCTGCCACTGCGTATTCAGCGTGTAGTTGACCGTGTAGGGCAATACGTTGCTCTTGTCGTAGTAGCCAAACGGAATGGCCTGGGTGCAAAGCGTGTACCCTTCCTGGCTCTGCCATCCGCTGCAGTTTTTGCCGAATTGGGCATCATACCCGGTAGCATTTCCGGTCATCTGGTTCAACTGATCCTGCAATACCTGCTTCATCGCCCCCGGGTTCGTGCTCGGCGCCACATAGATGCCGCCCTGCGCCGGAGTACTGAATGCCTGGTCCCCCATGGGGTTTTCCAGCGTAAGACCACCTGAGTTGTGCTTTGTGCCCGCATCCGATTTGCCAACGGCGACGCTGGCCAGCGGAGCCGATTCACTTACGCCGAACGGGCCGCCGATGGAACCACCGGCCGGCTGGGAGAGATAGCTCACCAGTTCGCCGCGATCGTAATAGATGCCCGCACCGCCGCTGATCACCAGCTTGCCGCGATCCGCTGAAGGAGACCATGCGAAACCCACACGGGGCGAGATGCCCCACTGGCGGCCGTTAAGCGTTGAGGCAGAAACACCCGATGTCGGGTTGAGCTTGTTGTTGCCGGCAACAACAAATCCTGAGTTCATGACCTGCAATCCGCCAGGAGTCTGATCTGTACCGGTCACGTTGTAGAGCGACGGACTGAAGTTGAACATGTCGCCGTACTTTTCCGTCATGCCACCGTGATAGTCGTAACGAACTCCGCCTGTGATGCTGAGATTGGGAGTCACTTGCCACTTGTCCTGAACATACCCGCTGAGCTCATTCGTCCGGTAGTAGCGATCCGAATTGTTGCGGTGTGCGGTGTCGTCGATGCTCTCGAAAGCAAGGGAGCTGTGCACATATCCTTGCAGGAAGTTGTCGAAGCCGCTAGCCTTTATCTCGGCGTGGCCGGTGCGGTTGTTGGTGATGTTCAGCTGCGTATAGCTATAGCCGCCACCTGCCACAATCGTGTGCTTGCCGGCCGTAAAGATGACGTTGGTTGAGGGGTTCAGGCGGTTCTGGTAATAACCCATGTCAACAAAGGCGCCGGGCGTACCAGCCGGCCCGATGTTGAGGGTGGGCGAGTACTGGTCATAATCGCCGAAGTTGCTAACTGAGACACCAGGCAGGACGCTCGTGTTGAGACCTGTCGTCTGCCCGGCTCCCACGCCGTTGTTGCCGCCGGAAAGAAGCTGATCGTAACTGCTGAAAGATCCCTCGCGCACAAATCCAAGGCGCTGTTCCCAGTTCAGCCGTTGGCCGATCGCGATCGTGTTGCCAAGCGAGAACACTTGGGATCCATTGTGCTGAGTTACCGGAAAGCCGGCCGTATCCGAGAAGCCGAACGGACGCGATACCGGCGCATTCTGGAAGAAGTACTTCGTCGAAACGCGATCCTTGGCAGAGGCGTCGTAATCCAGGCCCACGTTGGCCTGATCGGAGATCAAGCGCGAAACTCCAACCAGGTACACGTTGGGCACGCCATATTGGTAAGTCGCGCTCGCGGCAGCCTGAGAGGAAGGAATCAGGTATTGGCCGTCGGGCAGCTTGGCCTGCAACAAACCTGCTGCGACACCATCGATCTGACTGGTGCTGGTCACCGACCCACCCCAGCTTGCATCCGCATTCAGCAGCCCGTTCAATGAGCGGTCGTCGGTCAAGCCGAAAGGAACCGTCGCCTCCGAGAGACCCGTAGCGCTATCCGCATTCACACGACGCTGGTAAGCAACAAACAAGAACAGCTTGTTGGTCTTGATCGGACCGCCTGCGGAGATTCCCGCATCCCAGCGGCGAAGGAATGGATTGACCATCGACTGCGGGAAAATGCCCACTCCCTCTTGCGCCAGGTCGTACGACTGGTTGAAGAAGTACGGCGAAGCATTCAGCGCGTTGTTGGCATAGGTGCCGTAGAGCTGCGAGTGCCAGTTGTTGGTGCCGGCCTGCGTATTGATGTCAATCTGCGCGCCGCTCGTTGCACCCTGCTGCGCGTCATACATTGAAGCGTTCACGCGCTCTTCCTGGATAAACTCCGGCGGAGGAGAAGGCAGGCTGTTGCCGTTCGACCCGAAGACCGAGGTCCCCACAGAGAACGAACCGCCCACCGTGGCCGAGCTGCCGATGTTGAAGTTGTACCGCTGCGAGCTAGAACCGGACGAGCTCTTTCCGTTAAACAGGTTGGTCGAATCCACACCGTTCACCTGGAACGTGTTCGATGTGTCGCGTTGGCCGTTGGCCCAGATCGGCTGGTTGCCAAGGCCCGAGTTCGTGTCCAGGTTCGACAGCAGTTCGGCGTTCACGCCCGGCGAAAGCACGGCCAACTGCGTAAAGCTGCCGGTCGCCAGCGGCGAGATCGACACCTGAGAAGCATCCAGTGTGTATCCGTTCGTCGCGTCGGTCGCATTCAGCAGCGGATTGCCCGTCACCTCCACCGAATCGGACGTCTTGCCCACCTTCAGGGAGACGTTCACCGTCTTTGCCGAGGCTTCCTGCACCTCGATCCCCGTCACTTCCGTGATCTCAAAACCGTCGCGCTCCACCTTCACCACGTAGTTGCCGATGGGAAGGTTGAATATCTGGTAGAAACCGCTTCCGCCGGAAACGGTACTGCGCGTCACGCCGATGGCGGCGTTGGTTGCCGTAACCGTGGCGCCGGGAACAACCGCACCCGACGGGTCCACCACCGTGCCGTTGATTGATCCCAGCGTTTGCTGTGCGACGCCGGGCAGCGTACACACTGAGATGGCCAGTAGCACCAGGACAAAACGGGCGACACTCCTCCAAAAGGGTTGGTTCATGATTCTCCTCTAAACTTGCGATCTTTGGTTTCCGGATTGCTGTTGTGGGCGGAGGGGAACTGGGATGCACCCCCACCTTCTAGCTTGATCGGTCTTGCGGGAAAGGCTGTTAAAGTGCGATTAAGTTGAATATGAATAGTTTGTGACAGCAGGCGCTATTTTCCAAGTGAAATCTTCACCTTCCGTCAGTCTTCATACCAAACCTGTGGAAAAGCCGGGACCCATCCCAGCTTACGGCACAGACCCTTTGAATTGGCCAGGACAACCGTCTGCCTGTTTCGCCCCCAGGATGCCTTTCAAGACCCCGGCTCGCCCGCGCAGAGCGCCAGCAGCGCTTCGCCGAATTTCTCCACCTTGGCCGGCCCAATTCCGTCAATCGTGAGCAGTTGATTCGGGTTCCGCGGACACCTCTGCGCAACTGCCGTCAGCGACCGGTCATGCAGCACCACAAACGCCGGAACACCGAGCTTTTTCGCCTCCACCGCCCGCCACGCCCGAATCCGCGCCGCCAGCGCCTCCGCAGCCGCATTCAGAACCACCGGGGCGGAGGGCGCCGAGTTGATTGATTTGGATGGACCCGCCTTCGCCGCGCCGGTCTTCCTCTGCGCCGGCTTCGCGTACCGTCCGCCGAACTCCTCCACCAGCCCATCGCTGATCAGCAGCTCCATCGCCGATCCCGGGCGCTGACGGAGCCCGGCCTCCGTCAGCATCACCTTCTTGAACCGCTTTACCTCGCCGTCCTTCTCATACACGGCCTCTTCCATCTCCACCAGGCCCGCCTGCACCATCGCGCCCAGCAGCCCGTCCCACTCACCGCGGCTGATCCTTCCCACCAGCTCAAGGCTTCGCTGCAAGGTTCCCGTGGCCTTGTAATCAACCCCGCGCAGCTCTTCCACCACCCGCTGTGCAATCTCCCGCTCCTGCGCCGTTGCCCACCTGAAAAGCCGCAGCACCGCACCCCCCGGATCGCACACGTCGCAGACCCCGCACCCGCGGCTCGCGTCTTCCACATCGCCAAAGTGCCGCACCAGCGCGCACATCCGGCACTCGTTCTGCGTGGTAAACCGCAGCACTTTTTCGAATTGTTCTGCCCGGTACTGCGCCTGCACCGTGTACGCCTTCTTCCACCCCGCCCCGCCCGCCGTCACGTTGCCGCCAAAGTCCATCCGCGCCCCGCCGTGAATCTCCAGCTTCTCCAGCGCCTTGTCGAACTCCTCTTCCCCCAGTTGCGAATCGGCGCGTAACTCCTCCACCGCACGCGGCTCGCTCGCCAGCATCCGATACACCTGCTCCAGATTGCCCACCGGCGGATAGTCGCGATTCAGAAAGAAATCGTGGGTCTTCTGATCGGCATAGCTGTGCATGAGGTAGGTGCGGCTCGGCGCACCATCGCGTCCCGCCCTCCCAATCTCCTGGTAATAGCCCTCCAGCGTCGCCGGCAGCCCCGCATGAATCACCGTCCGAATATCGGCCTTGTCGATCCCCATGCCAAACGCAATCGTCGCCACCACCACTTCCAGCTCGCCCGCCTGAAAGGCGGTCTGCACACGCTCCCGCGTCTGCGCCTCCAGCCCCGCGTGATAAGCCGCCGCCGGAATCCTGCGGGCAGAAGTCGCCTTGACCTGCCCCGAACGGTAGGCCGGGGATTTATCCCCGGCATCAACCCCGCCATCTAGACTCCGGGCTTTAGCCCCTGAGGTACGCTCTTCGCCCCGCGACATCGTCCTAGAAATCTCCTCCGCCAGCTTCTCCGCCTGCTTCCGCGATGTCGCATACACAATCGCAGGCCGCCGCGCGGACTCCGCAAGCAGTCCGCAGATCGCCGCAGCCCGCTCCGGCACCGGAACCTCCACCACCTCAATTGCCAAATTGTCCCGCCGGAACCCATGAATGAACCTCGCCGGTGTCACCATCCCCAGTTGCGCAAGAATGTCCGCCTGCACCGCAGGCGTAGCCGTAGCCGTCAGCGCCAACACCGGCACCCGCGCGTCGTCCGCATCCTGATCCCTGATTCCTGACCCCTGCTTTTCGGGCGAATGATCTCTGATCTCTGACCCCTGCCCCCTGTTGCCCGAGCGAAGCGAGGGCAACGTTTGTCCCAGCATCCGGTAATCCGGCCTGAAATCATGTCCCCATTGCGAGATGCAATGCGCCTCGTCAATCGCGATCAGCGCCAGCCTGCGCTTGGCCAGCATCTCAGGGAACCCCGGCACCCGCAGCCGCTCCGGCGCAATAAACAGGAACTGCAAGCTCCCGTTGAGATAATCCACGCAAGCCTGCCGCGCCACGCTGCGCTCCAGGCCGGAGTGAATCCGCGCCACGCGCAACCCCAGCGCCGCGAGCTTGGCCGCCTGGTCGTCCATCAGCGCAATCAGTGGCGAAATCACCAGCGCCGTGCCCCCGCGCGCAATCGCCGGCAACTGGTAGCAGAGGCTCTTGCCCGCTCCCGTCGGCATCACCAGCAGCAGGTCCTTGCCCTCCACGGCGGCCGCGCACACCGCCTCCTGGTTCGCGCGAAACCCCGCAAACCCAAACACCGACCGCAGCAGCGACAAAAGATTTTCGGAATGGATAGAAGTAGTCAAAAGAAGATGTCAGACCAGAGAGTCAGCGCCAAGAAACACAAAGCGCCAATTCCAACTTTACAGGAGGTCGCTGCCGCTGAGAACGACATAGAAACTCCGCCCCGTTTCTTTATCCTCGGCTGCGAATTGGAAAGTCGACTCAGACCGTATATCGTGTTGGCAATGCCCTTTTCACCTTCACAGCGCGTTACTTTGATGAAAGAAATCGGAGTGCGTCTCGGCGGCGAGCAGTATGCACTAATCGACCTTACTCTTAAGCAATTTGCGCTTCCTATCACGGACTCATGGAGCGGCGAGCGTGACGCGTACGTTTTGGAGATGATTGGAAAAGCTTCGGACCAGACTTTGCTCGAACTAGCGCAGCACCTGGGATTTGCCTTTGAAACGTCCACATCCACTCATATTGAACCGGCGTTTTGGCGAAACGGGATGTTTCGTCTCTTCATTTCGCATCTAGCCACTCACAAGAAATGGGCGGGCAAGTTGCAGGAGGCACTTCTTCGCTACGGAATCTCCGGTTTCGTTGCTCACAGCGACATTGAACCCACAACTGAATGGCAGGATCAGATCGAGACGGCGCTCGCGACGTGTGAAGCCCTCGTAGCACTGCTGCATGAAAAGTTTCATGAAAGCAAGTGGACAGACCAGGAAATCGGATTTGCAATGGGACGTGCGGTCCCAGTCTTCTCAGTTCGTCTGGGTGAAACACCCTATGGATTCATTGGTCGATTTCAGGCATTCAACGGAACCAACTCAGAGCCCTCCGAATTGGCTTTGGAACTTTTTGAGTCGTATCGCAAGAACAAACAAACAAGAAGGAGAATGGGGGAGGTGCTCGTGAGTCTCTTCGAGCAGAGTGGCAGTTTCGCCGAAGCGAAGGCAAGAATTGGTTACCTCGAAGAACTGGATGTCTGGGAACCCTCCTTTGCGAAGCGAATCTCATCCGCATCTGAAAGTAATGGGCAGATTAACGGCTCATGGGGAGTGCCAGCACGTGTTGAGAAACTCGCTAAGAGATGGTCCGCAAAGCGATGACCGCCAAATGCCATCTCCAGCCTCGAGACCTTTTGGCTAAGCCTATAATGAGGGCGCACCTCAGCAACAGCAACAGCACGGAGGCCACCCGATGGGAGTTCTTGATGGATTAAAAACCGCAGCCGATGTGTTGCGAGCCGCCGACAAGATTTCCGAATATCAGCAAATCCTTGAAGCGATGGCAAAGATGATGGAACTTCAAGGCCAAGTTGAAGCCGAGAAACAACGAGTCAAAGAGCTGCAAGCAGAGCTGGCCGCAATTCGAGAGGACCAGGTCAAGGCAGATGGGATCGTCCGAGAGGGCGACTTCTACAACCTAAACGGCAACGCATATTGCGTATTTTGCTGGGAGGTCGAAAAGCGGCTCGGACCTCTCGTTCCTAGGCATAAAGTCGTAGGGGGCCGCAATGAGCGGTTCTACCAATGCACTCGATGCAAACAAGAATTGACCCTCCGATCGAGGCTCTAGCACACGTCGTTCCCTCCAAGGATGGATAACCAGTCTAGCCGGGCGCCCCAGGTCCGGATTTTCGGACCTGGGATATTCCTATCTAAAGTTCTTTACCATCTTCCGGCCAAACACCAGCCGTCGTCACCAGCAACAGCCTCCGCAACCGTCTCAACTGCCCTCACCCCAACCGCACATCAACCCGCGCCCCGAGCCGGTTGATGATTGAAACCAGCTATGGGCGCTGCGACCAAAGAGTCCTACGTAGCGCCGCTGGTCTTTAAGGCGAACCGCGTCCAACCGGAGAATACATCCGGCCCAGCATAATCGAGAGCCAAGTTGATTAAGGTGCGATAGTACGTCTGCCATTGCACCGCCGCAGGGTCAAACGGAATCGAAGGCCTGCTTTGCTGCACATTGCGAATTTGACTCTCGACGAAAACCCGATACTCCTCTGGCTGCACGCCAATGATCGCTCGAACCTCCTCCAGAGTTCTCAATTCAAAATGCGGATCGGGAACGAGAAGAGCCGCTTCCAGATTTGCGCCGTTGAACCTGTTCTTGAACTTTATCCATCGTAGATTGAGTGACTGCATCACCCATATACGACCGGAATTGTATGCGAGTTCTCCGCCGATCTCAGCGCCCTTGAAGCTGGACAGCTTGCTGCGTATCAACACGAGCACAGTCAGGCCAACGCATAATCCTCGCAATAGCGGGTTGCCCTGCCTCAGCCCAAGAACGGAATCAACCAGACTTGTTCCACTTCCATCTGTGAACGAAAAAGCGGCTGCCGCTGCCACTCCACATACACACGCAAGCGCAAGAGCCGGGGGCTCGCGATATACCGGCATCGGTACGCGCCTTAGACGGCTCTGAATCGTAATGTGGCAATCATAGAGCACAGTGACCGCTGCAAATAGAAAGGCCAACAATGTGCCGCCAAGAACTGGCCAATTGATGCTGATCTGAGATAGGGCGTCAGTCAACTAGCGAGCGACCGACGCCAACTCGACACGGATGGCTCGATGAAAGTGTCGGAGGCCTCCAGAATATCCCGATCGGAAAGAACTCCTACCGAATCCTCGAAATTCGTTGGGTCTGCATGAACCGTAAGCGCATAGATCTTGCCTGCGAGAGGCCCCGAGATCGAGATCTTTCCCGCGCTCTGGAGTTTCCTTAGATCCGCCACCGCCTCCTGAGGGCCAGTCGGCATACGCATTACGAGTTCGTTCAGCGCTATGGGGCCCGACGATTGAAGAAGATCTACAACGCTGAAATTGTACATTTTAGGCTCTCCCGTTGCACTGGCTACTCCCAACTGTAGCGCACGAATACTCCAAAATCAATATTCCTTCGATCCAGGACCGCAATTCAAACCCTGAAAATGAATTCCGGCGTCCGTAGGAATCCTCGGCGAATTACCATAATCAATCTCCCACAGCCGCACCGTAACCCGCACATCCACCCGCGACCCCAGCCGATTGATGATTGAAACCAGACGGTCCAGCGTGAATCTCCCAAGATCGGCATTGCGAATCCGGGAGAAATCCGCCGCCGCTACTCCTGTCCGCGCATGCGCGCCCCGCACCGTCAGCCCTTCCCGATCCAGCATCTTCAGAATCTCCGACGCCAGCAAAGCCTTGAACTGCGCCACATCCGGGCTTGCATGACCGAAGTCGCGAAACACATTTCCGCTTCCATGCACCAGTTCCATTTCTGTGCCTTTCATCCCAACGCCTCCTTCAGTCTCTTCAACCGTCCTTCAATCAATTCGATCTCATGCTGTGGGGTCTTGATTCCCTGCTTCGCTTTCTTCTGAAACGCATGAATAACCCAAATCGCAGATCCAAGCTGAACCGCATACACAACCCGAAACGCATCCCCGTGCCATGGCAGCGCAATTTCAAGTACGCCCGATCCTAGCCCTTCATCGGCTTCACAATGTCGGCTTTGCCGCCATCGGCCGCAATGGTCAGTGCCGCAAAACAGACTGACCGCGCCTCCAATGGAAACCTCTCGAAGTCCTTGCGCGCAGCCTTGATCCACGAGATCGGCCGCGTCCGTCTGACCATCGACTCACCACTTGCTTGACAACGAATTGTAGTCAAATATGACTACGCGCGTCAAACGCCTTTCGGTCCACAGGCGGCTGCCCCACCGTCGGTGGCCGAGTGACCCATATCCCGCTCCTGAAATCTTGGAAAGCATAACAACTTCATAATCAAAAGTTTATAGAGGCAAATCTAAAGTCCCACACAAACTATGGATCTGTGAAAATGTGGAGCTGTCTTACTCCTTCCCAGGCGTCTTCAGCCCCAGCTCCCGCATCGCGATCTGCAAATCCGCCCACGCTTCCTTTTTCTGCCGCGGGTCGCGCAGCAGAAACGCCGGGTGGTACGTCACAATCAACTGCATCCCGCGATAGGCATGCACACGCCCGCGCAGCCCCGCCAGCGGCTGCCGCTGCCCCAGCAGATACGTTGCCGCTGTCGCCCCCAGCGCCACCAGCACCTGTGGCCGCACCGCGTCAATCTGCTGGAACAGAAACGGCGTGCAGGTGTTCGCCTCCTCCGGCTCCGGAGTCCGATTGCCCGGCGGCCGGCACTTCACCACGTTCGCAATGTAGACTTCCTCGCGCTTCAGCCCCATCGCCGTGATCATGTTGTTGAGCAGTTGCCCCGCCTTGCCCACAAACGGAATCCCCTGCGCATCCTCGTCCGCTCCCGGCCCCTCGCCCACAAACATCAGCCGCGCCGTCGCCGACCCGTCGCCAAACACCAGCTTGTTCCGCCCCTTGTGCAGCCCACACCGCGTGCAGTCGCCAAGCTCTTCTCGAATCTGTTGAAGCGCCGCAGCCGGATCGGCCGGTCGAACAGCGGTGGCAGTTTCGGGCGGCGCGGAGATCGGCTTGCGAGGCGGAATGGGCTTATCCTCCAGATTGGAATCATGGGTAGTTTGTAAGGGCTGAGAATCCGGTTGGGAAGGCGACAGTTCAGCCAGTTCCTTTGACTCCGCAGCCGCGGCAGCCCACTCGGCCAGCCGCGCAGGATCCACCGGACGACGGTAAAACTCCGTCAGGCCCAGGTCGCGATAGAAGCGTACCCGCTCCACCAGTGCGTCGCGTGTTGCGGAATCGAGCCGCTGCGCCAAGATCTACTCCACAATCAGTTGCCGGCGCGCGGCCCGGGTCGGCACATCGGACTCGCTCAGCACCTGCTCCTGACTCATTCTTACCGGCCTCGCCGCTTCGTCCACGTGCTCGTCAAATTCCAGCACCATTGACCGCGGCCTGCGCAGCGTCAAAATCTCGTCCAGAATACGGTCGGCCAGGTTCCGCTTGGGCATCTCCGGCAGCTCGATGGCCGTCGTCAGCGTCAGGAACGTGGCCGCATTGAAGTCGGCCTCAATCCCCACCCCGTCGCCGGTTACCGTGTTCACCACAATCGCGTCGGCGCCCTTGCGCAGCAACTTGGCGCGCCCGTTTTCCATGCGGTTTTCGGTCTCGGCGGCAAATCCGATGATCAGCTGCCCCGGCTTGCGCCGCCGTACCACCTCGGCCAGAATGTCTTCCGTCGGCGCAAGTTCCAGCGTCATCGGCCCCGTGCGCTTCAGCTTGTGGTCGGAGACATTGACCGGCTTGTAGTCAGCCACCGCCGCGGCCTTCACCACCAGCGTGGCCTCGGTCATGCGCTCCAGCACCGCTTCCCGCATCTGGTCCGCCGTCACCACCTTCACCAGTTCGCAGTGCGCCGGCGGATGCAGCGCCGACGGCCCGCTGATCAGAATCACCCTGGCCCCGCGGCTCTGCGCAGCCTCCGCCAGCGCGTAGCCCATCTTGCCGCTCGATCGATTTCCCAGGAACCGCACCGGGTCCAGCGCCTCGCGCGTGCCGCCCGCCGTCACCAGCACAATTTCGCCGGCCAGGTCGTGGCGCCGTCCCAGCGCGCCCAGCACGGCATCGGCGATGGCTTCGGGCTCCGCCATGCGCCCCGCGCCCACCATCCCGCAGGCCAGCGCACCCGTGCCCGGCTCCACCACCCGCACTCCCCGCTGCCGCAGAATCTCCATGTTCGCCTGCGTCGCCGCATGGTTCCACATGTTCACGTTCATCGCGGGAGCCACCAGCACCGGCGCCTGCGTGGCCAGGTACATGGTGGTCAAAAAGTCGTCGGCAATTCCATGCGCAAATTTGGCCAGAATGTTGGCCGTGGCCGGCGCCACCACCAGCGCGTCCGCCCACTGCGCCTCGCCGATGTGCTCAATGCCATTTTGCTCGGGGTTCGCGTCGCCGTCCCCCCATTCATCCCACAGGCTGGTAATCACCTTATGCCCGCTAAGCGCGGCAAAGGTAAGCGGCTGGATGAATTTACCGGCCGCCGCGGTCATCACCACGTGGACCTCAAGCGCCTGCCGCTGGAGTGCGCGGACAACCTCTGCTGCCTTGTAAGCGGCAATGCCGCCGGACACGCCGACCGTGACTCTCATGGCTTGATTGTAGAACGTTTCGATTGTGTAAATCGGAGGCGCGCGCAATCGATCGGCAATTCCGCACAAATCCGCGCACCTGTCCGTCGACAGCCCAGCTCACCCACAAAGCTCTGTCATCCTGAGCGAACGGGGCCCCAGGCGCTTTTCAGCCTGGGGGTGGTGAGTCGAAGGACCTGCTTCTTCTTTTCGCTCTGCCCTGAGCAAAGCCGAAGCGGACCTGCGGTTGTCTTTCGGCCCTGATTCGGCAGCATCCCGGCTCGTTCCTCTAGCTCAGCAGAATTGGAACCGCCGGCCCTTCCACCAGCGGCTTCACCACCGGAATCTCCGTCTTCACATACGCAATCTTGCCTGCTTCGATCTCGTCCTGCGCAATGCGGCAGGCCTTGTTGGAGCGGCTGGGGACCAGCATGTGGGCGCCGCTTTGAATCTGGCGCGCTCGTCGAGCAGCCACCAGCACCTTGCGGTAGTTGGAATCGAAGCCGGTTTCAATGGTCGCGGGGATCTTTTCGGTCGTCATCAGAATCGTTGCCTCCGTTGCCTGAGTCGTTGTTTTCTGAATCCTTGCTTTCTAAGCTGTTGCCTTCTGAATCACTGCCTTCCAACTCATCCGAATCCGCCTGTGCGAGCCACCCGCTATCGTCTGCCGCACCGCCGACGCCAAAGTTAAACTGCTGCTGCCCGGAGGAACCGATAATACCAAATGCCTCCAGCACAGGTTTGAGCCGCTCCTGCGAGTTGCGTTGCAGGCAGGCCGCGGCCACCTCCAACACCCTGCGCGACCGGTAAGCGATCGGTTCGCCGTTCCGGTAATAGCGTTCGGCGAGCACAATTGCCTCAAGTTGAGCTACCGCCCGGTCAAGAATGTCGTTGACCAGAATATAACCGTACTCGCGATAATTCTCAATCTCCTTGCGCGCCGCCGACAGCCGCCGGAAAACTTCTTCCTCGTTCACCACACCCTCGGCGCGGCTGCGATTGCGCAGCCTTGTGCGCAGCGCCCGCGGGTTGGGCGGCATGATGAAGATGCTCACCGCCTCCGGCATTTTGGCGCGCACCTGCGCCGCGCCCTGCACATCGATATCCAGCAGCAGATCGTGGCCCTCCGCCCGCGCCTCTTCAAGCGACTGGCGCGCCGTTCCATAGTACCGGCCGAAGACCTCCGCGTGTTCCAGAAAAACGCCCGCGTCCAGCATGCGCTGAAACTCCTCGCGCGTGGTGAAGTTGTACTCGCGCCCGTTCTCTTCTGAGCCGCGCGGGGGCCGCGTGGTCCACGAGATGGCGAACTCGACGCCGCTCACCTGCTTGCGCAGTTCGCTCACCAGCGTACTCTTGCCCGAGCCCGAAGGCGCCGAAATGATAAAGAGAATTCCTGCCACGTGCCTCTGTCCTCTTGGCGGATCTGCTTGCCTTCCGCTCTGTTGAACTTCTATTCCGCCATCTTATCCATCCAGCTTCTTAGGGATGAAGTTCCGTGCCCCATCGGGGAACCCACTGTCTCGCGCCTTCTTTCTGAGGAAAGGGTGGGATGCAGTACGCCATTGCGAGCCTCGCGCGAGCCTCTGCCCCACCGCAGGTGGTTATTCAAGGTTCTGAATCTGTTCGCGTGCCTTTTCAATCTCCGCCTTCATGGCCAACCCCAACTCCGTAATCCGTGTTCCCTTCCCGCCCACGCCGCCTGTTTTCGACAGCAGCGTATTCGCCTCGCGATTCATCTCCTGCAGCAGGAAGTCCAGCTTCTTTCCCAGTTCCCCGCCCGCCGCAAGCAGTTCGCGAAAATGCCCGATGTGCGTGTGCATCCGCGCCAGTTCCTCGGCAATGTCGGTGCGCTCCACCAGAACCGCAACCTCTTCGAGCAACCGCTGCCGGTTGAAGTCCGTCCCCGTCGCCGAAATCAGCCGTTGCGTCAGCCGTTCCTGGTAGCGCTGCTCAATCTCCGGCCGCAGCGCAGCCACTCCCTCGGTAGCCTCCGTCAGCCGGTCAAGCGTGCCGCGCAGAATCTCGTCAAGCGCCTCGCCTTCCCGCGCGCGCATCGTATTCAACTGCGCCAGCAGCCCTGGAACCTCGCGCAGCACGCTCGCCGCAAGCGCCGCCAGGTCGTCTTCCCCGCGATTCTCGTTTTGCAGCGCCCCAGGCAGCCGCAGAATCGCATTCAGTTCCGGCTCGCCGTTCAGCCCGAACTCGTCGCGCGCTGCGTTGAAGGCGGAAACGTAGCCCGCCACCAGTTCGCGGTTGTAGCCGGACTTCTGCTGCCCCGCGCGATCGATCGAAAGACTAAGCTCGATGTGCCCGCGTACCAGCGACTCCTTCAAAACCTTGCGCAGTTCCATCTCCAGCCCATCCAGGCCCGAGGGAAACCGCAGTTGTACATCGAGAAAACGATGATTGACACTCTTCACGCTCAGCGTGTAGCTAAGCTGATCCTGAACGCTAGCCTGTACACGCGCAAACCCGGTCATCGAATAAATCGGCATGGGGACTACTCCTTCGGGCCGGCGGCCACGGCCGGCTCGAAATCGGCCGCAAATACGCCGGCGTCCTGCGCGACCTCGCCGGGTGATGGGGTCTCAGGCATGTCCATGAACTGGAGATGATAGAGGCGCTGATACGTGGGCGACGAAGTCAGAAGTTCTTCGTGCGATCCGACGGCGGTAATGCGGCCGTCTTCGAGCACGGCAATACGGTTGGCGCGGCGAATCGTCGAGAGCCGGTGAGCAATCACCACCACCGTGCGGCCCTGCATCAGGTTGGCCAGCGCGATCTGCACCAGCGATTCGCTCTCGGCATCGAGTGCCGACGTGGCCTCGTCCAGAATCAGCACCGGCGCGTCTTTGAGAATTGCGCGGGCAATGGCCATCCGCTGCCGCTCGCCGCCCGATAGACGAAAGCCCTTCTCGCCGATCACCGTGTCGTAGCCCTGCGGCATGCGCAAGATAAAGTCGTGCGCCAGCGCGTTGCGCGCAGCCTGCTCCACCACGGCAATCTTCACATCCGGCTGACCATACGCAATGTTGTTCCGCACCGTGTCGTTGAACAGGATCGTCTCCTGCGTCACCTGCGCTACCTGGCGTCGCAGCGAAGCGAGCGTGCAATCGCGCACGTCGTGTCCATCAATCGCGATGCGCCCCGAAGTCACATCAAAAAAACGTGGAATAAGATTCACCAGCGTTGACTTGCCAGCGCCGCTGGGCCCCACCAGCGCCAGCACTTCTCCGGCGCGCACCTCGAGATCCACGTTGTGCAGAATCTGGTGCTCACCTTCTTCCGTCGAGTAGGAAAAACCCACATTCTCAAACTGAATGGATTTGGCAAACCCCTTCAACGCAACCGCGTGCGCGCGCTCCTTCACGTCGTCCTCAGCGTCGAAGAATGTGAAGATGGAAGCCGATGCGCCCATCGCCTGCTGGAAGCTGTTGTAGAACGATGCGAACTTGCGCACCGGATCGTAGAGCGTGAAAAGCAGGATATTGAACGTGATAAAGTCGCCGACTGTCATGCGGTGGTGCTGGATTTCGTTGCGACCCACCAGCAACAGCAGCGCGATGGCAACATAACCGATGGCATCCATCAACGGCGAACTGATGGACTGAATGCGCACGCTGCGCATATTCGCACTGAGCAGCCGGCCGGCTGCCCGCTTGAAGCGCAGAACCTCCCAAAGCTCCGTATTAAAGGCCTTCACAATCCGGTTTCCGGTGACCGTTTCATGGAGGATATTCTGTATCTCGGCCAGCTTGTCCTGCCCCGATCGGGTCCTGGTGCGCACTTCCCTGCCGATTTTGCGCGAAGAGGTAACAACGACAGGAACAAAAAGCAGAAGCGCCCAACTGAGATGTCCGCCGTATCGGATAACAAGCACCAAGCCAAACAGGAAGGTGAAGAATTGCTGCAGAAAATCACCAATGACCGAGCTGACGGCATTCTGCACCCGATCCACATCGTTGACCAGAGTGGAAAGGATTGTGCCCGTGGGATGCTTGTGAAAGAAACTGGACGACCGGCGCAACGTAGCCTCATAGAGGTGGTTGCGCATATCGGTAATGAGACGAAAACCGGCGTAGTTCACCAGGTAGGTGCCCACATAGTCGCACAGGCCCTTGACTAACGTGGAGGCCACAAGCGCAAACGCCACCACGGTCCAGGCGTTATGCATGAAATGCGGAACCACCAGGCGCAGGTCAAAATGCCAGCGGGAACTGGCTACACCCAGCGTGATAGGCCCGTCAGCCGTATTGGGAGCCAGCACCTGGTCCAGGATGGGCTTGAAGAGTAGTTTGCGGAAGTTGTCCAGCAAGCCCACCAGAGCCAGAAACAACACGCCAGGCAGCCACTCCAGCGTGTACGGGAGCCCATAGCGCAGAAGCCGTAGAAAATTCTTCATGCCGGGGGGCCTGCCACGGGTGCGGAGATCTGGGGACGAAGCCTCCGGCGCTGGGTGGTGAACTCCATCCCAACATTGTATCTGGCGGACTCAGCCTTGACTGCGCTGCGCCCAAAGGTTGTGCCATCCCCGCTCGCTTTGATTCGGACGCCTGCCCCCACGCAGAGCCTGTGCATGGCCGTACGTTGCTATCATGATCGAGTGATCCGATCCGGTAACAGCGCTGTGCGCCGCGTCCTGCACACGGTCTTCCTCGACCGCGACGGCGTCCTCAACCAGAAAATGCCGGAAGGCCGTTACGTCACTTCCCCTGACGAATTCCGCTTGCTCCCCCGCGTCGCCGAATCCATCGCGCGGCTGAATCATGCTGGATTGCGGGTCATCGTCGTCTCCAACCAGCGCGGCATCGCCCGCGGTCTTTACACCGCCGCCGATGTCGACGCGATCCACTCCCAGCTGCAAAGCCATCTCCAAGCGCACGGCGCAAAGATCGATGGCTTCTACTATTGCCCACATGACAAGGCCCAATGCAACTGCCGCAAGCCGCTCCCGGGCCTGTTTGATCAAGCCGTCGCCGATTTTCCCGACATTCTCGCAGCCACCAGCGCCATGGTCGGCGATTCCCTCTCCGACATCGAATTCGGACGAAGCCTGGGCATGCTCACCGTTTTTGTCGAAGGCGATCCGGAACGCAGCAAAACCGGCGCGGAAGCAGCTGCGGCAATGGCCGACATGCGGGTCGCTTCTCTAGTTGAAGCTGTTGAAGCATTGCTTTAAGACCTATCCGCCGAGCAAGATCTTAAAACGCCTTCAAATCCACAATCGCCTTGAGGATCGTCTCCGGCTGCGGCAGAATCGCGTCTTCCAGCACCGGCTGGTACGCGACAAATGTATCCATCGAACCAATCCTGCGCACTGGCGCATCCAGACAGTCGAACAGCTCGTCGCCAATGCGCGCCGCCAACTCAGCCCCGTAGCCCCAGCTGAGCATGTCCTCATGCGCCACCAGCACGCGGCTGGTCTTGCGGACAGAGGTCGCGATGGCCTCCCAGTCGTACGGGTTCAGACAGCGCAGATCAAGCACCTCCACTTCGATGCCGTGCTGCCGCTGCGCCTTTTGCGCGGCCTGCAATGCGCGCGGCACAACCGCGCCGTACGTGATCAGCGTGATGTCCGAGCCGGGTCGAACGATCTTGGCCTTCCCAAAAGGAATCGCAAACTCCGGCCCCGGATAAGGTGCACGTCCGTAGGTCTCGCGATAAAGCCGCTTGTGCTCCAGGAACAACACCGGATCGTCGCAGCGGATCGCCGTGCGCAGCAGTCCGTTGGCGTCCAGTGCGCTCGAAGGGAACACCACCCGCAGCCCTGGAATGTGCGTGAAGATGCTCTCGCCACATTGCGAGTGGTAGATTGCGCCGCCCGTGAGATACCCGCCGATCGCCACGCGGATCACAGCCGGAGAAGCCCACGCGCCATTCGACCGCCAGCGCATCAGCGCCAGCTCATTATGAATCTGGTGCATGGCCGGCCAGATGTAGTCGAAGAACTGAATCTCCACCACCGGCTTCATCCCGCGCGTTGCGTACCCCACCGCGCGCCCCACAATATTCGCCTCGGCCAGCGGCGAGTTGAACACCCGCTCCGACCCGAACTCCGTCTGCAATCCTGCCGTCAGTTTGAAGACGCCGCCCTTGCCCTTCACTTCATTCAGCGCCTCAACGCGGCTGGCATCGGCCACATCCTCGCCGTACACAACAATCCGCTTGTCGCGCCGCATCTCGTCGTGCAGGCAGGCGTTGATCAGGTCGGCCATGGTGCGCGGCCCGCTGCCCTTGGACTCGCCGGCCGTTCCTCCTCCGGCAACACCGGGAACTCCGGCGTGTTCAGTGGCGAAGATCGAACTGGTCGGGTCAAGCTCTTCTGAATACACAAACTGGGGAATGCTCTCAATCGCCGGCAGCGGCGCGTCCAGCGCGCGCTCCGCGGCCTCGGCGGCCTCACGGTCCAGCCGCTGCTCCAGTTCGTTGATCTGTTCTTCCGTCAGAATGCCTTCGCGCAGCAGCCGCATCTGCAGCTTGGCCAGCGGATCGCGCATCGCGTCCGCTTCGCGCTCGGCGGCAGAGCGATAAAGCTTGTCGTCGTCCGACAGAGAATGAGAGTAAGGCCGCACGCAGTGCCCGTGCATGAACGCCGGCCCCAGTCCCGCGCGGCAGTGCGCCACCGCAGCTTGAAACGCGAGCAGGCTGGCCTCGGCGTCCGTGCCGTCGAACTCAGAAAAATAGAAGTTGGGAAAGTTGGCCACCAGCCTCGAAATATTTCCGCCAGGCGTATTGATTTCCACCGGCACGCTGATCGCGTAGCCGTTGTCTTCCACGCAGAAAATCACCGGCAGCTTCTGGTTTGAAGCGGTATTGAGCGCTTCCCAGAACTCGCCCTGCGACGTGGATCCCTCACCCAGCGAAGTAAACACCACTTCGTCGCCATGAAACTCGACGTCATGATACGCGCGATAGTCCGCTGCAACCGACGCGTCCGGCTTCACGGCCGTTTCAGGATGCCGGCTGAAGTAGCGTCCCGCCTCCGCGCAGCCCACGGCATGCAGCAGTTGTGTGGTGGTCGAGGAAGAGGTGCTCACGATGTGATGCGGCTTGCTGCTCCAGTGCGTCGGCATCTGCCGCCCGCCGCTGGCCGGGTCCGTCGCCGCGCCCACCGCCTGCAGCAGCATCTCGGTCGGCGTCACGCCCAGTGCTAAAACCAGCGCGCGATCGCGATAGTACGGAAAAAACCAGTCGTAACCCGGACGCATCGCCAGCGCCGCGCCCACCTGCAACGCTTCATGCCCGGCCGCTGAAATCTGGAAGTAGATCTTCTGCTGCCGCTTCAGCATGATCTCGCGATCGTCCACCCGGCGCGAGAGGAACATCAAACGGTACATCTCAACCAGTTGCTCGCGGCTAATGCCGCCTGCGGCAACCGACTCGGACTCGCAAGCTCTGGAAACTGCCAGATCCATTCCTGTCACTCCCAAAAACATCCCATCCGAAAACTTGCCAGAACAGTTATAGCCAAACCTGATTGTAACAATCAATTCCAATTTCCAGCAGCAAGGTTCGCACTGTGGGAATTCTGTACCAATCCAAGTCAATTCATCCCAGCCACACCTGCGCTATTCCAGCTCCGTGCCCCATCCTTGCGCCCTTTTCCCGGCGCAAGGGTGGGACGCAACCAAGCCCGTGCGAGCCTCCCGCGAGCGTCTGCCGCACTGCAAGTGCCGAGCGTCTGCCGCACTGCAAGTGCCCGCAGGTGGTTAATGGATTGGAGACGGAAGCGGCTCGAACACCGGAATCCCCTTCACTGACAGGCTCATCTTTTCTTTCACGCTATGGGCCAGCTTTTCGATCTCGGCAACTTTGCGCAACTGGTCGGGATTGAGCGCGTCAGGGTGCGCGCCATTCAGCTCGTCATTCAGTTCCCTGGCCAGCTTCAGCAGCTTGTTGGTGTCGGCAATCAGCGACTTCTGGCGTTCGGCATTCAGCGCCTTCAGCCGCTTTTCCTGTTCCACCGGATCGTTGTCCGAGTTATCCCCAGGCCCCACGCCTATCTGCTGACCAATAGAACCGGCTGCGCGCGGCGTCTGCAGGCCGCTCTGCGCTCCGCCCGGCAACACCAGCAAGAGAGCAATCCACAAAGCCAGCCTCGTGCGGCCGGCCCTCGCTCTCCAGCCCTGTGCCCGGCGCCGCTCAGCGCGCATCAGTCCATCCCCATTGAGGTTTTCATCTTTCCCCTCACGTCGTGAGCCAGCCTTTCAATCGCGCCGGCCTTGCGAACCACCGAGACTGAAAGCGTGTCCTTGTTGGTCTTATCCACTTCGGCCTTCAGATCGGTCGCCATCTTCAACAGTTGCGCGCTGTCTTCGGCAATCTGCTTCCGCCTCTCGCCCGGTTGCGCCCCAGAATCCTTCCTCTTCGACGAAGGAGAGTTTGCGTCGTTCACCACAGACGCGCCGGCCTGCCCGTTCCCCGTCCGAGCCGGATGAGGATCGTCCCCGCGCAGCAGCCCGCGGCAGACAACCGGAGCCAGCAGAATGGCAACCAATGCTGCAACAACGGCCGCTCCCTGCGCATTGCCCAGCGGCAGGTGTGCACCATCGGTCTTGCGGACGCGCTTCATACCCATGGAGGAACCTCCTGCGCTTGACCGGAATTCGTTTGAGACGCCGGCTCGCTCACCAACCAAAGGTGGGGTCGCTACCCGGGCTGCCCGCGCACAGTAATAGTCTAGTACCAGGAGATTTGGATGCATCCTTTTCTGTTTCTGGCCGCCATGCGCACCGGACTGTTTGCCGAGGGACGCTTCCTCGGCAAGGTGCTGGACGAGTGGGTCGCCGACGCCCAGGAATTCGTCCACATCAAGCTGCCGCACCTGATCGTGATTCTAGCCATCGCGGTGCTGCTCAACCGGCTCTTGCGCGCCATCACCTTCCACATGACCCGCGTGGCCGAGCAACATGCGGCCAGTCCGGAGCGTGTCGGCCAGGTCAAGACCCTCGCCGGCATCTTCCGCGCCACCGGCCTTGCCGTCATCGGGCTCATCTGCGGCCTCCAGTTTCTCGATGCTTTCGGAGTCAATCTCGCCCCGCTGCTGGCCTCAGCCGGTGTCGCCGGCATCGCCATCGGCCTCGCGGCGCAGAACATCGTCAAAGACATGCTCAACGGCGTCCTCATCCTCATCGAAGACCAGTTCAACGTGGGCGACACGATCCGCGTAGCCGGCGTTTCTGGGACCGTCGAAGCGATGACCCTGCGCAAGACCACCGTGCGCGACGCAGACGGCACCCTCTACGTCATTCCCAACTCGCAGATCACCACCGTGGCCAACCTGAGCATCGGCTATTCGGTAGCCACCGTCGGCGTGAGCGTCGACTTCTCGGCGAATCCCGACAAGGTTCTGGCAATTCTGAAGGAGATTGCCCTCGACGTACGCAACAGCGAGGCCTATAAGAACGTCTTCCTTGCCGATCCGCAGATTCTAGGCGTCGATTCAATGAAGGGCTCGCAGTTGATCTTCCCGGTGGTCTTCAGAACCAGGGCCACGCAGCAATACGCCCCGGTGCGTGAGTTTCAGCGCCGCGTGCGCCTGGCGCTTGAAGCCAACCACCTGCTGCCCGGCGATCCCAACCGTGTCTTCAATTCATTCTTCGCCAAGGAATCGGAGACCGCCGCGGCAACAAGGAATCCCTCAGCAGAACACGAAGCGCCGCCCCCGCGCGACCCCACCACCATCAAGCCCCAGGAGAGCAACCCCTTCGCCGGAACCTGAGAGAGGAAATGTCGAGCTGACTCAGGCCACAACAGTCTGCCGTGAAAGTCAGGTCTTGAAAAGGCAACGCTTCACAGCTTGCGGAAAAACTCCACCTTGACGTAGATGTGCGAAGGGGCACGACTTTACAGCCTGCGGAAAAAGTCCGATGAGACGTAGATGTGCGAAGGGGCACGAGTTTACAGCTTGCGGAAAAACTCCACCTTGACGTAGATGTGCGAAGGGGCACGAGTTTACAGCCTGCGGAAAAAGTCCGATGAGACGTAGATGTGCGAAGGGGCACGAGTTTACTCGTGCCATAAGCTGTTTGAAATAAGAGAACGGG
>Ga0302268_1000103_pt1 | contig 50834 bp, 27 predicted proteins | sample III_Bog_E2_1_FD_194554 | JGI IMG/M metagenome (GOLD analysis project Ga0302268, IMG submission 194554) | Peat permafrost microbial communities from Stordalen Mire near Abisko, Sweden - III_Bog_E2_1 | ecosystem: Environmental > Terrestrial > Soil > Wetlands > Peat | place: Sweden: Abisko... | reverse complement strand
TACCCATATACTTCGCTAAGCATAAGGAGGCTCCCAAAAATTTAAAATAACCAACGCAACCCTTGTAGTTCATTAATTATTTAGTATGCTATTTAAAAAAGATCTTCCAGTAGAACAAGCAATGTATCGACTCTATCAACAAATCGATACCAAAGGGTTGTTTTTTTTTTGTTTACATTCTGTAAAAGATAAAGTCAAATATGTGAGAATTTAGCCAGGGCCTACCATTGAACAAATTTACTCCAGGTATGGAAAAAATGAGTTTTTAACTCTAATTTATGGCAATGGTGAGATGGGTCTCGAAGGAATGCGAAAAATGTAAAAATGCATGATTATTTTGCTGGTAATAATCGGAGCTATCTGGCTTTCCCTTTATGGTTATAAATATATGATGACTGAAAATTCAAGTGGGTTATAGCAGGATAATAGTATTCCGCAATCAGACACAAATTGATATCATTGCTCTTCATCATTATATTTAAGTGATTCTAATTTGGTTCGCATTTAACCTCTGAGTTAATCTTCTCCAAAATCATCCTAAACTTGATATTCCTCCTTCAATTCCTCAAGTGTTGATTTCATTAATTTGATAGCCACTCCACAGGCCAATCTTTTTCTAAGGGGCTCAATTTAGACATAGGAGCTGATTTATAACATTTGAAATACGAAACTGTCACCCCTAGCCATTATTTTATCAATATATTCTGCGTCTGATTACTCCATTATAAACTTCAAATTTTGATTTGTTTTTATTGGAGCCATGATCTTCATAGGTTCCTTCTATTTATGCAAATGAAGAAACTCAACTAAAAGCTAAACTATCTCCTTATCATATTGAGACAGATTTACTGTATCCTTTTTGAGGGAATCATCGATCAAACTACGCATTCTTGTTGAATATTTTAGAACGAGCTCCTCACTTAACTTAAACTCAGTTCCATCTGATGATTTGAGAATAATAATGGTATTTATTGATTTTTCCTCAGGCATGGGTGGAGGAGGTTGAGTTGTAACCTCAACCTTTTTTTTGGCTCCCATTCAATAGTATAAATTATTATAAACAAATGTTTTTTGCCGATTATTTATCATATTCATATAAACTGGGTCAAAATCATATTTTATTGGCTTGGATAAACTTCTTTCCCACTCTTAGAAAATCGTTTTATTGATGAGTTGTTTCTTGGATGATGTTGAAGAAAGTATTCTCTAATATGATCTCTGTTATTTCGAGGAATTCATCATTTAAGAATAAGTATTCATGGTTGCTGTAATCCTTTTTTTACTCATACTCGCCATGCTAGGGAACCTAAATATTAATAAAGATACAGATGAGCCTATATTGATTGAGGGATTGGTGTCCATTAAATCAAGAAGAGGGGTTTGCTATTTCTATAATTTTTGGAGTATGTCATCTATTTAGCTGTCATTTAGAGCGGTGCTGAAGATATTTTCAAAGATATGGTCCAGCATAGATTTTTTGGGATCAGTAAACTGCAATTTGGGCGTATTATTAACTGTCTTAATCTAAATTGATTTTATATTACTAATAGATTCGATGATTTTTTAATTCGAAGGAAAAGCGATTACTTTTCAGAAATCATCAAGACGTCTTTTTGAGTTAAATCGTTATCTTAGGCGCCATATTTATTGCTTGCCCAAGTAATATGGCAAGGAATTTCTCCTTAATAAAAGCTAGGGTTGCTACCAGCCACCAAAGTTACCTTCAGTTCAATAAATTTGCCAGGCTATAGAGTTCCTTGAAAGGGTTAAATTGTAAATTTATCTCCGCATGTTAATCCTTGCTTTTGGTTTAAATTCGATTGTGTCGGAAAATCATAAACCAAATTTCTATCTTTAGACATATTATATAAAATGACCATACGATATTTAATTTATTATGCCTGCATTTCCTAAAAATCAATTTCTTCAATTGAAAAGAATACCTTTGATCCAATTTAGCTGACCGTAGTTCTCTGTCCAGGAATCGGCTTACTTGTAGAATTTTTATTAAGATTAACTCTTGGTGATTTGATGCCCTGCCCTTAAATTTGTAGTTCAATAACCTGTATAACTTTATTAAAATCAAACACATTCACTAAGACTGTAAAGTGATATCTTTTGGTGATTAGAGGTTTATATAAACAATAAAGATAGTGATTTTAGCCCGAGAGAAGGAAATGATTAGGATTCTATATTTTAAAAACATCTTAGAATTATCCAGCTTAATACTTTATTTATGTTTTGTAGTTTACTTTTATTGAGCCAACGTTATTGAGCTCAATAGGAAAACGAAGAGGTTGCATCAGGCCAATTGGAGTTTAGGGCAAGATATACTGAATCTTTTTTACTGTGAGTAAACCTTCATTTGGCCCAAGAGTAGTCCCCTTTAAATTAAAGACCAATGATTTTCCGTTTTGAATCTGAAACACTACTTTCAAAAAATGAATTTCGTTTGAACTTCCATTTAGTTTTATATTCTCAAGAGATGCTGGACTATAAATAAGTTCTATGTCTTTTACTTGGTTTGGTTCTAATCTTCCGATTTTGGGTTTAATTTGAAAGATGTTATTTTAAAGGATAGCTTTTTCATAAGCCTCCTCTTCTGTAGGCTCTCCTGGGTCAGCCCACAGCTATTATTCAACTTTATTATCCGAAGGAAATTTGAAGATATAATCTAAAGGAGTTCCTCCATAATTTTTAACAGTAATAAGAACCTTTCTTGGTTTTGCTTTATTTTTAGTAGAGACATATCCCAAATTCCAATCATAATGCTTTAGATTTGCTTATAACGTGTTTGCTTAGGAAAAAGTTAGTGTTTATACTGCAAGGTATTTTTTTTCGTTATTATCAAGCTTACAACCCAGTTAATGATTGATCTTTTAGATTTGAAAATTTTACCAAAGGGCAGCTACACTCAGTGTATCATTACGAATATCAATTATTTACATTAACGGATAGTTGCCCTCAGCTAATACTCTCATCTCACACTTCATTGAGGGTTCATTGCCTTTGAGCTTGAATGTAGTATTCTTTGGTATTTTTTATCTTGCACTTACAACTAACGTTAGATTATAGCGATACACTTCATTGGGACTGAAAAATATCCCTACTGTCATTTACGAATTAGCAGGTAGAGTTCCTTCTTTAAAGCTCAGATTAAATACAGAATAAATTTGGGCCTCTGTAGGTGGAATATATGCCTCATCAAAGCAATTATTTTTAAAATGCAAATCAACAAAAAAAGCACAGTTTGATGTATTCTTCAGCGTAATGTTGATCTTTTTCTGCTATGTTATCTTGACTGTCTGAAAATTGATCTATTCATGTGAAATTTATATGCTTCCATCTGAACCCTATCCATAAACTTCTAGCGTAAATATTTTTTTTGACTGGTCTGCAGGAGCAAATTGATCTGAGGTCCCTGAACCTGGGTTATGATAGCCTATTTATAAATTTTGAATTATTGAATCCTCAATTGCTTCAATTGGGACTATAATCTTATATTGCCTTTTTTGATGAGGCACAAAAAATGCGTTGAGAGTAAATTATTCATTAGATTATAACTCTTTTTCTAAAGGCTAAAAACTTAATTAATTTTGATACTTTTAGGGAACATTGATACGATAGGTTACTTTTGTTTTGGAGAGATTTTAAATTATAAAACTTTTTTTTGTGCAGACACCGGAAAAGGTGGGGGCAAAGTACAACTTCCCATCATTTTAAATTCTCAAGTCTGGCTATGTGCATGCACCTATTAATGTTAACTTAGCTCCAGACCCAGGAATATCGTTTAGCAGGATTGAAATGCTTGATTGATAAAGCTTATACTCCTTGGGATTAAATTCCAATGCTACAATAGAAAATCCTTTTGGCTCAATTAAACCAATTCTTGGATATGCTTTAAATACTCTTTGAGGATCTTGCCCAAACTTGAAGTATATGGGAGTATCTGACTGATTAACAAGTTCAACACTATCGTAGACAGAATGATTTTTAAGACATGGTTTAAATATTACTTTTGAAGGCAAAATTTTCATAATAGGAAGGAAGGGCAAAGAAGATTGACTGAAAGAATGACCAACACACCGCACATTTCCTGAAAGAGGAGGAAGGACTTAGGTTGCTTATATATCCTATTTAACTTTAGATTGAATGGTTTGTGTAAGTTTGACATTGCGAAGTAATGTACTTTCCGGTTTTGCTTTCAATTATCTATATTCAAATTCTTATAGAGTTTTTTTGGATATTTTACTACTCTGTCTAGTTGCAAAAAATTAAAGATACTGATAATAATAATTATTGGCTTTTAATGGTCTGAAAGTTACATAAAACTTTACTGGAGTATTAGGCTTTAGAACTGCGCTTTCTGGGAACACTTGAAAGACAGTCATGTACTCTCCATTCAAATTCTATCTCTTCTGTGAGATCCAGTTGAGATTTAATTTACACTGGAGTTTATTTGTTACTTAGATTTATCTCTGTCCACTAAGAGTCATAACATCACAAAATCCAAACTCTAAGTAATCGCTAGTAATGCTGATTAGTTGATTTTTTTAGTTTTAAAGGAAAAGTTCTTTTTGCAAAATATATGGATGCTCTTTGATTTGAACATTAGATTGGTAAAAATTTTAGGCACTACTTTTTTACTATTCGATATTCCTCTTTGCCAATTTTAACAGAATATTATTCTCAATATATTTAAGCTCTATCGCTGAGATTCTTCCCTCAATGACTCTTTTTCTAAAAGTATCGACATGGGATTGCAAAAGAGGGACTGGCCTGATTAATAGATCGAAACAAGTGCCTATTAAATCAATATAGAGTAAAAGATGGTTCCTTACCAAACAGTATATCCTTTCATAGTAGGCTATAGTATTCCTTGGCTTAAATTCGATTATTATCTTTTTATAAGTATTTTTAGGTAATGTTCCTTTTATATCATTGAACAAAAAGATGTTGTTGGCATCAGTAAAAAACTAGAATTCAGTTTCTAGTTCAGAGTCATTTGTGATTGTCAGAACTTTCGTACTGGAACTTTCCAATTTAACTTACCCGAAATTAATGCTGTTTGTATTAAAGTAGACATTAAATCTTTTTGAATTCCCCTTTAGATTAAGAGATATTTGATTGCCGCTGTCACAGATGAGATTAAAATTATTGATGGTTTTACAATCAACAAAATTAGGTGAGTAATTAACCTTAACAGCAAATGACATTTTAGGAGGAATAGAACCTTTTTCAGGTGAAAATGTAAAAAATGAGTCATTGTATTATGTGCCTTCTCTTCTCTTTGCTATTACAAATTAGGCTGGAACTTATGAATGATTTTTAAGGATGAGGTCTTTACTAATAGATTTAGTCACTAAAACATTGCCAAAATCCAACTCAGAAGCGCTTGTACTGATATATGGATATTTTCCGACTGCACTTAATTTGAATACTCGCTGCTATTCTCCCTCGACTTCTAAAACAATCGTGCCAACTGTCACTGAGGCCTAACTCGTCTTAAACTCCATACGAAATGAAGAGTAAGAATTGGGCATAAGCACTCCCTTTGAAGGGCTTACTGCAAATTATGTAAACTTGAACAAATAGTTCAGAGGCTTCGCGTTGGGGTTGAAGATTGTAAATCTAAATTCTGTAACTTTTCCAACAGTGCAAAAGCCCAGTTAATAGGCTTGAGGTATTGAGATTTCGACTGGTTTTTTGTACTTTGACATTTTTATAACTTATTAACAATCTTTATTTATCTAATTATGAGATAATCAACATTTGTTAAAAAATTCTTATCAATAATAAAATGATTCATATTTTTATTGATGGAGCATCTTTAATATATTTTTTTAATTAAGAAGAGTTTATGATTTATAAAATTTGCCTTAGTTAATAAGGTTAACATTGATTTTTTAAATTTTAAACACAAAAAATTATTGAAAATCATGAACTCAGTTCTATTGGACAAGTAAGGATTACCAAAGGGAAAGTGTTTTTGGCACCATCCACAAGTCAATCTCAAGCATTCCACACTCTTCAACTTTTTATTCCAAAGATATAAGATCAGGAATGTGAAAGCTAGTTTCATCCTCACATTCCTTAAAGGATTAGTGATAGTTGGGCACAGCCTTGCAGTTTTTGGCAATGCTTTTGGTTTTGGAGATGGAGGTCTGGGCTTTGCTTTTTTTGCAACTTCGGGTTTTGGTGGTCATCGTTTAATTTGCTAATAAAAATTATAAGTGTTCTATTATTTTCAAATTTTATTATGAATTTTAAATGGTTTATTTATATTATTACCATTAATACTACCAATTCCACAGATTCCAAAATTTTGGTAAACTAAAAATCATGCCAAAGTCATATTATGAGATTAATAACTCGGGTCAATCATTAAAAAAGTTTAGTTAATATTTCTGCTTATTATTTTGCAAATTAATTCATTAATTTTTTGGATTGTGGAAGTTTTAAATTTTATTTCTGAGGAAAGAAATTCTTTGATTAATAATTTAATTTTATAAAGTTAACATATCAAATCATCTTGGTCAAGTATTAAGGTATTATTCAAATATTAACTACTTATAATTAGTTCAAATCATTTATAAACACCTTATGAAGTTCCTAATTTGATAAAAGGATGCCTGCATATTTCCTCAATGGTCTTACGATACCTCATATCTTTGGTCAACAATTGTCGAATAAAATCTTTGCTGAGAGGATCTTAGATTAATGAAAGATCTATTTATTCAGTAACCTACGTCAAAATATTAGTACAATGTTTTTGAGATCCTGGATCCTTTTGATTTTGAAAGGAACATTACCAGTCAAAAGCTAAAAAGTCAACACTCCAATCGCCCATAGATCTACGCTTTAATCGTATTCAATAGAGCAAATTAATTCAGGTGATAAATAAAGAGGTGTACCACAGACAGTTTGCCTTAGAAGATGTTAAGGGTTGTAAACACTCCATCCAAAATCAGTTAATTTTAATTAATTATTACTAAAAACAAGTATATTTTCTGGTTTAATATCTCTGTGAATAATGCTATTTTGATGAAGATACTTCACAGCTTGACACAACTGTCCTATGAGATGAGAAACTTCACGAGGAGTAAATCCTCTCTATTTCTGAACAATCTTCATTGAAGAGTATAAAGTATCTTTTGATACAAATTCTTGAATAAGATACAAATGTTTTTCATCACTGAACCATCCATAAAGTTTGATAATGTTGGGATGATTTAGAAACAATTGTATTTTTATCTATTGAATTAACCGATTTGCGGTAGTCTACTATTGTAGCTCCTCCTTATGAATAATTTTCAGAGCATAAATTGTTTGAGTTTAGATATCCAACACTCTAAAGACAGTGCTGAAAGATCCTTCACCTAATTTTTCAAGAAAGATAAAATTTTAAAGACATAATTTATTTGCCCTATTTATCTATTTAAGATTTAATAGCTAATTCATTTTCCTTGATAGCTCTTAGAATGCTAAAGAGGTATGATTACTCTCAGAAATTAAATGTTCATTTACTTTGCTTTTATTATGTCGTCGTTTTGGAGGACAAACTTTGAAATTGATTTTTGGTTCTTCGCTTTGCACGTTTAACTCTATATTTTAATTTTCTTTTAGTTTCTTTTATTTTTCTGAACGTAGTGCTTTGGGTAGTTTAGAGAAAGTGAGTCCTTTATTTTGAAGAGAAGTTGAACTATGAAAATTTATTTTTTTGGTTGAGTCCTATATGGAAGAATTACGTATTCTTCTTGGAATTTTTTTGGTAGTAAAGAAACTAGTTATTTCTTGATTTGAAATTTACTTTAAGGATACTCTTGGAGATGATTGAAACTGTTCCTAATGTCTGATGATCATGGAATTCCTAAAATTTAGAACAATATTATTTTACACTTATATAGTAATAATATTTCGAATGTGGCTAGTAATGACAGAGATTATAACGATCAAAAGTAATAAAGATTCATCCCTTGTTACGGTATGATCTATCATTTTATGAATCTTATTTGTTGGAGGCAAGCATTTTGGTTTGATACTTCTTTTAAACTGCAAAGTATTTCTATTTATAAAATTCTGCCTCTTTTCTGGCCTGTTCATAACTATTTTTGAGTTTGGCTTCCATGTCCTTCCACATTGACACTGTTAAATAATTAATAGTGTCCTGTGCAAAATCGTTATTTTTATTTCCTCTGACTCTCCTCATCTCATCTCCTCTTCTCGATTCATTTTTCGTTCTACAGGGAATGTTTTAAAATTTAATTTTCCTGAGATATCTTAGCACCTCATCACGTAAAGCCTCTACATTGTTTTTCATGTTGCTTAATTCCAGCTGATGGCTAGATTATACTTAGTTTAACATTTTTAACCGCACTGAGTCCTGATCCATGAGAGGGACTATTTTATTTTATAGTTTACTATATATTTTTTCTTACAATCTTCTAACTAACATTCCAATCCTTGGAGAACTGATAAGTATCTGCTCTCTACTATTTCTCTTTCCATTTTGCCTTCTTCAATTTAACGATTTAAACTTTTAATCTCTTGTTTTGCTTGACTTAGCTAATTTTTGACGCAATGCGAACTGCGATTGTGCTTGCAAATCGCCTAATTTTTTTTTCTCTACTTTTAAGGTAGTCTATTCCAGTGCTTTGACTTTTGATTTGGATTTATTCATCTCATTTTATCGAGCAACCCTTTCAAATTCAATTCAGTTTATTGGACAAATTATAATTTAAAATGGTCAAATTAAAAGAAGGTTTGACATATCACTTATTTTTTATATTTTAGCATAATAAAAAGGTAATAAAAGTGTATTTAATTGCGAATTATTATTGAAGATAGGTATCAATAATAATGTATTCTGTTTCTCATATAAATAACTTAGATTAATAGGGGAATTCATCATGATTCATTCAATTGTAGGGAGTCAAGCATTTTTAATCATATTTCTCTTTACTGACCCACAAATCTTTATTTTTTCATTTTACTGGGCCAAATTGTGAGTATATTTCTCCTCCTTTAATTTATAATTCAAGTAATCCATTTGCGAGAGTATTCCATCTGTTTGGCTTTTATATTGCTTTGGAGGCTTTTATCTTCCAGTTATTTTAGTTTCTTCGCAGTCTCCTCTCTCTCCTTGGCGTTAGTTTATTTTTTCCTCATTTTATTTATTTTCTTTGCTTATTTTGGGCTCTTTATTTACTCAAATATCTAAGGATTGGGTTAATTCAGGGCTCAATTCGATTTATTTGAAAATTAGGTCAACTTTTTAAAAAAATCTTGGTCTAATTTTTTAAATCATTTCTTTTTTCAGACAGATTTTCTTTTCTTTTTTAAATTCATTATTGCTGGCTTGTTGAGTCATTTGGGCTTTCAAATCCATAGCATATCTCTTTATCATTTCAGTTTTATGCCTGCAGTCTTTCCTTTATCTATTATTCTTTTTTAGCCTCCTCCAAATATTTCTGAAGAATCAACTCTTGAATGTATTTAAAGTCTACGAGTCTCTCCTCCTCCTTTTTGAGAGCCTGTTTTTTCAAAACTTGTTTTTATTTTTGACACAACTCCTCAACTATCTTTGTATCCATCAGTTTCTCAAACTTGGGCGATAATAATTTACGCTTTAAAACTTTCTTATTGTAGCTGCGACTTTCTTTTTAAATTATTGGGCTTGATCGCGATATTCCCGCAGCGATTCTTCATGTTTCCGTTTTTCCATTAATTCATCTGTGCCTCATTCATTCATCTTTTTCTTTTCCTTCTTCTTGATTAATATTTTGTTGACACAGTTGAAACAGAGCTTACTTTTGTCTTTTTTCTGAAGGACGATGTTGAAGGCTCATTAAAAGATGGTCTGTTCGAAGTTAGATTTCCTGCCATTGAATTTTGACTAGCATTGGTATAAATTTCAGTCAGATTTCTGTCCCTTTCAGCATTAAATTAGTGAACTCTTACCTTCATCAATTTTACTGCCAATATATAATTTATAAACCAAAGTATTAGAATCAGAAATATAAATAAACAGAAAAATAGAAAAATACAATGCAAACAAATATGCATAGTTTTTATTTAAAAGATAAGCTTCAAAACAGATTCCGTGGCATCTATTAACTTTGAAGTGGAATTAATTATCAAATCCACAATAGTATAGGATCCATTATCCCTGTTTCTCACGCAGAGGAGACTCCAGATCAATCGCCGAGGTTTATAAAACTTAAATTTTAATGTATTTTTGAAGGAACTATTAAATTCATTGATTGCGCTTTTCTCTGAACTTTCAGAAAAGAGCACAGAAGTTTAAAATTTAAATCATCAAGTATGGTGAAAAGAAGAATTTGTTTATGAAAATAGTTGAAAGTCTAAGTTTAAAGCTAGACAGTTGCTGGAATAAGAATCAGACTAACAACTGCACAGTAGAAAGGAGTCCTTAAATTTAAATTTAAATTCATTTATATTAATGTAAATGTAGCACGTTCAGGGTTCGACTTGCGAGTTCAAGGACCGCTCAGGAGTGGAAAACGCCGATGACTTGCTCGGCATCATCAACTTCGCCAAGATTCGCTGCCTCCACGAAAAACGCTCGAAAACAGGAGCTTATCTCTTCAGGGAATCTGATCGGCAATTTGACCAAACCTATTTTGTTACTTCATAGAGCGATGGTGGGTTACTGTTGATTGTTCCCTTTGCTTGTAAAGTAAAAATACGATCCATATGCGTCATTGCTAAATACGAAAACCCCACCCCGCCAAGACTTATGAGACTGTTCATTAACACCAAAAATGTGGACTTTTCCCTAACTAAGTAATAGCCAGCTCAGGAATTCTCCCTATCAAATGTATAAGGGCTGCAACGCATAGAGGTGGATACTAACAAATTTGATTCGGTTAACAAGTTGATGATTCATTTTTTGATTAGCACTCCGCAGAAAATGGTTGTGTCTTATATTCAAATAAACGGGGAAAGATGCAACATAAAAGGACAACCAGAGCAGGCCTATTATGCAGGAAGTCCAATATCTCAAAAATATCGTGAATCTATTGAAGCCAATATTCCATAGGAAATTAAATTAAGTGCAGGAAAAAGAGTTGCTGACCAACAAGCAAAAGTTTTTACTAAAGAAAATTTTGTGGAGGTGTTCGGATAAGAAAGAATAGCTGAATTAAATATAGATTGGCAGGTTTTTCAAAATGGTATTTTTGACGATCCGCCGAGACGCCAATCTCTAGACAAAATTAATAGATTTATGATGAAAGGAGAAGATAATAGCGTAAAATTCAATAATCTTTTTTTAATGATCAAAAATCTTAAATACGCCCAATAAAATGTACATATATAACGCGTGGATACTATTTCATTGAATTATTTTAAAATGTAGCTTCCTTAAAGCTAAATGTATATCAATAAAAAAACTTAAGGCGTTCAACTGGGAAATATTGTTAGAATCAAGCCAGATAATGAAAAGTAAATCACCTACTATGTAAAGACACATGAGAATGGTAGAATCTCCAAAAAAAGCTCAGCAGCAAAAAAGTTAAATCCTTTAGAACTGATGGACTATAAGATTTTATAAAAAATTGGTGTTGGTTGTGAATCCCATTTTTTTGGTAGGGATATTAAAAATTTTTATATAGCAACGAAGGATGTTAATTTTGAAGGTCCGTATTTTAGTTTTGAATAACTTCAAGGCAATAAAAAAGATTTACAATTTTAAAATTTAGAGGATTTAGAAGATTTAGAAGATTTAGAAGGTTTAGAAGGTTTTAAAAATGGGATGTTCTGTTTAAATTTACTGTCTTTTATTTTGTAGCTCACTGATCTTAAAACAAATTCTGGAAATTTTGGTTTTGTTGAGAAAATTGATGGTTGGTATATTAAAATAGTCGATTTTCGATCAGCAGAAGAAGACTTTGATATAAAATAGACCCTTAAAAATAATGAATAGATCCAAAAGTAGAAATAAGTTATCACTAATTTATTATCCACATACAAAAAAATAGCGAAAGGAACATTTGAAAATCAATTTCATAATTTTAATGAAATTGTTGACAAATCTCAAGAGGATGTTTTAGAAGCGATTAAAAATAACATAAAGGAAAATATTTAAAAAGAAGAAATTGAAGATTTGGAGACAAAGTTATCTTCTTACAAAAAGGCAGTGAAGCGTAATTTTGATATTTTCTGCAAGCAATTAGAAATAATGAAAATCGACAAGTTTGTGGAGAATAAGGAAATTGAATAGTGATCTATGAAGATAATTGCTATGTTGCTTAGTATGCTGTTATTAATTATCTGATTTAGTGTTTCTCTAATATGATACAATTGATAATGTTCTATGAAGACTATGATTAGTATGCGGTCGTATCATTTTATCCCAGCTGCTCCTGCCAAACATTTCCTGCCCGATTCCTTCTTGCGCCAGCTCCGAACTTAAAGTATTCCACATTTTTTATTTGTCTTTGCCATTTCTAATTTAAGCCTTAGTATAAATAATCAAATTTACCAGTTTCAGAGGAAATCATTTAAGAACTAAGATATTCATCTTTAGATTGAATACATCGAACCAAACTTTTTACACTCTGAAATTAAGAAATTAAACGATATATTGATTCTATAATGTTTATTGATAGACAATCCACAACAACTTCCCATTCAATAGCATTCACTTTAATAATATGATACTAAATAAATGACTCATCCATTTAAATTAAGATAAAATTATGTTTCGAGTTCTTGTTTTTTTTTTAATGAATGGATTTCAACATGGCCAATTTTTAAAGAACAATTCAATTAACTGTCTTCAATTGACATTTCAAATAAAGTTTAAAAAGATTCCCATATTATTAGATTTGTTAATGAAACGATATTTTCAATGAATTCATTCATACTTTTAGATCATTCTTCCACTCATATCGAATTCTTAAATGCAAAACAGACTAAATCTACAGGAAACGAAACAAGATTTTGCTTTTTTTAATATTCATATATTCCATTTAATTTTTTAACAACATGGATTAGAATCATACAAATATTACTGTCTTCATTGCCTGATGAATTTATAAATTGAAAAATATATTATTCTTTCTTTATGGCTTGAAAATTCAAATCTTCTCTTGCCAGATAAATTATAAAAAATAAAGTAATGGATTAATTGAGTTTCATTCCAAGTTCAGACTGAAGTTTATTGCATTTTTGAATCATCTTTTATTACATATTGTTATGAGTTTTAGTTTTAATCAACAAAATCAGAAAACAAACCTTTTTTCGTATTTATCGCCGCTATTTTAATTCTCACATAATTTTATCTGCATTCAAAGTGATAAAATAAATAAATAAACTTAAGGCTTTCACTAAATAAACGATGAGATTTCATGATGAAATGATTAATCAAATGATATGGTCATCATATTTACATAGTCTAGTAAATAAATAGTAAACTAAAACTAATAACTATATTCAATCGCTTTTCTGAGAAATTTAACTCTTCTGCAAATGCAATATTTATTAAAATTATTTTTCATAATTGATGGACATCAAATATAAAGTGATTAATTATATATCCATGTTTCTAATAATTAGCATAATCTTAATTTGACTGATCCATGCACACTTCGCAGCCAATTGTCCATACCCCTCAAAGGGTCTTCTTGAATCCATCTTATATAATTAAGATTGATCTTACTCATTAAAAGTGTTCATATTATCCTGATTGCGTTCGCTAAGTTAACAGTCTAGCTGAAGATATAGATATTCTCATTTTGGAGAACTAATAATTATATTATCATTTTAGATAACTAACCATTTATTTTAATTAGATATGAACTCGAAAAAAACCTGAATAGAAACGATCAATTTTAATAATTGGAAATAGAATCATTAATACTAAAATGTGAACTTTATGCTTATTTTTATTATAACTTCTCCTTTTATGAACAATATTATGTCTACATGATACAGAACAATATTAAGCCATCAATAAATTAGTTTAACATTATTTAAATATGCGTTCATTTAAACACCAAAATTGAATATGCTTAAATTTTTAATATCAATTATATCTTAATCACTTTTAATCAGACTATTTACCATTTTATTAATTATATTTGCCACAAATGCAATGAATAAATGTTTAGATAAATGGTTTTTGCTAAATAAATTAGAAGGAAATATAGGGCTACTTAAAATTAGCATCCATTAATTCAAGTTAGTAAACGTGGCTGAGTGGTTAAAGCGACAGACTTAGGATCTGTTCCTGAATAAGGTCGTGGGTTCAAATCCCACCGTTTACATTTTTGTTATGTTAGCTAAATCAAGTGGCTATTTTTACTATAATCAGCCAGAAAAGCCACTAAATATCTCAAAAATAATCTTAGACAGATGTAAAAAAAAAACTCTTTAATGATTAATAATTAACCAATTTTGTCCAGGATTAATTATTAAAGGCTATCTTTGAAGTAAGAGAGTCAACAGTGGATACAAAAAATATTTGACAAAATTAACAAAATTAACAAAATTAACAAAATTACAGAGTTAATATGAAACTACTCTAAATTTGTCGAAATAATTCAAGTTAGTAAACGTGGCTGAGTGATCAAAAGCGGCAGATTCAAGCTCTGTTCCTCAATAGGGACGTGGATTCAAATCCCACTGTTTACATTTTTGCTATCACCTTATATTAATAGCTTATTTTTTTGATGAAAGGTCATATAACTTGTTGTGTATTTCTCTTGGGCATTTGTTTAAAAGCATTTACGACTAATTAATTAAATCTTTTAGTTAATTATTTATGATTGAATTCTTATCTTCGATAAAGGAAGTTTACTTAGTTTAAATAGTCATAATAAATCTGCATGTACAAATTATTAAAAATCAAAAGCTCAGTTTTGATTTTATTTGTGTTTATTTGATTCATGAATTTGTACTATTGAATACCTTTAATTATTTATTCTTATAGTTTAAATATTAATTAAAATGTGATAGTATTGGTTTTCTAAAAGATTATTTCCTTTTTTGTTATTGCTTCCTGTTATAGATTGAGTTGATACAAAAATAAATGGTAAGAATTAGTGAAATTATAAAGCTAAGATGAAACTGGCATGAATTATGATAAAGTAATTCAAGTTAGTAAACGTGGCTGAGTGGTTAAAAGCGACAGATTTAAGCTCTGTTCCTCAATAGGGTCGTGGGTTCAAATCCCACCGTTTACATTTTTATAATTTTAGCTCAATCAATAGTCTATTTTTTTAATAATAAGTTATATAGTCACTACATCTAAAAAAAATGATCTTTGCCATCAGCAAAACAGCCTATAATGCTCAAGAATAAAATGAATTCGCTAATCATTTATTAAATAAATGCTTATCTTTGTATACAAAAAACATTTTCATTAGCAAGATTATAGAGCTGAGATGAAACTACTCTGAATTTGGCTAAAGTAATTCAAGTTAGTAAATGTGGCTGAGTGGTTAAAGCGACAGACCAAGGATCTGTTCCTGAATAAGGTCGTGGGTTCAAATCCCACCGTTTACATTTTTAATCACGCCTCTTTATTTTTAAAGTAAAAAAGATCGAAAGCTAAGTTCAACCTTATTGTGAAAAATAATAATTTAGCATTCCCCCAATTGATATTTTCCTACAAATAATAAACTGGTACATTTTGACATTAAATATTTTGTTGTTCTATTTATAGAAAAAAGAAACTTAGCTATTTTTTAAATACGAGACTAAAAATGAAAACAATTGGGATAATTCTCCTTTTCTTCAGTCTATCTCTAAGCTCAATAATTTCAAACAACGCTATCTTTGGTAATACTAACTTTCTCATCAGCTCTAATTCTAATTCAATTAGAGGGAATCGAAATAATTTGGCTAAGTCCAGCGTAAATACTCTTCAAGGGTCCAACAATATTTTGTCAAATTCTAACTATAACATTGCCGTTGGAAACAGCAATATCCTTGCTAATTCTAATGTTAATGCAGTTGGAGGAAATAATAATGTTCTCGCAAACTCGAACTATAACACAGTCCTTGGATCAGGGATCAGGAAATGGACTTCTCAATTCAGGAGCCAATACTATAGTTGGAAATAGTAATTTAGTTGCCAATTCGAATTATAATACTGTTGGAGGGAAAAGCAACACTATTGTTCAATCAAATGGAAATTTTGTTCTCGGTTCAGGCAATTTAATCGGGTGAACATTGATTTAATTATGTTTTAGCTGGTAACTTATCTTAAATATGAAATATATTTTTAGGAGTTGCGTTTACAATTTTATAATAATATAACGACAAATTGTATTTTTTATGTGTCCTTGATCACTAATTATACACTTTCTTTGCGCACTTCATAAACAATTTGGTATAGTGGTTTATTTTTTTAGAAATAGTTGCCATTCTTTGGTAGTCTCTCCCTCCTCCTGAGCTATATCGACTTGGATTTAGTTCAGGCTAGTATATTCTCGAGGAAATCATTGTGATATCCATTAACAAAAGAATTTTCTCAAGCGGAGGTTACTTCATATTGAAACTCGATGTTCCTTTAAATGTTACTACCTTCTTAGAAGGATTCTTATCTTCAGGATTTCTCTTTCTTGGCTCACTGAGCTCAATTGAAACGTTAACTGCCTCAAAAGTAAGCACATTTGATTGAAACATTAAAAAATCCGAGGTTTCCACATTCACATTAACAGAGGGCATGAATAATTTGACGCAGATGAAGTTTTTTTCTGAAGAATACTCGATATAGTAATCCATATCTGCAGGCTGTCTTTTACATTCCATAGGTTTTTTACTTTAGTTCTTAAAGATATTAGCTCCGAGTATGCTTTGAAATATTTCTTAAAACGAATATTTTTAGCGTTCCCTGATTTTATAGTGAAATTTGACTCGATAAGTTTGTTCCTTTTAATTCTTATTCTGAACTGGTTCCATATTCTGTTCGTTGATGGTCTTAAAGAACAGATTTAAATTCTAGTCTATTTCCTTCTATTTGGTTCTTAACCCCTCATGTTCTCCCTTGCTTCTCTTTTTTTATTGATTGTATTCTATCACCAAAGTCTCATCTTTGCTTTTACAAAATTTAAATTTACCCATCCTTCCTTCATCTGATTTTATGTAGTCCAACATGGAACAGCTTTTTACGCGATAAAGCATTGATATTTCATAGAAAAGAGTAGTCTGCTCGAGTGCCTGGAAAAACAGGAATTATTTATCAGCAAAATAGTTAATGTCATCGAGAATGGTCTTAAACTGCTTACGAAATAAATCAAGACATTGCTACTGTTCTAAGTCTAAAGGATTAAAATCTTCTTTGGCTTTGAGATATGCATCGAGATGGCCAATAATATGCTCATAGAGACTGCAAAATATTTGAGCTGCTTCTGCTTCTTGCATCTTCTGCTCGCTGATTTTGTAGAAAAGGATAATCATAAATCGCTTCTAATTGCTACGACCATAAACTTCCTCTACTCTAATGTCCTCGATTCCGATGACCGGAGTCATGCCAATGTTCCGGCATGAGTAAAGGAAGTAAGCCAATTAAATAATGAGTTGCGATAGCGCCTCTATGTTAAGTTTAGACTTGCGATCACTCATGTATTGCTCGATCATTTTAAGACTTCCCCTATGCAATTCGCTTCTCTGCGTAATATTATGCCTGATGGTGGTTAAAAATTAACAGTTGCTCTCGATCAACTGCGCATATTTTATCATCTTTTCAACATCTCCTTCCTCAATCTCCATTTTAATGTTAATGATAATATTTTGTTTTAAAAATATCCCATACTATTTTGTAATCAAAAAGAAACCACACTATAGAAAAATGATTCCATGATTTTGATAACTGAATTTTATATCATTCCAAATAATTGGAAAAATTGGAAAAAATTGGAGTTTAATTGATATATAATTTAGGACTATGCCTCGGCGGCTAAACAGCAGTGACGTTGAAAGAAGAAGTCGTTCGCGCAGAAAATTTCATTCGAGGTACTTCCCAGCATTCTACGTTCAGGCAGAAGAGGCACGGGCATGACTAAAAGAGAACCAATCACCATAGGCATTACTCTCCATCACCTCGCGAATATCGGAAACAGCATCACTACTCGTCCTCATCATCCGATTCTTCTTCCCGATCCTCGATCTCCTCTTCCTCGGGCAGTAGTTCGATTTCCTCCTCAACCAAACGAAGAAGAACGACACCACACTTCAAGTATCAAAACGGTGAAAAGCTGGGTCACAGCTATAAAGTAACGAGATTGCTGGGAACAGGCACATTTGGACGAGTTCTATAAGCGAAATACAAGGACAAATATTACGCTATAAAGGTTGATCTGGTCGGAAGTAGGTGATAAAGCCAGTGCATAAATACATCTAATCCGCTAAGACGGAACGCAACATAGTGAAGGAGCTAAACGAAAAAGATCCCGGCGACAACCACCATATAGTACGCTACTTCGAATCTTTCTACCACCATCAATTTTATTGCATGGTTTTTGAGACTTTGGGACTCTCTCTCTACGATCTTATAAAAAAGAATAACCATAATGGCTACCCTATGCGATTAGTACAATCTTTTTCTAGGCAACTTCTGGAATCCATTGCCTTTATGCACGAGCAGGGTTATACTCACACTGATCTCAAACCATAAAACATATTGCTTGAGAGTGAATAACTTAAAAAGATGTCCAATTCCAAAGTTTAAAAGTACTATTTACCCGTGAAGGATAAGGTAAAGATAATCGATTTCGGTGGTGCAACCAAGAGAACCTAACGACATAGCTCCATTATTAATACGAGGCAATACCGTTCTCCAGAAGTAATCTTGCAGTGCTGCTAGTGGAATGAACTCAGCGACGTCTGGTCCATCGGTTGCATCATTGCAGAACTATACATTGGCGAACTTCTATTTCCCACTCACGACGACATCGAACACCTAATCATGATCGAAAAGAATTCGGGCTCTATCCCAACTTGGATGGGGAAAGGATGCCAAAATGATCTCAGTAAAATATTCCGCAACGACGTCATCGATCCCATTTTAATCGCTAGACACCTGAAAGATTTCAAAGAGATCAATGAACTTAAAACGACCAGTGAAATCTTCAAAAACCACCGCGAGATGGAAAATTTGCTTAAGCAGTGCCTCTGTGTAGATCCCCGCAACCGCATTTCTTGCCAGAAGGCCCTTCAGCACTAATTTTTTGGTCTCAACTACCATGATTGATAAATGAATCTAATAGTGAGCCATTATCAAGATTCAACAGCGCAGCCTATTCGTTATCACACGCCCTTTCTTCAAATACTCTCGTAAAGCCTATTGTAACTCTTTAAATTGGAAACGCTGCTTACCGATTGTCAATTCACTTTCAACAGCCTCAAGCAACTTTATTTACTTGTATTCAATTGGCCGAGATAGAGCTTCAAGACCTACTTCAGATATAGAATACCTTAGATAATGGAGCTTGCCTCCTCCATTAGTTTCATATCATCTTGAGAGGTTTGTAACTTGAGTATTTTTTGTGAAATTTCTTGTTTTCTAAGCCAGTCTTCCTAGCTGTGGTCTATAAACTAAATCTGTTCTCCAAAGTAGGTTCTTAATTCTTCTAAGAACTTATTTTTTCTAGTTTTGAGAGCGGTAATAAGCTCATCAAAATATTTTTAGCTTTTCTGGATAATAACCTCTGCGTTTTCTTACAGAGATATCTTGGCATGACGAATATCCAATAAAATTGATTCAGTTTTTTAAAATTTAAGAAGTCCCTCTTTGGCTGAGGAATTTATACGAGTTCGGAGATCTTTGGCTCCTTCCTCAATTTTAGAAACGACATGTCCCTTGTGGCCATCGAACATGAGGCAAGAAGGACAGATCATACTTAATGAATGAATCCATACGTATAGCATTGAGTGCAATAACATTCATATACTCTATTATGTTCGTTGCAAACTCCAATATCGGCAGGTTCATCGGCTTCGTGAACTGAATCCATGCAGTTATATTAATATAGAACAATTAAATAAATTGTATCGTCATGATTGGAGATAACCTTCACATATTTAAATTTAGAATGATCTACCAATAGTTATAACAATCAAAGCAAGATGTTTTATATTTTGGTTTATCACATTTATCAATTATTAATTGAAAGTATTTGTAATTATGAATACATTTTGCTAAAACGGACAAATAATCACAAAAATGATACTATTTAAGGAAAATTTATAAATAACAATTAAATATCAGAAAATTATATATTAATTCTGAATGACCTTTTTGTCTCTACGATAAGAGGTGGCTTAATGGACCCTCCATCAAGACGATCAAGTACTCCATTCTTGAAGCAGTTTTTTAATGCAGTCAAAGCCCTCTCCGAAGCGATATTTTAGTCAGAAAAGCAGATTAATGATAATGTAGCCTTAACCAAATATACTCTCCACGAAGGAAATGTTTAATTAGGCTTTAGATTTAACGAATTTCTACACCTCTCCGAGTTCAAATTCACCGAAAATGTAGTTTAACTCTCATGTAGAAAATTTAAGAACGAATAGTGGAAGAAGAAAAACCAGCTTTGGAGTAAGTAAAGCAAGAGACTAAGTCTAAACTGGATATATTCAAATAATGTTTGGCTGTAGGCCTTAAAAATTTATAAATAAAGGAAGGAGAAGCCGAAAAGGATAATGTGTCTATTGCTACTGTATCGGAATACTCATACTCGATGAGTCAAGCAGTCTACAAAAATACCCGTCTTCCACCTTTATTCGGGACAAAATAGTTTGTATCCAAACCCTACCTCAATTTGTATACTGATGAAGATGCTAATTAAATTAATTAGTATAGAAGAAGCATCTCAGTCATATCTGGAAATTTAATTCCCACCTCTCCGATTTCAGGAGATAATGGAACTAATTTAGTTAATGAATTACTACCGCCACCACCGCTTGAACAAGTTCTCAATCAGAATGCCAATCAAGGTTAAGAGCGTCTTCCTCCGCCTCCGCCAAGTTTAAACTAAGTTCTTGGGCATTCTTCAGTTCCATAAATTGTTGAGATAAAATCTAAAAATAAATCTGCTGCTATTCAGAGTATTCCTCCAATCAATAATCAAAATGCCCCTTCTAAAAATATTAAAAACAAACCTTCTTAAAGTATTCCTAGCCTTCCACCTCCAATAAAATCTACTCAACTTCCTCCACCATTAACCTTAAGTTCAGTTCCCCCTCCTCCCCCTCCTCCGATCTTTAACTTACCCCCACCTCCTCCACCTCCAGAATTGACTCAATCTTTTATTTATCAAGGCCCTGAACGTGACTAATCAAAACTTAGACATACAATGTCAGTGTTTGTAGATTATGCTCCAGTTTAAGAGTAAAAGCCAATCTAATCTAAAATAAAAAGATCTTTAACTTTTCAATAAGAATTGAGCATGCGTCTCAAAGGAAAAATCACAAAAGTCCCTGAACCCATTATCGAGGAAGAATCTGAATCTTCAAAAATACAAGAATAGGAATCGAAAATAGCAGCTAAAATTAGATTTGATAAAGTGCCTATGATTCCAACTATTCCATCCCCAGCCCCACTTCCCCAGAAATCTATAGCAACATTAAACTACAATTAGATTATGGGACTTGGTCAAAAAAGTAGTAATTTTGTTGGTTAAAAAAAATAATCTTAGGAATATGAAGAAGAGTAAAATGTTCTATTTACTGGTGCTAAGACTAGAAAAATATAACCTCCAAAACAAGTATCAGCCGAATCTAAAGAGTAAGAAAAGAAAAAGAACGAAGATAATGAACTTCTAATGAAAAAATAAATTTTTGATGAAAAAAACATTTTCAAAAGAAAAGATCCTGCTGCCATCATTATGGCTAAAAAGATAGAGCCTAAGAAGACTCTGTTTTAGGAAGAGTCTGATGAAGAATCAAAAATCATCCTAGTCAAACCTAAAAAAACAGTGCAAAAGACTGCATATAAAAAAGAATAAAAAATCGTTGAAATAAAGTAAGACAAAAAATAAGCAACTGTTGAAATAAAATAAAATTAAAAATAAGTTAAAATAACCACAGCCCCGACAAAGTCATAAATAAAAGTAAAAGTTGGTGTAAAAACAAAAAATCTATTTTAAGATGATGACGATGGCGAGGATCTCTTTAAATCGAAAAAGAAATAAGAAAAACCCAAAGCAGTAGTTAAAAAAACTGTTAGTAAGAAAAATATTTTACTCTAAAAAGATGATTCAGATGAGGACTTTAAAAGACCACTCCCAAAAGTACCAGCCACCAAAAAGATAGAGGAAAAAAAATCATCTTCACCTCAAACCGCACCAAAAGGGACTACGCCTTTAATCAAATAATAGACAATCAAAGTTACTGCAGTCAAAGATAATTAATAATCTATAAAAAATATAACTCCGCTAATACCCGACAATACAGTTTAATCCTCAATTTCAGTGAAGTCATCCGCAAAATCTGATGAAATAAATAATTCCGATTTAAGCTTAGTCAGGTAAAAGAAAAAATCAAATGTTCTTAAAAACCTAAATCTGTTTGACTAAGAATAAGAAGAAACATCAATGATAAAGAAACCAGTCGAAAAATCCGCCATCATAGAGACAAAACCAGTTATAAAGCCATTTATTACTGTTTCATCTACTCGTGAGTAGGTGGAGTAAACTCCTAGCTAACTGTCTTCTTCAAAAAAAGATGTAAAAAGGATACCTGGGTTAATGATGGGTATGGGTTTGGGCCCTCTTATTCCTGCAGGCATGGTTTTAACTAAGCCGTCCGATGTTAAGAATCAATAAAAAATAGCTTTATAAAAGATTTAAACATAAAGAAAGCGAAAGGAAGATGAAGAGAGTCAAATATTGGAGGAGTAAAAAAGGTCAAATGCTGAAAAATAAGTTCTCTAAAATTAATTTTTAAAAATTAGTGCATAAAATATCTAAAATAAGAGTCAGTAAGATTAGCAAATTAGAATCAATAAATTGCAAAAGCAAGATTAATAAGATTTACTAAAACTTCAATAAATAGAAAAACAGCAATTGGTGGAAAGATAGAGGATCAAAAAACAGCAATAATTTTAGGAAAAGAAAAGAGCCGAGAAATAAAGATAAATATAACAGTTGCAAAGACAAGAAATTTAAAGAATTTAAAGGTAAAAACAACAGCAACTAAATGCAGAGAAACAATCAAAGGAAGAGGCCAAGAGATTAAAGGAAGAGAAGTAAAGACTGTAACACCAAAAAAGATAATTGTAAAGACAATAAAGATAAAGAATTGAGAGAGAAGTTAAATAGCAATAGAGACTCTAATAATAAAGACAAAAAAGAGAAGAATAATAACTATAGCGACAATAAAAATAAAGAATTCTACAAGAGAAATAAAATAGATTGAGGTAAGAGAAATAATTATAACGTCAAAGGCAATAGAGATTAAAAGAATAAAAAGAAAGATAAAACAGGAAGGAAAAGGAAAGAATTCAAAGAGAAAGATAGCAAAGGCAAATAGAATAACTGGATCGTATCGAGAGATAAAGAGTGTTGCAGGAGCAAAGATTAAAATAATAAAAAGAGAAAGAAGAACGGGCAAAGCAATAACAGCTGTTGCAGCAAAAGAAACCACTTCAATAAAAATCAGGACTTATTCCCAAATTACCACCAAAATCAGGACCAATTAGTGGTCTACCCTCCATTCCCACATCCTCTCCAACAAAAAAATCAGTGAAAAAAGGTATTTTTGACGATGAAGATTAAGTGAAAGAGAAGCCAAAAGAGAAAAAGCCAATATAAAAGAAAAACGCTTCTAAAAAGGGACTGTTTGAAGATGATGGTGAGGAAGACTTTAATTTTAAATTTAAGAGTAAGCCAGTGGAAAAAAAATAAAACAAAAAAAAGAATCTTTTTGAAGACGACGATGAAGGCTTCCCCGTGGCAACAAAAAAATCTAGCCAACCAGAAAGACTTTCAGAACCTCCAAAAGAGGAAGCGAAGAAGAAAAATTTGTTAAATGACCCTGTACAACTTCCAGGGAAATCTCAAGCAGCAAAAGCTGATCAAGGAAAGAAGAAGGGATTATTATTCTAAGAGGAGGATGAATCTCCAAAGATAATTAAAAAACAGAAAGAATAGGTTGCTATTACTATCACTGCAAAAGCAGAACCAATCAAAAAAAAGAATATTTATGAAGATGAGGAGGAAATAATAAAACCGACCAAAAAGGAATAAATGCCTCCGAAAAAAATAGAACCAACAGTATCAAAGGATCAAGCTCAAAAAAGAAAGGGACTTTTTGGAGAGAATGATTAGGAAGATTTTCCTTCGATGAAAAAAAAAGAAGTTAAAAAAATTGAAGAAGTTCCAGCAGTCAAAAAGAAAGGCCTATTTGATTAGGATGAAGGTAATGAACCTTCTGCTATTCAACAAAAAAAGCCAAGCGTTTAAACAAAAAAATAAGTTAGTCCAATCGCTCAAGCGCCTCTTCAGAAGAAAAAGAATTTACTCGACGATTAATAAACATCAAAAATTTCACCTGCATCCGTCAAGCCAAATTCAGGACCAATAAAACCTGCAGTTTCCGCCCCAAAGAAAAAAGGACTGTTTGATGAAGAGTAAGAGCCTGTTGCAAAACCTTCAAAGCCTTCACCCATTCCTAAAACATCTTCTCCCACTAAATTTAAAAATCTCTTTGGAGATGATGACGATGAAGCAGATTTATTGCCAAAAAAATCGCAACCAAAAGCTGAACAGTCAAAACCTGCACAAACCAAGAAAATGTTCGATGATGAAGAATAATATCCAAGCGTCGTGAAAAAGGCTGCATCCAAACCATCAGCAAATAACAAGAAAAAATTGTTTGAAGATTCTGATTGATGGTACAACAATGACAATAAATCTTAATGTATAAGAATTTATAAATTGCATGACAAATTGCTTAATGTTTGATATTAGTTTAAATAGATATTTATAATATAAAATATCCTATGCAAGTTAGGTGTGCTCACATCCTTCAAAAGCACAAAGAATCTAGAAGACCTTTCGATTCTTTTCGTAATGTTGCTGTTACCAGAACCAGATAATAGGCCAAAACCATCATTGCAGGCCTTTTAAAGTAAGTACGCTAAAAACCATAAATTTTTAAAGATATTGCCCTTAAATATTCTGAGTGTTCGAGCTGTCAAAAAGGAGGAGATTTAGGCTTTTTTGGAAAAGGAGATATGCAAAAACCTTTCGAAGACGCAGCATTCAAACTCGGTGTTGGTCAAATTAGCGATATTGTTGAAACAGACAGCGGTTATCACATTATCTTTAGAATAGCCTGATAATTCAAAAAACATTATCATCATTATCAATTTTAAGAATCTGTATCATAAGTGCAGATAATTTTATATGGATTCAATTGTCTTAATTATAATAGAATCAACTCTGAATGGCTGGAGTACTTAGATCGAAAGATAATCCTGTAGTATTTTTTGATTTGCACGCGAACAAGCAAAAGCTTGGCAGGATGACATTTGAATTATTCGCTGATATCTGCCCAAAAGCTGCCTAAAATTTTCGTCAATTTTGCACAGGGTAATACATATGGAATAGTAAACCTGCTGGATATAAATAGACTTGCTTCCACAAAATAATTGACTAAAAGTTTATCTAAGGAGGTGATTTTGTGACAAATGGAGTAAATAGTCGGCCAAAGATGAGCATTTATGGATATTAAACTCTTTTTGAAGATGAATCTTTTGAACTAAAGCACAACGAAGTAGGATTACTTTCTTTAATTAATTTGGGACTGAAAAACAATAACGGCAACTTGTTTAGGATTATATCTGGTCCTTGTCCTGAACTCGATGGCAAAAGTGTTGTTTTCGGAAAGGTTATTGATTAAAACTCGCTAAAAGCCATAAAAGTGGTATCCAGCTTGGCGGTTGGGAATTAATTTCGACCAAAATTTCCCGTCGTAATTAGATAGTGCGGAGAGATGTGATTTCTGCTACTTTAATTTTATAAATAATATTTTGTTGCTTAGATTACAATAATTGGCGGCATGCGAAAGTTTGAGGAGATAAAATATTTACTGAATTTAAATGAAGCTAAACCTGACTCTAGTTTGTACATACGATTTGTAACCGAATATCTAAGCTCCATTAGTGAGACCTAGTTCCAAACCGACAACGGAGTACTTCATCTGACGTTACCTTACCAAGGACCGAAACTATTTCACAATGATAAAATTATCTTCATAGGAAAAATGCTTGAAAATAACATACTATAAGGGAACATCAGCAAGATCAGCACATAAGTCTTTAGAAAATTTAAATAGTATACCATTTTGCTGAGAAATGAAGTAAAGTCGATAAAGCAGTAGTCAAAATAAACTGGGTAAGTTGGTAATTTTTGATCTATTTCATTGTATATTGGCCATGTCATAAATTTATAATAAATAGATGGGTAGTTTGAATTTCACGTGCGATTCATAAAAATTGGATGTTAAACCAATCAGATTAAACGAAAGTGCTTGTATCGAATTTATTGAGGATCTTCCACGTTTTAGAGGAAAGTTTACCTTCGAAAGTCAATCTTCTTTTAATAAAATTGAGAAAGCAGCCACTCAATTTTGTGTCAGTAATAAATATCATTATTCAGCCCATGATATCGATAGAGCCTACGTGCCCATGATATCTCGACTACTCGCATATAATCAACATCATTACTTCGCAGCTTTTAGATAAATACCTTCCATCCTTCGTCAGCAATTTATTGATCAATTGGCCTATGTGGATATTGAACTAATAGATTCGTTGAGCAATCACTTTATTCGAAAACAAATTAAACAAATGAATCCATACACAACCATTGGTAAGAAATCATTTCGATTAGCCCTTTCTATAGACGTAAAATAGATTTCAATCGAAAATAAATTTACTTTAAAATCCGAAGGGTTTCATTTATTGAAAAATGGCAAAGGTAGCACATGCTCTATTTAGTTGCCATCTTAATTATGCTAGCCGGTCATACTGAAAGCAATTTTCATACTTCAAAATCAATGAAAATGCTTCCTTTTAAATAACCGTGTACTATTATTTAGTTAATGTTAAAAAGACTAAAAAAATTACTCAAGGATAATGATCAAGAAAACAATTAAAAATTAAATGAAATTATAATTCCTATAATATTGGTTTGTAATGAAGATAATGAAGGTCCATTTAAAAAATATATGCAATAAAAATCTTATTTTGGATTTGATGAAAGATGGATAAAGATAGTCAGCATCAAAAAATGGCCAATTGTAAATTAAACTTGCCAACTATGCCTAAATTTTTAATACAAAACTCTCATGTGGCCTGAAGGAACTGCCAAATGTTTAGAGCTTATTCTTGCCAAAAGATATAAAGCATATCTGCAATATCATAAAATCGAATATCTTCACATTGTAGGCTGTTAAAATATAGCTGAATTCCCAGGAGATCCTATTTTTTTGGGTTTAACTCATAAACTAAAAAGAAAAATTGCTGCTAAATGCATTGACCCCTAAATAATCTATGAACAATATCCTCGATATGTTAGCTCTGAATCCCATTTTCATTTGCTTAGTACTTGTAATAATATTAAGACATGAAGTAATTGTAATTTATTGATAGCTTATAATTGATTAAAAAATCCCCAATAGCCCTAAACTCTATGGTTTTTCACTTATAGTCATTGTTTAAGATTGCATAAAACTTTGATTAAGATCTCTACATGTCTAGACGCTATCATTTGGTGGAAGCAAATTTGAATTATTATGATTTTTTACACAAATCTCCTATAGTTGGAGGCAAATGTTTTGCCTTTGAAAAGGATTTGCGAGATTATATCTCCTGTTCTCATTAAGCAATTTTGGTTCATTATGATCGATCTTCTTTTTTTCCAATTAGTAATCAAGAAAATATTGTTGCAACCTGCAATCGCTATCTAAATCATTTAAATGGTTCAAAAGCAACGTGTTTGTCCTATCCTATTATCAATTGATATTTATGATTTTTTACACCCTTTCAAGAAATATTTAATTATGAACTTTTTACTATTTTCATTTTGAAAATAAAGATATTGTTGCTTTATTTTAAGAGTGAGTAATAATATTGAGAACCCATGCTACTGGATAACTTAACCCCAAAACATTCTTTTAAAATAAATAGATTTTGATAAAATTATATTTGAAGCAGGAATTCCCCATTATTTATGCCTCAAAGAGATTTCTTTTATATCTATTTTATATAATCCATAATTGATGTCTCAAGATGATAAACATAAAAAGAATAGATTTAGAAAACTAATACCACAGTCCCAAACTGATAACAGTAATTCAAATCATAGGCTTATTTCTGAAGGAAGTGATAGATACATTTAAATAAAACAAGATAATTTAAAAAATGAGCACATGAACAATAATTTTAGATATAGTAAAAATGAGGACATTGCATAAATTAAGCATCAGCTTGAAAGTAAAGAGAAACAAAATAAAGGAGCGAATCTATAAACAAAATTAAAAACTATTAGTTCAATCTAAGAGAAGTAGCAGAAATAAAGCTCAAAACATTATAGTTCTTTGGCTGATTATAATTATCAGCGAGTCAAGTCACGAAATATCCAAACATAGAAAGGTTAAGAAAGAGGTCAATAGAGAATCAATAGTAAGATGCTTTAATTGATTGAATAGTTTAAATCTAAAACCGATAATATTATGAAGATACAAACTTTAAAATAAATGAAAGAAGTTGATGACAACTATGGCCAATATCATTAATAGGATGCATAGGATTATGAAAACAAACTATATGATTTAGTATACTCTACAAAATTATCAAGTGCCAAGTTAATCTGTATCTATTTGAACAGACCAATTTTATTGCAAAAAAAGATATACTTCAATACAGTCATAGAATTGATAAATTAAATGTGTATACCTCCTTATCATTAGTAAGTATAAATAACTTTAAAGACAAGACCAATCATTAAAAGGCCAACTTTGGCTAATCGTAGATAAAAGTTATTAAATATTGATAAATTTTTTTAGAGTAAGTGATTTTCATCTTGCTTTTAATTTTACTTTCTAAAATATATGCTTATTGAATAATCATCTTTCACATTTCCAAAAGACCTAATCCTTCACTCTCATGAGGAGATTAACGATATACAAATAATTGTTCGGGCTACTAATTCCGTTCAAGAAGACGAACGTTTTGCTTCAGGGATTCCGCCATATTACTTCCTATTATCCTTCGTTGACTTTATCTACACTTGTTGATGAGCTTTTCATATTAATAAATGAATAAAGACTTTAATTCTAGTTTTGAAAAAGTCACCTCTACCATCATTTTGGTCAACTATTCAATTTTCTATGATTGTCTTTGAGCCAAGAAATGAGCATGCTTTTCTCCCGCATCAAATATTGCTGTAATATTAGGATACTGATCTCGCTCTTTCTTCCATTTGTAATAGCTGACAGCAATACTTGCCTGCAATGCATTTTGATAATCTTAAAATATGCTTGGTTCGGTATTTGGTTCAAATTATTTTTCGGATACAATATCCTCATTATTTTCAAAGACATTTGCATTCATACTTGCTATTAATGGAATTCTAAGAAAGTTATAGACTAAATCTTATCGAGTGAATTCTATGCATAATTTAATAAATTACATGGAAATTATTTTTGAGCTGCATTCCAAGCATCTCTATCTTGCTCTCTGGTGGCTCCAGTAATAGAATTGAGTATATCAAGCAGTTTAATTAGTTGATTATTGCTCATTATTTTATTATCCGCATTGCGATAGTTTTTATGTAAAACTTGAACAAATTCCTATGCTGCGATTTACTAAGAATAGTATCCGCACTCGAAACAGTTATCACAGATTTGAAAAAGAACATCCTCCACTGCTGCAATGTGATAGATCGCAGAGTTAGTCTATTAGCAAATATAGCACGAAAGCTTTTATGATTTTGTTAAAACTATGCCTTTACTATGCTCTTTGGTAGGAAAATTAATGAGACCCCAATTTTAAAGAAAACCATGAATTCGAATGATGCTGCTAACATCTCCTAACAAATTTCTTCGGCATTGAGCTGAAGAGATATATTTTTTTACGTTTTATCTCCACATTCCAACTATCACATTTCGATAGTACTTATACAATTTGCTATTTTTGCAGGAAAAGGAAAATTAACCAGTCTGATTTTATTCCTAAAAAAATTCGGGAAAAAATTATTTTTCAATCGGATGAATAGAGTCTAAGTTGAACCATCCTGCAAAGGCAGGTATAGTGACATGAGACGGTGGTTGAATTATCGTGCTTGAAACAAGTGCATTAGAAAGACCTTGGGTGTCCATTCCCATATTGGAGGCTTGAATAAGATCAGCTGAATCACTATTTTTTTACGTCGATACATTGTCCTCGTGACGCGCTTAATTACAAATAACTGATGAGACTCGTTGTTGATAATTCGATACCCAGTCGGAGTCTTTTTCAGACTAACTACGATAGGCGGGCGATTGGAATTTTTTTTGAACATTACTAATGATATTATATGATTGATATTTATGTCAACTATCAATCTTTATCAATTTGAATACAAATGTAGTATATTCTCAAATTGTTAAATCATCAAAGGATATAACTTCTATTGACCGCTTTATCGTGAATATCATGAATTGATTGAAGTGATCTTCTAGTTCAGCATAGCAAGGAGAGTTTTAATGGATTAACTTTAGGATTTTCTGAAATAATATTTAATAGTTATTTTGAATATTTTATTAAATGGAAGGGAGTCGAATTATGGGAAAAGGGACTTGGAAACAATCAATTATTAGAGATATTCCAAGCACTTCAAGGATATTTTCAACAGATAAAGAATTGCCAAGTAAATTTTCACCAGCACATGTCGTCTAACAAGGTAATGATACTAAATCACTTCTTAAATTTCGAACCAACGCGTATTCACAAGATGAAATTAATATGCAAGATTTAAAATATTAATAAACGAGAAGAGAGTTTTAAACTGAGGAAAAAACTCCACTAATGACTCCTCGATCATCGAAAATGTATCCAGCTAAAAATAGTTTGGGAAGCTTAAGAAGAAATAGTAGTCATAAATCTACGGAAATAAAAAAGATACAAGCTTAAGGGTTGCAGTAATTCGCACTTAATTTTTAAAAAAGTGATGCTAAAGTCATTAAATAACTCAAGCAGGAATTTATACAATTTAAGGATAAAGTTCTTAAAGAACTTCGGAGACGAGAAATTGAATTGAATCAAATTATCACTTAAATTTATAAATTAGTTCATTAAAATAAGAGCAATTTAATGCACATATAAAAGGAAGATCATATACCGGAAATCAAAATAAGCAGCCTTTCCATTAACTTTCCTAAAGTACAGTCCTATCAATAATAAAATTGTGAATATTTTCTTAAATCAGGAAATATCGCTACAAAAGTATCATAAATTGAGACAACCAAATATAAAACTGTTTTTTCAGAAGAGTAAAATAATTCTGAAACAGTAATTCCAAAAATAAAATAGAGTATAAATAAATTTATGAGCTTAATAACTCGATTAAAGGAAGATATTAGCAATGACCCTTATTCCAAAATATAATCGGCACAAATTCAATGTGATTCATGATACATCAATAAATTTTGATCAATATACAAACTGATGATGAATATCAAAAAATATAGATAACATAAAGTATTGAATTCACCCTCCACTACTTTTGAATAATTTTTTGTATTAGAATTGACTGGCGATGGAAGGAGGAGGACCGAGTGAAAAATTACTGAGTCTTAGTGGCTGGTTGAAGATATTTATCATTGACTGCAACTGTTTTCCTTTTCCACAACGGTTTATTTTTTACATTTTATGCTCATGAAATAATGTTTTAAAGCACTACTAACATTGATCATAGTCTTTACATTACAAACAATGATATCGAGGGCCAACTATTGGTGTTTTTTAACAAGAATCGCACATATAATTTTAATGAACGCTGATTAAGGAGTTTAACTCAGCTTCAATATCATTTTTATTGCATTTTTTAATAACAGTACTTCTTACTGACATTCTATTATTCATAGTTTACTAAATTTGCCGAAAGTTAGAGGATTTAATTTTGCTATTACAAAGACTAGTATTTGTTTTATTGATCAAATTACTGATTTTCTTCTCTTTATAGGACTGTTTAGTCCCTAACTTAAATTCAATAACGTATTCAAAAAACTTAATTAGAGAACAATTTCCTCTTATCTTCTAAGTTCCCTTACAAAGTTAACAGTTTTTATTCACAGTGATCCTGCAAGTTTGGCATTCAAATAACTAATCATCTTTTACTTCTTATATTTATACTGACTTAATATTTGCCGTTTTTTTTTAATAATGATTTGCTGAAAGCGTAGCTGAGGGATTATAGACGCTTAATTGCGCGAATGTAGTAAAAGATTAATGAGATCTCGTTGTTTCGCTCAATTTAATTTGATTAAAATTGTTGATTCTGATAATAGAAACATTAAGATCAGATGGTGTTGATTAACTGGAGTTATTTGTGTTTCTAAGATCTTTACCAATGAAACTATCTTTGATTGATTAACTCTAATTAATTCCCAATTAGGCAGTCACCTTTATATTGATCTCTGACATTGAATATAATAATAATTATCCCTTTGAATCTGATAATCTTAAAAGGCAGGATAAAAAACGGTTATTTTTTAGAATAAAATATTTAAAAAGTCTTTTTTAAATATTGAAACTAACCTTATTTATTCCGATATTGAATTTCAGTTGCCAACTTAAAGCGAAACAAAATTTTAGAGAAAATATAAAATAATTCAGCAGTTTATTTACGAATTATGAGTCATAATGATAATCTTTAGATATTTATCAACTTTTGTAACCATTGTTTTATATTTTAGCAGAGTTTTGGAAAAAGGCAACCAATATCTTTTAATAACAATCAAATAATCTTGCATTATCAAATAAAAATCTAGTTAAAATTTCATTAATGGAATTTTGGAACTACATTATCAATATTCCTAATTGAAATTTATATAAACAATAATAAAGAAAAAAATGAAATCTTAGTTAAGAGTAAAATGAGTAAGAACTAATTAAAATTAAGAAAATATTCTTCCTTTATGAATTGCAGCTTATCTATGTAAAAAAATATGCGTATATTAAAAAGAGGGCTGTCGTCACACGGGCTTCTCAAGCGGTCCCCCACCTTAATACTAACCGTGCCTGAAGTCGCTTAACTTCGGAGTTCAGATGGGATCCGGTGCTTTCGACTTAGTATGGACGACAGCAACAATCAAACTCTCATTCTCCCTTAGTACTTTTCCCCCACCATAAAATTTCAATATTTTTTCAAAAATCACCCATTGCCATAATAAATTAATTTAAGACTCAAATATTATAAAAATATTCAGGATTGAACAAAGTAAGCCTCTAACCCTGAAACTAAGATTTACTTAAAAATAAGAATATTTTTACTAGCATTTGTATCATCGATATTATTGATATTTATTAATATCGGCGAAAGAGTAACTGGCAAGTTGTCAATCAAGTAGATGTTGAATATAGTTTAATTAATCAATATATTGATGAATATCATGCTAGTTGTGGGTCAAAGTAGATAATCTCATCCTCCATTTCGTTAAGTTCACGATCTGAAATGGTTTTATTTTGAATCTTCGGTCCATATCTCATTAAAACTAAATAAACTTGGCTTTACTTTTTTGATATCCTTATTAAATTCTTTTTATTCTGGTTTTAAAAGTAGGGTCATTGTAATATTTCATGGTTGCAGCTTCATAGACTGCAAAAGGAGGTTCTGTCTCAGATCCTAACCCCTCTTCTATCAAAATTTACTCTTGTTAGGCTTCAGGATTGGCAATTTCCTGGAGCAAACTGGGGTTTTGCTGTATCTAAATTTAACTATATTGCTTGAGTTTCTTGAAAAGGTTTACTTGCTGAATATAGGTTTCTTAATATTCCAAAAGCTTTACTTTTTGTGATTTGATTTTGAATTTCGTAAAATTTATCTTTGGTTAAAGATGCCGGAACGTTGACTTTATAAGCAGGTAATTTTCCACCAAGACTGGTTCTGTAGTCTGTTTCTGCCTCCCGCATTAAATTCACAATTTATTCGTCATCTTTCAATTATTAAAGAGTGTGATTATAGACGGCAACTGAGGTAAATGCAAGTATACTTGTTGTTCCAACCAAAGCACAAGCGAGTTCAGTGATTCTTTCAACATTCTCGTTCATTTTTATCGGTGATTAAGGACCCTGAATAAATTGCTCAATCATCTGAGGATTGATATTGTTTCTTGTTTGCTGACTAATATTAAGCGCTAATGTTGCGATTTGTCTGAAGATTGGGTATTTTTATTTCCTGATGATTCTTAAGATGCGAATCAATTCTTATTTGGATATTGTTCCCAAATTTTTCTATTAACGTAGGTTTTTCACGAAAAGTCCGCCGATTACTATGTCAAGCTTATTATACCTACGGCGGCAATTCCTCCGGCAATTAAAAGATATGTCCTTGTGGAACTCATATTTTTTACTATTAACTTAGATATTATTGTCAGGAATCAACAAACTATCTAAATTCATTAAAATCATAGAATATTAAAAAAATAAAAAGTGAGAAATAAAAAGATATGGTGGGGGAAAAGTACTAAGGAAGAATGAGAGTTTGATTGTTGCTGTCGTCCATACTAAGTCGAAAGCACCGGATCCCATCTGAACTCCGAAGTTAAGCGACTTCAGGCACGGTTAGTATTAAGGTGGGGGACCGCTTGAGAAGCCCGTGTGACGACAGCCCTCTTTTTAATATACGCATATTTTTTCAAAGAAAATCAAATTGAATAAAGGACTAATGCTGCTTGATTTTTTAGACTTTTTTCTCTCATTGATTTTAGGAAAATTAAGGTAAAAAATACAATTTAATACTGATGCTGGATCTTATTAGCAAATTCGCTGATAATAAGGAATTGCTCTTATAAGATAAGTCAAATCATTTATATGCTTTGCGACAGGCTTATTAATAAGTTAGGTTCGTTACTTGTTCGGGATCGTATTATTTTTTTATTCCTTGAGTATCAATCATCCATCTATTTAGCTTAATGATTACTTAGCAGCATTGGAAAAAGTTGAAACTTTTACTCCACTGATTTTTCCTTCATTTAGTTCGCTTTATTTTATTGTTTTTGGGTTGACGTACGTGTCCTTGGTGGTTGAAGTGTACTTTACTTCGGTCGGAAGCTCAATTCCTTTGTGATAATTGCCCTTATTACAGTTCTCAGTGATTTTACCATATGTTCTAGCGTAAAGATTCTAGGATTTAACTGCTGGAATGTATCCAACATATCCTGGCACATGTGAGTCGATCGCTGTGGATAATACTTATTGCTGTCCAGCCGATTCGTTGGCGGGAATATAGCCCATATACCCAACAATAGGATTATTTTTGCTTTTGATATTGATCATGACTGATTTCTCGTGATTTATTTGGAAGTTATATATATTTGAGTCATGAACCTATTATTATCGAAATAAATTAAATTCATCTTTACCAAGCTTTTTGAGGCAAATTTTGGAAAATGAAGATGATGATAGAAATATTATTCAATGTTGTAATTAATTTAATATAGCGAGAAAAATATATATTGATGGATTTGACATAATGGCAAATACTCGAGTGTTTGCAATGTCAAAAGAATTTTATAGAGATTAATTCCGATGAAGAAGTAGGCTAGCAAAGTATTTGCTAAGAATGCTTGGAAAAACTAACATCTTAGGACAAGAAAATTTTACTTTAAACTCAGTATTTGGAAAAACAAGTAAACTTTTTGAGGGCATTCGTCCAGTAATAAGCACAGAAAGAGTAAACCTACACCTAAATAACTGATATAAATGATAACAAGCAAATAGGATTAGACTTGGAATTGTTATAAATGAACAAATAAATGAACAAAATAAGTGCCAGATAAGTATAATTAGATGAATAAAGGCACAAATTACTCGAACAATTGCGGCAATTATAAATATAAGAAGAAAATGGACTAAATGAAATCCAAAGATAATAAATCAAAATTGTAAAAATAGCAGAAAGCATCGAATATTTAAAGCAAGAAAGCAGTTAACTTTAAGATTATTGGAAGGAACTTAGGAATACATCAATCCTTTCAGAAATATTCGAAATTACTTTCGATAATTAGTCCAATTAAATCAATGGAGAAGTCATTGGTTGCACCAATATTTATCTTATGAAGTAAATATTAGATTAGCTTTTCTTCACAGTAAACTATAAGCCTAAAATTATTAGTATTTAAAACATTTCGAACACAGGAAAAAGCTAGTAATAATTAACACTAAAAATAAATTAAAAATATGAGATAATGAATTTGGTGAATAACATTATCTAAGAGCTTTTCCATTTTCTACAATTTATCAAAATCAAATATTAAAGGATTTAAGCGAAGGGATTAACAAAATTTGATCTCCCCTATTAAATTATTCTATAACCGAAGCTTCTGATTAATAAAACCAATTTTGAATGCGAATCAAATTTAGATATCATCTTGAAATATCTCCTAACAAATATAAAATATTTAATTAGTCTTAATTTTAACATACTTGATGAGGAAATAAGTTAAACATGATGTTTATAGTCTTTATATATCGGATATATCTGAATCCTAAGGCACGCAAAAGATTAGGATCACCTCTTTATATGGTAATTTAAATTGAATGATTCAATTTTGAATAAATTGGTGCGCCCTCCATAATATAATTCATAAGGATATGGAGATCACTAAATAAGTCAAAAACCTTATTGAGTACGTTAACAGCAGGGTTCAACAATCAACTACGACACCCGCTGCAAAACTTACTCTTCCTTCCAAAGATCTCTCTCTTGGAGAATTGACTGAACTTCTTTCAGTCTTGGCTAAAGAGTATAACACAACTCTCCCTCTTCTCATTCGTAAACTCGACCGCGTATCTGGAGATGTTCGTGCATTGGATAAAATTTACTCTCAAAAAGACGACAAGCTTGAGTGGACCCCCGAGGAAGATGAGCTTTTGTCAAAAAATCCAGCAATTTTAACAAGATGGAAAGGAGAAGAAGCAGTTGCTCTTAGAAAGCACTATCTCAGTACCAAAGCTAAATGATCGCCAATGACTTTTATAAACAATTTGTCATTAAATTGGCTACTCAAAACTGCCTATAATTGTCGCTTTAAAGACAAATTGCCTTAGATATTTTGGCGGGTTCTGAGAATTCGACTTGAATATCTAATTTTAATATCCAAAATGATAAGCGATATAAAATTAAAAGATAACGCTTTGGTTCAAATACTAGTTAAATTACTGGCGAATGGATTCATATTGCAAAGAAATCAACTATTTAATTGAGTTTGTTTGATCTACCCAGTAAATAGATGGTAGGTAATGAATTAATCATGGAAAATGACTAATTCGATTTCAATCCCTGCTATTGATGATTTATATTTAATTATTAATTGAAAATGTAGGTCTAAAATCCAGACCAATAAAATAATCTGGTGGAGTCAATAGCAGTCATCGATATAGACCCATCTCTAGGGTTCTTTAAACCAAATTGTATTCTTATAACTATGCCAGTTAGAATAGAAATGGGTTTCGAGTCTAGAGTTACATTCTTAAATGCCCAAAGAAGCGAAATCCAACTCCAAAATAATCACACTCATGCAAGGCCTATATTTACAGATTGGCTATTGTGAAAAGAATAGATCTGCTATTTGCGAAATCGATTTCATGAGTCAGCCGTCTTATGATTGGATTTATTTGAAAATGCCATCATCATTTTCCGATAAGTATAGCAACTTGACTTTATGCTTTAAAACTGAGGAGAATAGTGCTGCCTAACCCTTGACAGACATATAACTACTTATAACATAGCGAAAAAGGACGGGAGATGACAAATAAGTATTCATCTTGCCCCAAGGATATAAAATTATCAATAATAATCCAATTGCTCATAGCTATCTCATCTTCAAAAGAAGTAAATTACGGTATATCTAGTGAAAAGTATATTATAGCAAACTTTTAAGCCAATTTTACTCTAAAAGTATCCATAATAGAATAAGAGAATCAATCACAGTTTACTTCCTACTTTCTGTTTCCCAGAAGGAATCCATCTGTCTAAATAATTAAAAGGCTTCATATCCTTCAATTTCGTATTAACTTTGGAAACTGGAGAAAGAATTTATGCAAATTGTCTATCATTCAGGTAATATTTAGAATAATCAATCAAAAACAAATTAAACTTTTATAGCCCAGAAAAAATCTATTACGAAAAGGCTATCTGTCTTTTGTCGAGATATCGATATACTGATTAATTCTGTGAATGTTTGCAGCATCTTTATCGTCTGTCCATGTCAAAAAACGACGTTCCTTTTCATAAAGTGGTGATAAATTTTGTCAACAGTATGGTCTTACCAAAATAAATTGGTATTAATGGACTCAGTTATTCATATGGAGGAAGTAATATTAACTTTGACACTTGCTTGTCCTATCCAACCATTTCAGTATAATTTTTATTATTTAGGAAAGATCAATTTATTGTGTTTTTAAATTTTTACCTTTGCAATGCATTATTAGCATTTTCGAAGCAACTTTGCTGGAAAAAAAGATAATTTTTGTCTCTCAATCTAAAACAATTTTAGGTTATGCTATATAGGCTTTTATGTCATTCGTTTTTCCATTTCGATGGTAGCATGTCCTCATCCCTATACTTCCAATCACATTAAAGGATTACTTAGCTGCTCCTGTGCCCTTAATCGTTGGCATTAATCCTTCTATGTTGGATAATTCAATCGAATCAGACGTATCATAAATGAGATTTAGAGTATTATTGTCCAAATGGATAGTGGTACGATCTTAAATGATGAAGATCTCCCCCCACTTCCAGACAAGCTAGAAAAGCAGCTCCGAAAACGATTGTAAATGTTTGAGCTTTATAACGAGGAAGAAGTGAAATAATATCTTTAAAATCCCGAAAGCACATATATTTTTAAAATGCAAGAAGTGGAGCATCCTTAATTTCAAGGACATATCATCAGAGATTGCTTTTATTAATTTATGCTCACTCTCATGAAGAACTATAAAAAATTTTGGGTATTGATCTGCATATACAGAAAGTACAAAAATACAAGGATATTAAAGAAAACAGCTCTTTAAGTTTAACTTAACCACAACTCCTCAATGACATTTTTAAAGTTCAAGACTTTCTGTCTGATTTAGGAATGAGCAAAGTGGGTTCTTTCGGTTATAAATTTACTGAAGGAACTATATTTACTTCCTATATTGAGAGGAGGCATCAGTACACGGAAGATACAGAGCTAATTTTCTTTGACTCGTGTTTAGATAAGAAAAAAGCTAAAAAAGATGTAAAATTGATTGAAAAGATAATAAACATTCGTTATATCGTTTCCAAACACCCTGACCCTGAGAAATAAAAAAGAATATTTGTTTATGACAAGTTTCCGAGCATTTTAGGCAAGATTTTTCTCAAATAATAGGAAATATCATTTGAAATATAGTAATTTAACGAATAATAATTTTAATCGCTGGAATAGTTTTTATAATAAGAGTACAAGATAAACAGCAAACTATTCACATAATCTGATTCCAATGATATGGACTACAAAATTGAATGCTTACTACTTTTAAAATACAAGGAGGAGTATGTAAAATTCAAAGATGATCTTAATATTAGTAACAACAGTAGCATGAATAAAAGCGATATTTTCCATAGTAATATCGGCTCCAGTAAAATAAAAAATAAAAATGTCAATTATTAAAGACTAAAATGCTTCGAAAAACTATATTTTAGACAGATAAAAGATATTTAGGATATTTTTATGGAGTGGCCCTATGAATCCGAAGAACTGATGAATATAAAATAAATTAGCAAGTTTGACTATTTGAAGGCCATGAAGACTGAATCCTTTTAGTAATCCTAACTATATTGTGTTTACTAAGAGTATTATGGATATAAGTTTAGAAATTATGAAGTAATGATAAAAAATAACACTAAAATACTCTTACTTTAAAAATAATAAAAATCAAGTGGGAAGATGGCTGTCTAAAATGTTCGTAACTCCAAAAAGAAGCTGAAATATCATTATTAAGTGTATATCGAACATTTCAAGATTAAAAATTTTATTAATAAAATTATCCCCGTGCAAGCCCATTCTCTCTTTAACTTCACTCTGTTAAAAATCCAAAAAAAGAAGGAATATATATGGAATTTAGATACACTGATGGAATGGAAAGAATACCTCAAGAAGTCATCAAGTAATAAATGAAGTTTTAGTTTAAATCAGATGATATTTTTAGTATGTTATTGGCGATATCTACTTCAGTTGTTGGGCAGTTCATATTGCAAAAAATATAAAAATATTATTATTTAATCATTTATTCATAATCACAAATCATGGTTGATAGCAAAACCAAAACTACCGTCACCAGAGCCAAAGTTGCTCATAAATTGGCCAAGTATTTCAGAGCTACTCCCGTCCACCTCACAGGAGTGATCGGTGATGCTAACCCATCCACCTCTCATCTTAGTAATACTCTCATCATTCAGAACTCGGAGGAGCCCCCAAGAGAAGACTCAGAAACAAAGCCAACACCTGGTATCCCGCTGACGATGAAAAGTCTTTGATCAAAAGAGCTAGCAAAAGACCTAGAGCTTCCACAGGTAGAAAATCTATTCAACCCGGAAATGTTGTTATTCTCCTTTCTGGACCCAGCAGAGGAAGAAGAGTTGTTGCTTTAAAATCTCTTAAGTCAGGCAATCTCCTCGTCACTGGACCATATGCCGTTAATGGTGTTCCTCTGAGAAGAGTCAACCCCGCCTACGTCTTGGCAACTACTACTAAGGTTTCCCTTGACGGAGTCAATGCTAACGTTGACGATACATTCTTCAAAAGCCACAAAAAATTCACTAAAAACGAACTTAAGAGTGCTTCTGATATCAGACTAAAGCAAGTTGAGGAGAGCAAACAACAAGAGACTAAATGGAGATCTGAACTGAAGGGAGTCCAAAAGACAGTTGATGCTAAATTGATTGAAAACATCAAGAAAGTTGAACACTTGAAAGGATATCTTGGAACCAGATTCACCATCAGCAACGGCACCAAACCTCATGAACTTAGATTCTGATCAATGGATTATTTAAACTTTAAAATATTTATATAATTGATTTATCCAAGGGTTAAATAGGGCTAATCATTTGGTGGTGGTCTTCTTAGAGGGGGCAGTCTTTTTTTGGGCTTTTTGAGCAGCCTTGTCTTGAGCTTTTTGCTGAGCATTCTTGTCCTTGTTAACAACCTTCTTCTCACCTCCCTTCTTAGCAGCCAAGGCTTTCTTTCTGTCCTTGATTTCACGAATGGCTTCTTAGGCAAGGGCCTTCTTATCTTCAGGGCGGGCAGTTTTGAGTTTCTTGATCTCGTCAAGTGTGACACCTTCAATAGCTCTCTATTTTTTGAAAGTTTTCTGCTTTTTATTCTTGCTTAGATCAGTGAGTTTCAGCTTTTTATGGAGTCTTCTCCAGGCGGTGGTCCATCTTAGTCTTTGGGCTTTGAGCTTTCTGAATTAGTGTTAAGTGATACCTCAGTCCGAAATCTTTTGTCCTCTTGCTAAGGTACAAGAAAGGTCTTCCGTCCTTGGCAACGTATCTGATACCACGTCCGGGATATATTTTCCACTCGCTGAATGCGCAGAGTTCAGTCTTAATGACCATATTTTAATATTATGGTAAAAATTGTAATTAAATAATCAAAAAAAATAAAAAAGGAAATTTTATATTCAAAGCTGACATCCAAATGTTGATATTAATTTATCAAATCAATAAACATTATTGGCAGAATAATTAGCCAATGAATAAAGAAATGAAGCATTCATCAACAGTAGTAGCATTTTCTCGGCTGGTTAGGATTTTGAGGCTTATAGTTTCCCAGTTTTACTCCCAGCATTTCATTTTTAGGATCGAGTTAATTATTGTCTATTTTTTTGATGATTTCGTCTGCCAATTTAAAAAAAATCTGTATAATTACAGTGATACTTTTTCAGTGACTTCATGGTTTTTAGCTGAGCATTCCATGAATATCATCTTGTTAGCTTCAGCAAAGGTTGCTGCTTCCATTTAAGACACTTCTCGTCTAATTAATGCTTGTTTTACTTTTGTTATAGATCATTCTTGTTCCCAACCAGGATGACCACTAGCTTTTAATTCGCATAATTCTTGGTCTATTCGATCCATTTGCTCAAATTATTGTAGGATTGGCGATTTGATATATCATACATCAAGATTGCCCCAATAGAGCCCCGATAGTATGATCGAGTGATCGATTTGAAAACCTCTTGCCCAGCCTAAAAATAGTCAATTATAAAAGTACTGTATCCCAGATTTGCATCTTTATTTTCTTGTCTTGAATGTCGACAATTTTAGACCCGAATTACACTCCAATGGTTGTCTCGCTGTCCACTTTAAATTTATTCTCCAGAAATTGCATGAGGATGCAGGATTTGCCAACGCCTAAACTATCATAAAAACGTACTTGGGTCTCCAATGATGATGTATTTAAACAAAAATGTGTAGCTTAAGCTGTTCATATATTAAGTAATACTATATAAATAGTTTAATTGAAAGATAAAAAAGCTAATAATGATAACATCTTTTCATTCGAAATCAAACATAGAATAATCTAACCTTCAAATATTGATAAAGCATATATAAAACTTATCAATCTTTTTCTCAGAGTAATAATTCAGATAATTCTGTCTTTGAAGTGGAAAATTAGCTTATTTTATTTTCATTTTCAGGCCGATTATATTCTTATTAAGCCATTTTCTTATACTTCTGGTGCTAATGATGTTTTCCCAGATTTAGATAGATGATCGCGATTTTTTAAAAGATGAATCCTTTATTTTTATTATCTTTGTCATAATATTAATACAGCTTTTAATAGAATTCTAACGATTATTACCACTTTTACTCAAATTATCGAACCCGAGCTAATTATTTAAGAATTAAAGCAGCATCTCCATATCCAAATTTAGTAAGTTTTAGTGCTTTAGTCAGACTATATGAAGCCTATTTATATTTATATTGCTATATTTGCACCACACTTAATTTATGATAAACATGAAAAAGTAATTATTTATCATTAGGTTTTTTCTTTTTTCGTTCCACTATTGATTCAAGATAATATTTTTAAGAAACCTAAAACATTTTAAAATGGGAATATATATTGGCGATATTGGCAAGTAGAGGAGAAGAATCTGTTTAGTGATACTTTGAATATATCCTTAGAGCTTAAGTATATGCATTCATACTTAATCTTTATGACCCAAGTTTTCCAAAACAGCATCCTAAGTTATTTAAAATTTGTCCTTTAAGGATATTCTCTTCTAATTTGTTATCTTTAAGCAAACTACTATATATTTTGACTGCTTCTTTGTATAATTTAAGATAAAAGTAGGAGTTGCCTAAATAAATAAGGATTTAACGATATTAACTCGTATAAAACTCTTCGTTATATTCAATTGAAAATTATTATTTCAAATTTTAAAAGTATTAAGCTGCTTTTCTATAATTCCCTTGCATATAAAACTGAATTCCAAGATTTTTCGGACTAATGGACAAATGATCATACGATTTTTCAGTTTCTGAGTTTTGAATTTCAGTTAGCTTTTTATCTTTAATAAAAATTGAGGTTTTGTAATATTTGTGGATTCCTGAACTTTTCAGTTTTGTAGAAATTTCTCTAAGATTATTTTACTCTTGATGACTTGAAAAACATTTTTCTGAAGGGGTATTGATTTTTCTTTTGATGACAATGGTGAATTTTTAAATTTCACTTTAATTAAGGATATTGATGACTTATCTTAGAATATTCTATCGAGATTGGCTTCCTAGTTCAAATATTTACACTTCTTCTGTCATTTGTGTTATTATTATTATAAAAAACGAAGAATTTGAAAAAGAAATTTGCCTCATGGCCAAAATAAGTCGATTGGAATTAAAATGAAATAATTTGAAATAAAATGAGCTGAATAGATGATTCATCTATTTTCATATTCTGGCGATTTACTTTCCATCAATAGAAGAATTTTAACTTAATTTGATATAATTTTAATTTTGTTTATCTTAGTTATAAAATCATGAAACAAATGCCCAAAATATTGTTACTTTTAAATGTTGCCACAATAAAGATAAGAATTATGGGTAAATTAATTATAGTTCTTATAAAATAATCCATAAAAATGATTTCCATGACATTTTATTAGATGAGTTATTCATTTTTAGGAGGATTTGTCATAGGTTATTTTTTTTAGGAATAGATTATGCATAGAATTATTTATTGTTTGATTCGTCAATAAAATAAAATAAATCAATATCTGAATTACTACATAACAAAAATTGTATAATATTGTTAGCTTTGTTAACTATAATGAGGCGGTCTTAAAATTATTCACGCTCATCAATGAACTCAAATTCTAATAATTAACCGTATAAAATTCCGAGCGTTGTAAGAAGTACTTTTCTCAATCGGGTAAATTCTAACTCTTAGTTTGATGATATCAATATCCAAAGTATTATAAAAAGAAGCGTCTTTATGACAATTCTATGCAGATTATGCGAAATGAAGTTTCCTCGATAATAAATGATTGCCTTGAGTGACTGCGATCATATTTTTTGTAATTAGTGCATGCATCAGTACATAACTTATAAACTCAATATAATGGAGGATGTGGTCTGCCCATAGGAAAATTGTAATAAATTAATTGATCCAAATAGTATTTGTTTTACTAACTTGTCATAAGAATACAAGAATAAGTATAAAAAATTGTAAGTATGGAAACAAACAGTTAATAATCCCAATCTAAGATTATGTCCGTAATAAAAATGCAACGGCATTATTGATGTTAGCAATAATATATACATATGTCAGCAATGTAAAGTAGTCTATTGCTCGGAGTGCATGCTCAAAAAACATTAAGGGCCCTGTGATAAAAACTTTCAGCAAAATTTCTTAGACTGGAAAAGATGTCCCGCATGTAATATGTTTATTGAAAAGAATGAAGGTTGTAATCACATGTCCTGCCGTTGTGGTCATCAGTTCTGCTATGTCTGTCTCTCTAACTGGAGTCAAGAGCATTATTAATGCGGGCAATTACAATAAGGATTTGTAAATTAAGGGAGATTTATTGTGGTAAATCAGTAAATATGATTTTATTTTAGAGCAACCATTGAATAAATGCCAATATATAAACGAATTCTTTTGGCAATTCTAATGATAATTTTCTTTCCTCTAGTCATAGCCGTAGGAATATTAGCATTGGCTATTGTATTAGGAGTTGTTATACCTTCTAGTATATTATGTGGAGGCTGCATGGCAAGTCAACAATGCTTCGGATAATGTTTCTGTGGATGCTTAGTAGCACTCCTTTTCTGTCCCTTTTTTACTGTAGGAATTTTGATTGTTGCAGTTATAAAAGTATTGATCTAAGCTATGGCCTTGGCAAGTTAAATTTTGGTAGCATATTTTACAACTCTGTGTAATCTCCTTTCGGTTGAAAGGCATTAGTAAAATCTCGAAAATAATATGGTATTCTTATAATAACCTAACTGATAAATACTGTCTTTTTCAATACTATGATAATAATTATCAAATCTAATTTGGCAAAGAAAATTCAGAATTAGCAAATCGAAGTAAATAATTATATTTCTTTTTTGAAAGGCATAGCTTGATAATATAAGTTATTGTTAGATGAATGCCATCATTTTCCGGGAAGAGCCTCCTGGTTAATGGTCGCAAAGACTTCCTCTCTCCATTTACGGTCAACATCCTCTTGCTCCTTGCGATTGTATCCATAGTAACTCTTATCCCATAAATTTAACATCTATATCCACCATATATTACGTTCTGTAGGAAGGGATTCTTGAGTTTTTTATTCCAAAAGGCATCATTGTTGTAGAGAAGAATGTTTTTATGAGAATTCAGACATGTGATACGCCATAATCCATCAGCATCCTGAGAACTTAGATCCTGAACTCCTGATCTTTGCCTAGGAGGAAGAATTTAAAGATGTGCGGTTTCATAGACATCTTCCTCAACCATTCCATAGTTGTTCACTCTCTTGACAAAAAGAAGCTCCTAAATGAAGAAAAAAGTACCTTGTCTTTAGAATAACTAACTTTGATAGCGTATTGTCCTCCCATCTGAGTGATGGCCTTCATTGTGGCAAAAATAATATAGTACACACCAATCGCAGAAATAGGAGTGAAAAGACGAACAACATCGATAGAGGTAGGACTGAAAAGACGTGGCTGGCCGAGGAATATTTAATCTGCTTTTTACAAAATAAGATTTGTCTTGAAGCCAATGTTAAGAGGAATAAACACTCCGAAGTAAGCCAATAGGGCAATGTTGCCCAATTGCATGGCGCGAATCCATTCCAGAACTCTAGTATTTTCATAGATAACTTAACCTTGCTCAAAGTTCAAACTTTTGCTTGGATATTGAGTGGGCATTTTTACGAAGGGTTGATCTAAAAAAACAGGATGATAGAGATCTTTCTCCAATTTAAAAAGTCTGTCGACGGGAGTACCAAAGAATTCAGGATGGCCGAGTCTGTCAGCAACGTATTCGTATTTTTCCTCGGGTTTAATGGGAATATCATACTTATATCCTTTTGCATGATTGTAATCTCTTGTGACGGGGCGATTGAGTCTCTCTTTTTCCCATTAAATAATGTGTTTAAACCTAGGTTTTTAGATCCAAGGAGTATTAGCGATGAATCTGTCCTCATTCAGGAATGTCCAAGTATGCTCAGTGTTAATATCTCTTCGAGGAAAACCGAGATCGGGTAAGTCATGCGTGACAGGACCATTAGGATCGAGATTTGTGTCAACCCCAGGAATACCTCTCTTATAAGGTCTATCAAGCTTGGCAATTGCATCCCAAACTTCTCTTTGGAGTTTAAGATCATGCTTAAACTGATCAATAATCGTATTATAAGCATCGGTATCGGTTTTATCGTGGTATTCGTCAAGCTCTGATTCAATGTATTCTGAGGAGTGTGGGTCTTGGTGAGGAAGGGCGGGATACGTTTTATAGTTAACGAGGACATTCTCCTCAAGAAGTTTAGCATAGGCTTACTTTTCAGAAGAAGTTAGTAGAGAGATTGCATTGTTTGTAGTTGAGCTGAAACGACTCACTACTTTTGCGATTCTGCGGCTAAGCATGCCTAATTAATAAAAAATGATAATAAATCCAATTGAAATAATGTTGTTGCAAGCACATAATCAAGAAAGTAACATGACACAAGTCAAGCTCCATAATTATAGATAGAAAAAATCAAAGTTTTGGTTTTATGACATGAATAGTTGAAAATACCTCTTAGCTTGAGAATTTCTTAGGGTTACAATGGTCAAATTAGATCTTTTCCTTCACCTTTCCATTTGAATTTATTTCTTTTCCAAGCAGACAATTCAAAACACATGAATGCGAAATTATCATGACCTCACTTTTATTAATATTGCTAAATTTAGTATTTTATACTATTTGACGAATACGCTTTTTTAAATACCGACTTCTTAAGAAGAACTATCTATAACTCTCCTACTTTTCTTCTGAAAGCAGCTCAAGCAAATAATCTTGACCTCGATGAAAGTTTTATTATAGTTATTTCATATCTACTTTTCTTAAATTCTGAAGAATTTTTAGCATCCAAACTTATTCATGGGGTGAAAAAGCATTAAAATCAAAGTTTGGATATTATTTCTTCAGGGTATTAGCATTGGTGCCTACTGACCATGCTGAAGAGAGTCTGCTATTTAAGAGTGGTTCTACGATAACCCGAAACATGCTCTCCTTTCCCTTGATCAATTCAGTACATGTCTAAAGGCATCTTCTGAGAGGTGAGCATAAGATAAGTTCTATTTTATCGAGATTGATTAATTTGCGAGCATTATCAACTTGAGATCGCACGATAATGTTGGAATCAATGAGTTATGGATTAAATTTGAGTCTTTTATACTCTTTTGTGTCTTTGAATTTGGGTTGCTTATTTTCGCTTTTCCATTTTATCTTTTATTCATTGTGTTTGCTTTGAGCATGACGCATCAGTAGGAAACTGTAATTCATTTCCATGATTTTTAAAGATTAATTATAAAAACCGAAACAATAATTTCCATTAATTCAGTATTTATCATAAATTTTAAACACATAGTTTAACAAAGAAATTTAGGACTTGTTTAAATTTTAGAAAGTTAATTTAAAATAAAAATGAAAGTTGGCAGGTGAGTCTTTCAATATTTTTTAAAAGATATTTTTGGATATTTTTGAGACTATGGTAAATGATGTTGTTGATGTTAATGAATTTGATTATTTATTTTTAATAAATAATTATTTTTTGATTATGAGCATTACCATCAAAACCAGAAGATTGAGAGTTAACAAATTGCTGGCCAGAAAATAACTGCTTCTAGACGTCTTCCATGAGGGAAAGGCCAATGTCTCCCAGAAAGATCTCAGAGAGCTAATCGCCGCTAAGTATCACTGGTAACCTAAGAACATTGTTCTTTTTGGATTCAGAACTGCTTTCGGAGGCAATCGATCCACTGGATTTTGCCTCTCATATGACAGCCAGCAATACTTAGTCAAGTATGAGCCCAACTACAGATTGAGGAGACTAGCTGTTCTTCCTAAAAGAAACCCAAAGAGAAAATCTGAGAAATAATTGAAAAGAAAGATAAAGAAGTCCAGAGGTGCCGAGAAGAGAAAGGTTTTGGCCACAAGAAAAATCGAGACCAGAAACGACATAAAGAAGGCCAAATAAGACTACCTCAAGAAGCTCATTGCTTGATCCGATAACTCGTATTTAATAGAACTGTTAAATCTTATTTTTGGTAGTTTATCTATTTATCTCATTTAATATCCACGTTTAATCAAGATTTATCAAATTTATTTCTGAATGGAAGCAGACCCAATATCCAAAGGTTAGGAACAGCCAGTCACTGCTGAAAACCCGAGTAGATCTCATCTTATGCAGAGCAATACAAAAAAGGAGAACCCAAAGAAAAGAGACCCAAGCCAGAAAGACAACAATTATACGAATTTAACGCTGATATCATTGATGAGAATACAGTGATTCCTCCTCTTCCCAAGAAAGGAGAGCTGATTCCAAAACCAGATATTGCGATAATCAAAGAAAAATAGGTCAAGAATAACGCCAAAATCGATGAAATCATCGAAAAAAAAGTTAGATTCCCTATAAGTTTAGAAAGCCATTCGAGTCTAAAAGTTCAAATTCAACAGAAAGGCACAAGGGGAAGGTGATACCAAGTATTCTGCCTTTCAAAGCGAGATCAGTGAGGTCCAACAACTCAGATAAAGATTAACAGAATTAAAAGTTGAAAGAACTGAATTGAGAGATAGACTTCATAAATCTATTGACGAAGCTAAGGCCAACGTAATCAATGCCTAATTTAGAATGAGAAGATCAAAGAATATCGAACAGCTTTAAAAGGAAGCAGATAAAATTTTTCACAAAGACTTGAAGAACTTGAGCACAGGTTACTGACTGCTGACATTTCAAAGGAAGAAGAAAGAGATTTGAATAATGAAATTATGCTACTAAAGCGCAAACTGAGAGAAGCTGAAAGTTCAGGAAATATTTAACTAAAACTCGAAAACTGCGAATAAAGGAAAGATGAACTTGATGAGTAAATCTTCAAAGTTAAAGCTCTTAAAGAGCCTGTTGAACTATAATATACCAAGATTAAAGCAGAATTGGATAAGAAAAATGAAAGTATTACTGAGCTTAAGAGTGTAAGATTGTTGTAATCTAGGAACTTACGGCTTAAAAGAATGATCGTACTGAAGAAAAGGAAAGGCACGATAAGGAATACTAAAACTGGAAGGAAGAGAAAAAAAATAGATTAGAAAAGCTTGAAGTGGAAATCACTAAGATCAGAGATAGCAATAAACTTCTTTGGGACTAATATCATCGTAAACAAGAATAATTTTGGAAGCAAAAGCAACTTATTGATTTTATTTAATGGCAAGGAAGAGTCAAGGCTAGAAAGGTCGGAGATAAAGAAAGAGTCGCAAGAAAGGCAGAATACGAAAAGAGAGATAAATAAAGAGAAAAGGAAGATCAACTCAAAAAATATTTGAACGAAATTGAATTAATCAATTTTTTGATTAATTATCTAAATAACCTTAAATCTTCTGATCCTACCAAGGTAGAAGAAAAAAAAGAAGTTCAGCTTAATGCTACTGAGCTTGCTGCAAAGTTAGCTGCTGACTCACAATGGAAAAAAGAAAAAGGACTGCAAGTTATCCAATCTAAAAAATCAAAATAAGACGAGGAGCCTGAAAAGAAATATAAAAAGCAAAAGAAGACTAAAACTGAAAACAAACAATAATAAAAATTCACTATTCCTTATAACGTTCAAACTATGTTCTAAAGTTTGAAATTATTGGCTCCCTCATCAATTTAATAGATTGACGCAAAGATTAATGAACTCAAGGAAAGAGAAAAACTATTTGAAAGAGCTGCTCAAGAAACTCCTAATGAAGAAGATAAGAAGCTTGTCGAATAAATTAAGTCGAAGCAAGGAAAGAGTGTGTCCCAGAAAGTTAAAAAGGAAGCAGAAGAGGACTTCCCATCAATTTGAAATCTATGATCATTCGTTAATCCAAATACCTATTATTTAAGTTATATTGAATTGTTTACATTATAT
>Ga0302268_1000101_pt1 | contig 51126 bp, 16 predicted proteins | sample III_Bog_E2_1_FD_194554 | JGI IMG/M metagenome (GOLD analysis project Ga0302268, IMG submission 194554) | Peat permafrost microbial communities from Stordalen Mire near Abisko, Sweden - III_Bog_E2_1 | ecosystem: Environmental > Terrestrial > Soil > Wetlands > Peat | place: Sweden: Abisko... | reverse complement strand
CCCAACCCCAACCCCAACCCCAACCCCAACCCCAACCCCAACCCCACTATTTGCCTAAGAAATATTTACATTCATCAATCACAGTAAATTATTTATATTAACAAAAAAATCAATATTTCTTTATACTAATTAGAATATCATCTGCTAAATAAAGTTATCAATAATCCAGTTATTCTTTTTTTATAAAGATTGCCTTTCCTAAAGATTATTTGGAATAATTTGTCTACCATGAATTAATTTCATATTCTTATTACAATTTTACAGATGGATTTCTAAACGAAATTCCTAAAGAATTCAAATGTCTAGACAATATGGATCTTGAGGCTATTATCTTGTACTATTTGTATATAAATTTAGATAATTAAACTACACTATTGAATTTATTCTGTGAAGTTGCCTTTAGAATATATTCCTATATCTGCACAGATTTTTTATATTTCCTTTTGTTTTCTGACAATCGAAGTCCTCCCATGACAACTTTGTCCACTTTATATTGCTGATATTTGTGTAGAATAGTTGAATATCCTAGTGATAACTACTTTCCAATTTCTCTTAGACTTAGCATAGAAGAAACCACTTGATTCTCCTTTTCATATTAGAATTTTTAAAACATTTTATTCATAATTTAAAGCTTTTATTTTGTTATAGTGGTTCGTTGCTTTCTCTTCATTGATTTTTGTCTCTTATTTACTGACCTTTTTGGATTAGTAAATATTACTGATTATTTTTTAATTGATACGGGTTAATATTATTCATCGCTAAAAAATATATTTTAGCCGATTTGTTTTTTGGTCTTTTTCGTAACTTTTTCTATTTTTTCAACAACGTCATTGATGGGTGATTTAATATTTTGCATTTATTGCTATTAATCATAATTGTCTGATCTTTAATAATTGGATTTCACAATGACAAATTTTTAATATATTTTGGTGAAATTATCAAAACTTAACTTCCAATATATATTGCTTGACATTTCGTTTAATTAAATATTATCTCAAGTATTTAACCTCAAGTATTTCGTTTATAAAAATGAATATTAATTATTATGTATAATTTTTTTACTTTTAATAGGAATAATCTTCGCAACATTTTTTTATATATTGTATCAATAAGAGAAAGATAAATTATTTGGTCATATCTAAACATTAGAATGAGTAAAATATCTTGCCAAATCTACTTTAAAAATATTTGATCGGCATCAGGTTATTTTTCTCGGAATTTATATATATATATTCTACAATAATTATAAATAATTATGCCGTAATATGAAGCTGTTATACTTTGTTATTTTAATTTTTTATTTAAGGTATTTATCAAGATAATATGAAATCTGGAGTTTGGATGAATAAATTCAATATAATCAGTTAAAAGAAGTCTATAGTCCATAAGATTGTTTATCCACTGCCCGTTTCTTTTCCCACTCTGAAGACTACATAGAATGTTTCGTAAGGTATTCTTTTATGATAATATGATCTTTATGTTTGATATCTGGACAATAAGATTCCATAACCAGCAATTCTCCTTCTCGAAATTCAGTCTTACTTACTCCTCTGTAGAGACAATTAATATCATATGTGTTGTCAGTTACTTTAAATTTTTTTTATAATCCTTTTCCCATCTTTACTGATCTTAGTTATTATATTAATACTTGGGTTTCAAGACGCCTGTTAATATGAAAGGGGAATGCGATTGCAAGTTGCCTTCCATATATTCGCTAATGCTAATCATTGGCATACCAGAAGCCTTAATGTATTATGATTTACATTAGAAGAGAGAGTCAATCCAAGCTGTATGACTCCTGCAAGAGCCAAAAATCTAATGGCTGGTAATCTACTGGCAAGTATATTCATAGTTGATGTATTAGAGTATTAATCAAGAATAGTAAAGATGATAATATCAGGAATTATTTAAATATAATTATGATAAAGGAATGAGAATGAAAAGTGATTCTATTAGTTTATAATTATACATTTAGAAAAATATTATGAATAGATTTAGCACGAAAAGCTAAATAAATTGAAAAGCCATTAGGATTATCAAATTACCTAATTGTATTCTTACATAATAAGTTGTAAAGGAATAGCACAAGCAATTTTTTATTTAAAATTATTCATATTTATTCAAGTTAATATATGCTATATTATGTTTCCAGTAATTTACATTTTATAGGGTTGACAATTATAACTATCAATTAAAAGAAATAGCATTTTTATAAAGAGGCAAACTTAAAATATGAGATAAACTATAGATGAGAGGCATAAAAATGGAAATGGAAATGGAGATAGAATAACCAGTGAAGTTGATTCAATTTGACGATGCAGGAAAGGATCCTGATCAAGAAGATAACGCAAAGATATAACACTTCAATTAAATCGGCAATGATGAAAAATTTTAAGATCCAAATAATTTAGAGATAGTTGATATGATTGAGGCACTAGACGGGAGTGAAGAAGATAACAACACTTATTACAAACAATAGAAATAAGAGGATGATATGCTATCTGGAAACGCCACCATTGATCTAAACAAATGCCTGTTTACCAAATTAGTAGAGTTATGCTGGCGTGAAAAGCTGATCAGTGAAGACATGATGCACAGTTTCTAAACCAACTATACTGCCAGCATTGCAAAAAGATATATTGATCTCTCTAATGCAGGAAAATTGGAGGAATATGACTTTTAACTCTGCAAAATCAATATTATTGATCATCGCAGACTGACATAGATGCTTGTCAGAAATCGGCCTTCTCGATATTTGCCCCTTACCAAACCAGAAAATCCATACGATTTTGTCAAGGAAATCCAAGAGTTTTTAAGATAAATTTATATTTGCAATAGTGCTAATTATGAAAATATACTACAGTCTCAAGTTTGCATTCATTTTCAAACTTGGTGGGGAGGCCCTCAAAGATTATAGCCCATTGTAAATCCACCGGTTATATTTTACTAAACAGAAGAAAGCAGAAGACGACGATAACAGTTATAGAAAACGATAATTGTAGCTTCTCAGGAAGAGTAAAAACAACGAGATAAGAGAATTAATACTCACAGAGCTACTCCCACTGATCTTAAATCCATTGCACAATTGCTTGGCCAAAAGTTTTTTGGTAAAATTAATCCCAATCCAGACTAAAATTTAAAAATGTAAATCTAAAATAAGTCTTCAGTTGGAGAAAATGATGATTCAACTTCGAAGAGGGAAAAACATAAAAAAATAAAAAAAGATAGAGAAAATGATAAAATGGATAAAAAAGGAAAGAAAAGATCACATTCAAAATCCAAAAAGAACAAGAAGAAAAAAGACAGAAAAAGATAGAAGAAGGATAAAAAATAAAATATTGATGATGATGCCAAACAGTAAGTTATGAGTACCCACTCCAGCAAAAAGGCAAAGAAATAGTGAACTAAATGATAAATATTAATTAGTTATTTTACTTTGATATCATAAATTAAAGGTCAATAGAAAATATATATAAATTCGAATAGAACATGCAAGCTAGTCTTAAACTTAATACCAAAAATTCGTAATACGTCATTGTCACTTTCTCCAACGATCAGAAAATGGACATACTCCCAGAAAAACCTTTTAAAATTCAATAAGAGTAACTCAACCATTTGCAAGTACAAATGTATTTATTCAGCTTGTACAATCAAGGATGAGTTAAACTTAGCTAAAATTTCCTCATGTCAATCCTGTGTTTTAATCAAATGTTTTCAACGGAGAAGCTAATCAATGCAAAAGATGTGAATGTTGGAAGCGATGGGCTCTCACTCAAGAGCAAAATTTACTTAAAATTGAGGCAGACCTTATAGAAAAATAGATGCTGTTGAAAAACATAATATCTAAGATGCAAAAATAGATAAGATAAAAAAATGCAAAAAATGAGGGTACTTAGTTAAATATTTAGAATATAAGAAATTACTTTAAGAGTCTCAGTTGAAAAAAGGATAGCTAGATGCCAAAATAAAAAATATATCCGCTTAATTATTGAAAAGATAGTCAAAGAAGACAACCACTCTTACTGATAAATAAACTTAAATATCTAAGAGATAGTGGAAGATCGGTACTTATGCTGATAAATAAACTCAAATATCTATCAGATAATAAAAGATTAATATTATTGCTGATAAATAAACTTTCATAACTCCAGAAAAACTAAATTAAGAACATTTGTTTTTGCACCTTCCAAAGAAAATTTAACTCAAATAATTGCCAAACGACAGTAAAAGATAAGTATTGACTTCTTCTACAATAAAAAATTATGCTAAAACTAGTACTATCGCTACCAAAACTGATGGATGGATGTCAACCCACACAAAGTTTATGGAAACAAACGATAAGTTTATGCCACCTTCAAATGAATTTTAACGAAAAGGAAATTGTAATTGCAAATGCACTCAAAGTACAATGACAAACACAGATAAAACATTATTTTAAAATCAAATTTTAAGAGATTATAACTCCACTTTAGTGGAAAGACTTCGAGCATCAAAACTTAGAAAATATTTTTGATCCGAATTATTGATATTAATATTAATCTTATTTAATTTAATCTTACTTATTTTTTTTATAATATACTCTACGATTCTCAGCTATTTATTGCCCTTTAATTATTTAAATCATGATCTTCGTTAATTCTTATAATAACTAAAATTTTACATTTAATAATTAAAAATCATGCCAAAAAACATTACTAACGGTTAGTTTCGCCTTGCCTTCAGTGAATAGGACAAAGTACCTGTTGATTATAAATTCTTGAGAGCTCCTACTAATGACTCTCTCGAATTTCTTCGAGGTGATAATCTAAAAATGTAGAGCAACTATTTTATTTAAAGTAATCCAACCATTTACCTTAGACATTCGATCTGGATAATTTTCTCAAATATCTGAAAATTTTATGATTGCTTCTGTCAAATAAAAGTAGAGCCAGCAATAATTCACAACAAACTCCTTTGAGATGGAAATGAAGCTACTTTTTCTTGGATTACAAGAAAAAATGAACAAGGGCACCACATTTTTTCAAGGACTATTTGCTGGAATGGCTCTATTGTACACTATAACTCTCAATCTTTCATTGTCAGTGTCAACAGATTTAGTAAGAGTGGAAGATCAAGCTTTAAGGATCGTCTCCATTCTCAGCAGCTTTGGAAGTATGTATTCTTTTCTAATTTCCAATCAGAAACGTATCACTCTTTTTTTTCAGATAATTTAATGAAGATAAAAGGAACTTCTACTGAAATAGACAGAGCTTACAAGTCATTAATATTATGCTCCATCGAAATGATATGTAATATTGAATTCACTTAGTCTACACGATTAGCTATGTAATATACAATGTTAGTCACACTTATGCAGTTTCATATAATATCAATGGATCCAATTATTCAAAACTGGGCCAATCTACCACGGCTTATACTGTCCTCTGTCTTATTGGATGGATCTTTACTAATATTAACACGTATAAGTATGAAAACTGATTTTTTATCTAAAATTTATGTTAAATTCAATCTATCCTGGATCTTTTTATTTGTTTAAGGATATATTAGTCCAATTTAATCTCGAATCTATAGTTTTCGTAATTATAGCAATCAACGATCATAAAATGTGTAGAACTATCAAAATTATGAATATTTATCTTTCCATATTTCAATCAATTACTAATAATTTAAATTAATTAAATAAAATTAAGAAAATTTAAGAACAGATTTAAAGAACATTTTGAAAATATTTAATTTTTGTAAATTTGACCTCATTGAACATCAACAAATATGAGATTTGGTCAGAAGTATATTATAGTTGTCATTAAATATAAAATGTAAATATTGAATGATATTTTCTTCAAATATTGACAAAAACTAAAGACTCAATATTATTATAATTTGATCAAACTCGTTATGAATTAATACATTTGAATTCCATAATTTCAATCATTTCTGTCATTTTTCTTTTGCTGCTTCTTCTTCTGTCTTTTCACGGACTAAGATATTCCTACAGTGAATATGAGCTTCTTTTGTTTACTTTTTAAGCTACTCTTTATTTGCCTTTTTCCTCAGCAGATCATAAAGCATATCGTAATATTAAAAAATAGTTTTTTTATTGACACTAACTCCCTCTCGAAAATAGGCTTCAGGCACTTATTTTTCATTAATATAGTGATAAATTTCATAGGGATCACCAGCTTTAACGTTAATTTTTATAATGTAATAGAGGCGATTAGATTTCCTTTCGTACACGAGGGTGTTTGGATTGTAAATATTGACAAACTAAACTGATATATATTTGGTTAAAAAAAATTCCTTTTTCTATGGATTTGTTTTTATGAAATTATTGAAATCTTCCATTGTTTTATCGGTATATTTTACAAGCCTAATATTTTAATTTTCAACTGTTTCTTATATACGTTCATCATCACATGGATATATTTTTATGGCAATTTATTTTAACATAAATTCTAAGAATTTAATTTTTTCATCATTTGACAAAGGGTAACCATTTATCTCAATTGTCTTTGATGCCTGATCGAATTTGAAACCCAAATATAGAATTCCACCTTTAGAATTTAAAAAACTAACGATAGATCTCCTTATTGCATCTTTATTTTCTTTTTGGAACGACTAATCCAATTGTTTAGATTTGTTGTCCACTAACGCTGATTGGTAGATATTTTATGAAAATTATTGCTTATTCCCAGAGGAAAAATGTAAGTAGCAGCAGATCAAATGTACTTTCTACTTTTATTTCCAGACTTCACTCTGCAATGATTCCACTTATTTTCTCACCCATGTGTACATTATTTCCTAAAAAGGAGTGGTAGTAATTGGAGCTATTAAATATCTTGTAATAAATTGTAATATTTCCAAGAAAAAGCTTGAATATTTAAACTTTCACTTTTATTAATGGTTGTGTTTTAAACTTAGATATATATAATGTGAATTAATTTATTTTCCTGTTCCGTATGATGTCTTATCGGCGTTCTTCAGTCTGTAAAGTTATTTCAGAAGATCTTCAGTTTCTTTATTCTTTTTCTCATCTAATTATTTTGCTTTTATATTGAATTTTTTAATAATTGTTGCATATTTTGGCTCAAATTTAAAGAAAGATTTATATGAGTGGTAGAGAATTTAAATATTTTTTTCATACCCTTTGTTTTTATTTTTTTGATACTGAGCATAGCAAGCTTAAAGTAACTTCTAGAGTAAATTCTTCGAGTGAAGGGTGATTATTAAACTCAAATGATCAATCTAAATTCTAGAAGTAATTTTAAATAAGATTTCTTAGATGTTTTTTGAAGAAGAGTTGATCGTCATTTCTTAAATTTTGGTTTGAATTTATTGGATGAACTCTAATCCTTATTAATAGTTCTTGAAAGGTTATCCTAACTCCATGTTTTTTTCTTCGAAATAAGTACAAATGATAAATATAATTATAAAGTTGAAGTATTAATATAGTTCATTTTAAAGAGATAAATCCTCATTCTTATTTTAAAATCTTAAAGCCAAAACAATGAAATTTTCATTCTTTTAATTTATATAGAATTAATTATGGCTTTTTCAGGGTTTCGTATTGCTTATTGCCTGTCGCAAAGAAAAGTGTACTACCCATTTTTTATGGCTTCAGACTTTACCCCTCTATAATATTCGCCTTACTACGTCATACATTTTTAAATTAGGGCCAGAGAGCAACTAAACTTCGCATCGATCACCCAAACATTAATCAAGTAGATTATACAACTCTTCCCAAATTTTTATAAAAACAAATAGAATAAGATAAATCCATCTTCACCAAATAAAAGTAATTATTATTTGTCGGACGTTCGAATTGTGGGAAATCTTCCCTCATCAATTAGATATTTAACACTGCAAATAAAAACACAAAAAGAAAGATTGCTCGAGTTGCGAAGAGAAGTGGAACCACTAAGTTTTTACATTTCCACCATATATAAAACGAAGGCAGCTTGATTGTTGATGCTCCAGGATATGGTTTCGCTAATATGAACAAAAAGAGAAGGGAAATGTGGTTCGGACTGACTGATTAATACATGAAAATTTCTTCCAGACTATGCCAGATATTCGTATGCATTAATTTTTAGCATGGATTAAAGGACACAGATATTCAATTTTTACAACGGGCTAATAAATACAATATAGATGTGCAGATCATTATGACCAAAATTGATAAAATACAGCCCAATAAATACTTTTTTCAACTACAATCTATAGTAGATGGAATAAAAAGATTGGAACTATAGAACATTAATGAAAGAATTTTAGCTGTTAGTAGCAAAACTAAGTTTGGAATCGAAGTATTGAGGATGAGGTTAATAGAGGCAATCTAACAGAGTCGACAGAGAAATATTGACTACAAGGAAGACCTCCTCTTGAGCTATGTTAAAGATTTGAGAGTTCAGCGCACTCAAATTGACCAAAAGCAGCCTACTCAAAGCAAAGAATTTCTCGTTCGTAAACTTATTTATAACTCTAAACTCACAAAATATTTGAAATGATAATTCTTGACATTTACTGGCTAAAACATAAATAATTTGCACTTATTAGATATATATACACTCTATTCTAGGACAATGATCGAATTATAATATTACAAAGTAGAAGTATTCAAAATGCCTCAGTCACATGAAATTAAATAGATAATGCTTTTTCCCCTCGATGAAAGGATAATTGTTGTAGCTTTGAAGTGGATCTATGACTAAATGAACCATCTTCATCAATAGGAGGCTTATGAAAGCCATCGAGTCAAAAATATGTTTAGACAACGGTATAGTCAGATTGATGAATAAGTAATTTATTTGTTTATTAATAGAGTATGGCTATCATTAAAGGTCACAAAATCAATGAAATACAAAAGACTCATTTTCACAAATACTTTAAAGAGGAGGAAAAATAAATTGTATAACATTACTGTGACAACAATGTTCGGTTTGAAGGCTATTGGCTCAAGGTATTTACAAATTATTTTGGGAAAGAAATGACTGATACTGATATTTCTCTTGCAAAGGCAATCATTGATATTGAGGCAAATATCAACCAATATAGATTAGAAATCACAGTTTAATTTTCTGATAATTAGTGGATTCTAGCGGGCACAATTAGAAAGCAGTTTATAGTTGAAAAGGAAGTTGCAGTGGGAACAAAAGAGAATTATTTAAAGTGGATTAAAGAAGGAAAAGGTATTTTTAGTCTAATTTTAAATTCAACTATTGGAAGTAATTATTTTTTAAATTCTTACAAGATTGCTGTCGCCATCACTAAAGAAGTGATACCTTTTAGTGTTCAGCACTTTCTCAATAGAACTGAAGGGAAACAATTTATTTAATTCTCTGCAGAAATACCCCTAAACATAGTTTAGGTCGGTTCATAGTTACCTAAATTATAGGAGGAATCATTTTTAGAAGAAGAAGAATATCCGACTAAGAGAGAAAAATGGTGAATATGATTCATTGAATACTTTAATACTTATTTCTTATTTCGTACAAATATGGATATAAAAGATCATCTTAATCAATCCATGTCTGCTGATCCTTTTCTGTCAGTGGATTTTTGTTTTTTCCTCATTAAGGACGCCATTTTTGATGACTTCTGTTCTTTTTTTAACTTTTCGTAGTACTCTGCCTTTGGTCTTTCGCGAGCCTCTCGAATTCTTGCCTTTTCCTTAAACTTCTCCTCCCTCTTTTGTTATTTCATATTTTTAATTGTATTCAATCGCTGAATTAATGAAGCTACTTCTCTTTCTTTGTCACTTTGAAGTAATTTGGGGATAGATTGGCTTTATGCCCTTCTGATTTGCTCCTTCCTGCTTTCTCTTACCTTTTCAACTGTTTTAAAGGGCAATTTTGCTTATAATTTTTTTGGAACCATAAATGGCATGAATGTCTTAGGTGCCCGATCAATAGTCTTATACTCTGAATCTTTCTTTTGCTCAACTTAGAGCCCTTGTTATATTCGCAGTTCATACTTTGTCTTCATAAGATAATACCTAAGTCTAAAGATAAATACTTTTAGAATGTCTGGATAGGGCTGTAAAATCTTTGAAGGATTATTTTATACCAAGCACGACAGAAAATTAAATCGGACATCGAAATTTTATCTTAAAAAGTTGCCCTAAAAGTTCCCTCTCCTCCTTATTTCGAAATCTTTTTAATCTGCCCTCTGATACCAGAGACAGTTCTAATCTGGGCTCCAATATAACTGGCAACTTCCATTGAAGAGTTAAACATGCCCTTGACAAAAGCTGTATTCTTCAGAATTTTATAGGGCTCACCGATCAATTTAAGCTTTTTCATGATCTAAATTGGTAGTAAATTACCTCAAATGATTTATTCATTTCAAGCACGAGTCCACTTCCAGCAATTCTGAATTTTTTAAGATCATTTCTAATAGTCTGTAAGAATATGCACCCACTGTTTTGTATATTGAAATTTCCATAGAAAACCCCATAACAAAAATCGTGTTGAGGTGTGTACTTGAGATACCTCATTCGATCATTCTGATCCTCAGTAGCAAAGACCATTATCGATTGATATCTTCTCCAACCGCTAGAAATAACGATGGGATCAGTCGATTTGAGTAAATTAGAATACCAACGGTGACGTTTAAAACGTATTTTGATAAAGCCTTTAGTATCTTCGCCTAGATTGACGCGAGTTAAAATTAGTGGAGTTTCGCTTTTCATTTTCAGAAATGCTCCGTATTTGATATTTTACAAACTAATCTTTACATACAAACCTTTTTTATAAAAATTAGTTTGCTCGGAAATAGTTGCTTTGACGATGTTTTGCTTTACTATTTTCTATATTTATCTCTCTTGTTTTGTTTTCTCATTTTACTCATCTGAGTCATTTATTTCCTTTAATACATCTTCCTCCATTCCCGTTACGAATAAGCTCTTCAAATTATCGCTGTAGATACCTTATGGACGAAATTTAGAGTTGTCTTTTGTTTTCATAAGTTCTTTTGATTCGTAGATAAGGTACATCAGATCTTCTTTTCGTTGATAGACTTATTAATGAGGATTAACCAGCTGGAGAGCTTCTGTTTATTATTTCATTTTGCGGATTTCTGTTTGTTTTTTACGAAATTGTTTTTCCTGAGTTTCACCTTATTCATTTAATTCACCATCGATTTTAACTCCCTAAAACAATTCAAATTCCTCGTTTCTTTGCCTCAGTTTTGTGTTCATAGATTCTTTAAGATCTTGCAGATTTCTCATGATTTGTACTCCTTCCTCGACTTATTCGCCCTCTTCTTCTTAAATCCTTGTGAATTTCACATAATCATGAGGAATAGTGACATATCCTGAGTTGTAGTCAAAGTTTAAAGTTCCTAAATTGCAAGCAGGAGCGTAGATAATTCTTTCGCTTTGATTCAATGTTCGTCGTTTCTTTCTTTTCTTTGTAATTTCGGCTCCTATATCTACGTTGTCTTTATCAGCTTCATTCTCTTCTTGATTCCCTTAATTATTTTCATCTTCCATATCTCCTTTAGTCTTTTATGGAACCTATTCATTAGCGCCATCTTTTTTAAACTCAGGGCATGGATCATTGATAACTTCAATGTTTTTAATTTGATGATCACCTAAGCCAACCACGTGAATTCTTCCATTCACACGATAGCTACTACCACGAATATATCCATAGAAATCAACATTAATTTCATCATCCTTTCCATATTGACCATCCTAATGAGTTTGCCAGCGATCAGCAATAACGTAGGGATGATTATTTCTCCAAGGAAAAGCTGGAGGTTTGCTGGTGCCCAGATATCTGGCAAGTTTGGCTACTTAAATTTTTGGATAGATTCCTTTGTCCCATTTGGACAAAGTAAATAATTTATTGTTGCCTCCTACTTCATATTCAAATCTTTTCTTGAATTTCTGTTTTGTTTTCTTCAGTTGCTTATTATCTTTAAAATAGTCCAAATGAGTTAACACTCCCATAACATGAGGAAATCCATGGCATTTGAGCAACGATAAAAACTAGAATGTCTCCATTTCAAAACTTAAACTGGCATCAATGGTTAATAAAACAATGTCTGCAACTTTTGCCAAATCTATCATGGCGCAGATATCGTTTGGACATTAGATAATAGTAATTCTCTGTTTTTTGTTGCTGCGCAAAGTTATGGTTCCAGTTATTTCGTCTACTTTGTATTTGGTGAAGTGCTTGATTAGAGAACGAATGATAGATGTTTTTCCTGAGGACTTAGATCCTTGCACGACTACGACAAAAGGTGGAATTGTTTCGACATCTTCATCGGGAGGCAATAGTTCAGCATAATAATCATGCTTTTATTCTTAATTTTAATCTTTCCTCTTGCGGTTGCCCTTGCCATGATCTTCATTTAAACCTTAATCATCAGCATTTTGGTCTTATTCTTCGGATTCTGGCTGATCCTGATGTTATTACTGTTCAGGTTCATCTAATTCGTTAAGAGAATCCTCGAGTGACTCATCGTATTCCGATTATTGCTCCATCAACAATATAATATAAATTGTAGATTATCTTTTTATCCATTCTATTCAAATAGTATTTCGCTTCGATTTTACAACTCTGAAAAATATTAATTCATTCATCATTAAAAATCAAGCAGGTAGGCGCTTGATGTCCTCATAAAGCGAAAGAAAATTGCGGGCATCACCTTCTCGAGTCAACCAAGTTCTTTTTGAAAATTTAGCCGTTATTGCGTGTCGATCTTAATGACTGCTGCTGTTTCCACGTGAGTAAGCCGCACGTTTTTCCTGTGATGTATTCAAGAATCTTTTATTAAAGTTGGTGGGAGCACTGTCAATTCCTTTTTAATTAACATAAAGTTGATTTAGATCTAATGATACTCCTGAAGGAGGAATCATAGCAGGCCGAGTGGCTGGAATGGATTAAAGGTCGTATTAATTATAAGGGGGAGGCTTATTGAGGGACTGAACTTTGAGAGATAGCCTTTTAGATTGGTTAGTTTGAGAACTGGGGAGTCTATTCGCAAGAGTACTACCTTATCTCAGTATTTAATTTTCTCTGGTTAACTCAAAAATTTATACATCTTTTTCATCAACAGTATGATTGCATTGCTAGAGTTTTTCTCTCAACTCCTTGTTACTTTAAAGTAACTCCCTCACCATATTGATGCTCTCGATCAATCTTTCCGAAATATTGTCATCATAGGAGTTCATCTTTTATGTTTGCTTGGCTTTGAATATTGGTACAGGCAAATCACCCTCTCCCACCTATATTTCCTTTTTTTTGCATATTTCTTTTGATTTATTAGAAGTACTTTCATTTTGCTTCGATGAATTAAGCGTTGAAAGAATTTAAATATGCTGATTAGCTTTATCCAACTCAGAAGTAAGCCCTCTAATTTGACGTTTAAGCTAAATGATTGTCTTCACCCTTGGATCATCATTAACAACAGGACTATTTGTAATATAAGAAGCTTTAGTAGCGTAGGTGAGAGTAGATATATTCTCATCCAAAAAAGAATCGTTTGGATTAATGCAGGCGATCATCAGACAATAGGAGTTGCCACCAATGGATTGCTTCAAAATTGAAGTCAGTTTAGAGTCTCGGTATGGCACATAAACTTTATCCTCCTTTTTTGTTCGAGGATTGGCATTTTAAGACAGTACATTGATGACCTGCCTCAGTGTAAACAATGACTTATTGATGTCAATGCTTTATTTAGCTTGCTTTCCTTCTGTTCCTGTCAAACTTAACCTTTAAGATCCAGCAAGGTCCACAAGCTCTATTTTGCTGACTCTGATGTGTGAAGGATTGGTATGTTCAAAGCTCTATATTTTGATACTGAAGATAGAATGGCTGCGAGATGACATCACATTAAGCTTGTGAGTCGCATTAATTCTATTTTTAAGACCAGCAGAGAAGTAGCGCATTAGTTATATTGCATTTTTGCACTAAAATAGGAAAAGGTTTTAAACAGTGAATTGTTCATCTTTGTTCCACCGCAATCGCAGCCCCTCAATATTTGGAGAATTCATACTAAGGGTGCGGTTATTGAGAGAAGAAGGGTTGAGAAGATCATATATCTTTTCACTGTAGATCTGCAAAAAGCTTATAGAGATCGTGTAAGTTCGAGATGCTTTGCTTTTAATTATTTTATCATATAGATTTGCAGCCACCTTGGGAATAATCCCACTCAGTTAATTTGCTGAAAGGGAATATTATTCCCCCTGCATAGTAAATGTTTTGCCAGAACCCGTTTGTCCATACGCAAAGATGGTACTATGATAGCCTTCGAGAGCTTTATCTATCATGTTATCAATGCCACACTGCGCGTAAATTTATGACTGTGAGTTTTCAGGTGAAAAGAGGTAGTCAAAACGGTATATCTTCTTATTGGTTTACTATTGCACCTGAATTTCCCGTTTATCTTGATTTAAACGCAGGCGTGAATTTTTATAGCCTTATTCGATTTCTTGCTTTAGAAATGGCCGAACTCTGATTGCGGTCTTGATGGCGCTGGCCATGCTGATTTTATTATATTATAATGCAGAAGATATCATAAATTTATTGCAGATTGATATTTGAGTCAATAACATCCAGATAGATCCTAAGACTATAATGTACAATATTCATAGTCTTATTACTCCTTCGATTCGAGAGTAATTAAACTGGAAAGAGTAAAATCTTATTATTTTGAGCATCTGCTCATCTTTTCACGCTAATATATGGCAAAATGTTAATTTGACTTTATTATTTGCATTTCTCTTTATATTATAATATTTCTCCTTTAAACAAAATTACTTCTTGCTTTGTTAATTTTTGTTCTTTCTGAGGGAACATTCATGAAATAAATACAGAAAGATATCATTTTAAATAGCAGAGACATCAAATAATTATTCTCATTTTTTCAGATGTTGTCCAAATTAAAATAATTTGCCGTAATAAATTAATTAATTCAAATTTAAGGATATGATTAAATAAGGCAAAATATTCAATGCCAATAGGTCATGTAGAGTCAATCAGGGAGTGGTTGATGAATCACGTTTGACCCGCTTCTTGGGTTCACCAATGGACTGACTTGAGTTTCGGACGGTTAAAGGGACGTTACTGTCTAAGTCTAATTGCCATCTGTTTAAAATTTTATAGAAAACCGAGTCATTAGGTATATTCTATAAAAGCATTTCTACCTTCATAAACAACTATAATTTATGGCGGAAAGAGTAGTTGACGATATTTAAACAACTCTCCAATAGAGAATTCATAGGTAGGTTTGCAGCCAGCTTTTCCTTGCTATGAATGTTCTCAAATAATAAAGTACCATAAAGTTTGTATGGATTTTTGAAGGATAGATCGCAACCTGCAGCAGGGGGCCAGCTGTTGGCAGGCTTATCTTGAAGGATACGATGAAAGGCTGATCTACTTTACTTTTCATATGGATAATCGCTCTTCCTTTATAAAACAATTTGTACATAATACTTTTTATGATGGGATAGGAAAGAGTCCCACGTCTGTCCTGAGAAAGAGAGGCTTCGGGGCACACAATAGTCTGCTTATACCAGGATGCCAACTGTCCCCATACAAAAGGGCTTGCGTATTTTTTTTTGCTTTTTTCTTTGCGTTCGTTAGCATGAACACGCTCTCCTGTAATTTCACTGACAGCGACAGCAATTTCGTCAGCATTAAAGGGATCATACTCATTGGGACTGAAATATGTGTGGGTAAAAGCATAAAAGTAGACAATATCTGATAATAGCTCATAGCTAAAATCAGGCTGCTGAAGGAAAAGCAATTGATGACTCACCAATAGGCAGCAAAGCCTAAACAAGAAAAGTTTTTATGGTAATCCTTCCGTACGCTAGATCTCTTTCAAAAATTCCTAGATAATCTATGCAAGGTGAGTACATTTGTACTTAATAATATTTTATTGCAATTCCTTTAGCACACTGTCTTCCTTAGTTATAAGCACAGAAACTATTCGATCAGGTTGCTCCACAAAGATTGGCGGCCTCTGATTGGCTACATTGTTTGAGAAAAAATATTTGAGTTTGTCCACTGACGTAATCAGATTCTGGAAGCGAATAATGATTAAGTCCTGCTTATTAGTATGAGAGTAAAGTTCTATATTTTTTTCCTTTTCACTCTCAGACTGGTTGTTGTCCCATGGATAATTTTTGCGCCAACTTTCGATTAATCCCTGCTTGTAAACTTCAGCCTACTCGTCAATAAAAGTCAATACACGAGCCATCCACTTAATGAGCCAAGCAGGTGTGTCTTACAAAAATCCTTGCTTAATATTTTTGGATGCACAAATGTCTAACTCCATAGTGGTGACTTCACCAGCACTTTTCAGTATTGTAGAGTTACGAGTAAAGAAGCAATTTTTATTATCCATGAGGTTGTTAAATATTTTGGCAGTAGATAGCTGCAAATAGTTACCACGGCATTTTTACATCCCGCAAAGACAAATAGAATTGAGATGTTCATAGTTGGACTCAGTCATCGAGCAATAGTCAAAAGTTAGCTACTCTCCGTATTCAATATCGCGAAATGAGTACATCCCAATATAATATTTTCCCTCAGAAACTGTTATGACTGTTCCGCAGTTAGGATCACAAGAGTGGGAAAAGCGACTACTAAAATTTCCTTTGCGGCTTGGGTCAACCACAAGCATGTCATAGCCAAGGGGCTAATCAGGGTGTTTTTCGAGGACTATATTGTAAAACTATGGAATATAGTTTTTAAGTTTTTTCTTTTTCATGATCTATTTAATAAAGTCCTCCCTGTCGTACCATCTCCATGGTTCATATATTTCGCCAAAATACTCTACTATGAAGCTGCCTTGTTTAATTCCGTTACGATCAATACAAATGGCTCCTTTACCTTTAGTATGAATACGAAATGAAGTTTTGTCAAAAGCAATCTCAAAGTTTTTAATCAGTATATCTGCGTATTAGTAATCTCTTTTTGAAAATAGTTTTTAAAAATTAATTTGTTCTTCTTTTAAAACTGTGATCTTTAACTGCTCAATTAGCTTATCATTGCTTTCTCCCTATAACTTTGCTTATCCTTCCATTTTAGTTTCACTCTCTTCTTTTTCTAGGGGATAGTCAGCATGCCTCTTAATATAGTTGCATGTTTAAACTAGATTATATCCCTCTCCACCCAGAAAATTCATTGCTTTGGTAAGTGTTCTCTCAATGAAGTAGCTTTTTCTCGCATTATTGTTCACGAGATCATAAGCACCATCGATATCCTTCTCTGGAAGGCAATGATATAGAACATTGCGAGTGTGAAGATCAATTCCCCAAGTCAACCTTTCTTAGATTTGACTTTCCTATCCCTAAGAGTTAGCCAATTTTCCGACACATCTCTTGCGCTTGTGTTTCCTTATCTAGCTATTACGACAGCGTTTCATATCTTATTCGTTGATATGGTTGCATTCTATTTTTCGTGCGCGGTTCGGGCAGTTAGTCTCCCATCCATTGAGAAGGGAAAATCGGCAAAAGTCTTCGCCTTCTGGCAAATTCTCAACCAAACAAACACAATCTGAGGGACATTAAACAGGCTCTTTTTTGCTTTGAATACGATGATTGATCTAAGGTTCTCGCTTTGCAGGGGTGGGCACGTAATGATCAATTTACTAATATTAGCGGAAAGAGGTGGGCACAAGTGGCCACACTTTTGGACTTACCTTAAATATTTATTCCTCTTTCATTAGCTTTGCTAGGTCATTCTGTTTAATTTAGTAAAACCTTTTTGCAAGATCCTTTTTTGTTAGTATAATGATCAATTTTTCATAAAGGAAAGATAGATAAGCAAAGGTTTTTAGTGAAGCAGCTCGAAAAGCTTGATTCCAGGAAATTATCATTTTAAGGTCAAGTTCAAGATGCTTGTGAGAAGTGTAGAGGTTGGCTTCACAACGAGCGCGCACCTAATCAATACTAATCAACCTGATACGTTGCAAATCCTCTAATTGCCCATTTTATAATTGATTGGCCAGAATATTAGTGCAGAACAGTTTTCGAAAGCTTAGCTGTCCCTAGATAATGAGGGATGATATCAGTTACTGCGATGAAGGGGGAGCTCTTGTCTGACTCAACGGAAATAAGGCGTGGGGCTTATGGGAAAGTATTTCTGAACTGGATGTTGGGCCGACAAACAGCCACAGGACATCCGGTGGATCTTAGTCCTTGTAAATCAGCTGCTCGAGAGGCTCATGGAGAAAATCATAAGAAAGAGCGTGGTATTAATCGGCCTTCATGAACTGATCAATCTGCATGTGGAATAATAGATACGATTCCCAATAGAAAGTCTGGCAACTAGCTACGATAAGGCTTGGGCGCCACCTAGGATAAGACATAAGAGAAGCGATAAAAAATGGCCCGAAGGTCATCGAAAAAGAACTTACATATTTTTTATTCTGGGTCATCGTAAAGCGCTCTCCAATTAATTGAAATTATTATTGGCCTTGGCAGAAGACTGTATTTTTCGCGCGACTACAATATAAAACTGAGCAGTAAACCTTAATAAAAGCCGCACTACCTCACGGCCTATCTGATCTTGGTAGCCATTAGTAAATGAAAAACGCTCGAAATTGTTTCCTGCGGAATCCTTTCTATAAGCAACCTGATAGTTTAAAGAGTTTAATTGAATGGTTGTCTTTTGAGACTTGGTGATTAACAATTTTTTTAAGAGTAAATGTAGTATATCACGTTTGTATCTAAAATATGCAACTACTCTTATTCCTACTGCAAATAATCGAAGCCTTAAATTTATTCCCTACCGATTTCAACAAATTTAAAAAAATATAATTCACATGTCCTCACAAAGGTAAGGCCTCAATTTCACTGAAATTTTTCTTCTTAGCAACTACCACAAATTACAATTAGAAAACGGTTTCTTTAGGCTAGGAAGTTTATGATTTGGATGTGAATATATAATATTTTTTAAATGAAGGAAATTGATAATTATAAAGAAATTTGCCAGATTGGAGAGGGGGCTTTTGGCAAGGTCTTTAAGGCATGCGACAAAAATAACAAAATAGTGGCCATCAAATATATCAAGTTTGAGAGTGAATAAGAAGGAATCCCATCCAGTGCACTGCGATAAATTTCACTTCTCAAAACCCTCAAAGATCATCCAAATATCGTACCCTTATTGGAAGTACTGTATAAACCGAAGGAACAATTATTAAAGATCATATTTGACTACTATGACTACGACCTGAAGAAGTTTATCAATAGTAAGGAATACAAAGTCGATGAAGAAAAAATCAAAGTTATTTTGAAGAAAATTATGAATGGAGTAGCCTATATTCATTCCAAGCGAGTATTGCATCGAGACCTCAAACCTCAAAACATTCTCGTAGATGCCAATCGTATCTTTTTTTATAAATAGAGAATGTAAAGTTAGCTGATTTTGGATTAGCCCGCCTGCTCATGATACCGCAAAAAACTCTCACACATTAAATTGAAACCTTATGGTACCGTGCTCCGGAAGTGCTGTTAGGGCAGGCTCACTATACCTACGCGGTAGATATTTGGGCCATTGGATGCATTTTTATCGAAATGTTTACTAAAAAGCCTTTCTTTTTAGGCAATGGCTACTAAATTGAACAGATATTTCAGATATTCTCTGTGCTGGGCACTCCCACACCTAAGATGTGGGCGGGAATTGAGAAGCTACCTGATTTCAAGGCATCATTTCCAAAATGGAAAAAACAGACTCTTGGCAGTTTACTTCCACAAATATCGGAGAAGGGAATCGAGCTACTGGAAAAAATGATTGAGCTGAACCCTGAAAATCGTATTTCGGCACAAGAAGCCCTGTCCCATGACTATCTCCGTTTTGTCTAAATTTGATTGAAATTATTGTAATTTTTCAAAAAGTAAAGTATAAATATCCATCAGGATGGCAGTACTTTTAAAGAACTGTCAAGGCTACTCGAGCGTCCCTTAAGGGCACACCATGCAGACACAGCATTATTTTTGATGTTGACTCTCTTTACTATATCCCTAACAACTATTGCAGAAATTCCTCCAAAGTACTTAAGCGAGAAGCACTTCTCTCTATTCCTATCCCATTACCAAGAATTTTTATTGGTATCTTTTCAATTCTTTACATATTATCTAAATTTCCTACAATGAACTGATATCCCAATTGAGTTGATTCTGAGTCTAATTATCCCAAATAGTCGCTGTAGTGGTTATCCTTGAAATTTGTAAACATATCTTCAATATTACCAACAGTCATCTCCACTGTTATGACAGATGATCCAAATTTTCCATACCGTATACAAGTGGAAGCCTTGAGGTTACTCTTGAAAAACTGTTTAAGATCAATGATAGGAGATGGCTATGACCTCCTAAAATGACATATTAATTGCAATGGCTTTTTTTCTGGGAGAGAGTATAGGGCAAAGAGATGCGAAATAATTTCAGTTCCGTTGAGTTCCATTTTGGGGTGTGCTAGTTCGAGCCAAAAGTAGTCTAGCTGATAGGGAAAAGGCTGATATGGTTCATAGAACTGCTGTATGAGTTAATAGTAAAAACCCATGTAGTGATTCCAGCGAGCGTGGAAGATGAGAGGCAGGGCCTTCGCCCAGTCAGCAGTGTCAGATTCGCACAATTATACTTCCACGACAACTTCCTTGTTCCACAATTGCTCTATCATTATATAAATCTTTATTAAAATCAGAGCATTCCTAAATTGAATGTCTAGTAAAATCATTAGAAAGAGAATATAATCAAATATTGACTATGAGCTTTGATATGTAAGTTAATCGATAATATTTTGATAATTAAAGATATTGATTAAGTAAACTCTCAATATGTGGAATAAATGATGATAATCTTCATTTATAATATTTTATTATCTCTGACAATAAACTATAGACAACTATTTGAACCATAAAAAGGAAACAAAATCATTAATGATTAAATAATGATATTTAAATTAATAGATGTTGGTAAAATATAAATATTATCTTTTTCATTCTTTTCTATTATTGTCTTAATTCAATTATTTAGGAAAAGGTCTTCTTATTAAACTTTGATACCAAAAATGATTGAAATCTTTAACTTTAGATTTAATCAATACCCTTTATCTCTTGCTATTATTAATTTTTAATCAATAATTAGCTATATCGGGTTTAATTCCACAAAAATAAGCTACGTGCTGATGCATTAAATCAATATTGTTTCACTTTTCAGTCTGTTACTGGTTGACGCTAAATATTTCATAATGTATGTGAACATTTACATTTTTTCCCAATAATATCTAATAGGATATTGCTAAATGTATTTTAACAAACTCATTTTTCAAAGCATCTTATTGTTTGTGTACTTAAAATATCAAAAAGGCGCCATTTTATATATTATTTTTAGATTGTATCAATGAAGAAATTCAATGTTGAAGAATACCTTGATCCCAAGAAGGATGAAATCTACGAAAGCATGGATATTGATTCACCATCGAAGGAGTTCTATAAAGATAGTAAGAGGGGTACCAAACTACAAATTTTTTTATCTCAACTAGATAATGAAATTGAAGAACAAATGTTTAATTTCCTTCAAGTCAATCAGCAAAAATATGAACAAAATCGTCAGAATCAAAAGATTCTCCTTTATGAAGATATTTTATTTATTTGGAGTTTTAAGAAGGAGGCCGATCTCTTAAATAAAAATAAAAAATAAACAAGCGAGAGACTCCTTGCAGAGCTTGAGGAAGTAACGAAGAAAAAAAAAGTAACTATCAAAGAACGGATATAAAAAAAGCTGTGCAATTTGACAGCTGGGGAACTCATTCAATACATGAGAACTAATAGGGATATTACGTTTGATAAAAAGAATGTAAATCTTAAGAAAATTGAATCTAAAACCAATCCCTCATCCAAAAGTTTGTCCTTTAATTCATAAAATAATTTAGCCAATATGTTCAAAAATTAAAAAGTAACTAATGTTAATTCTAAATAAAGAACAAATTAAAAACCAGAAAAATAAGATACGGCATAACGATTATGTCCTTTAAAAGTTATTTGCTCTAAAGATACTGTTCCTTAACATCAAGATAATTAGGTGAGAACAGCTCCTGATTCTCGTTCTTCCTCTTCAATTTATAAATATGGAAGCACTTCAATTTCATAAAAAATATATATTTGCTATACCAAATAAAATAACGAATTTGTCGCTTTCAAAAAATCAGCATTTGATGACTTTGCTGCTCAAAATCAAATAAATGATAAGACCAAGAATCTTATAAATAACAATTCTAATTAGATATTGCAACCAATGATTGAGCCATCTGCCAACAATATATAAAGCCATGCTGATTTAGCCAATCCAGAGCAATTGCAAAAATAATAAACTGTTTTCTCGGATATAAACTTAAAGATGATTGAAGAATTTCTTCAAAAAAAAGGAGGGTAGTTAAACTAAGTTGCTTAGCCTTAAAAAATATAGGGTTTCTTGAATTACATTTAAGATGTAAAAAGTAAAGCACGAACAACACTATAAAATCTTAAAGATTTCCAATTAAATGATTAAAATTAAAGCAATATAAAAAAAGTGCAGAATTATATTAATACAATTGAAAATTTGCAAAATAATTTAATCCAATAAAAAGAAGCTTCAAAAACTGCAGTTGTAGCATCGGATCCTGCATAATAAACTGAATCTAATAAGAGCGAAAAGAAATATTTAATCAATAATTAACATGCTATCTAAACTGGGAAAAAGACAGTTGCTTCGATGGAGAGCCCAGAAAAGGAATTTCAAACTAAATGCGAGGCTGATAATAACTCAGCTGATTTAAAAAAATTATTTTATATGATGAACAACAACATCATTTATCTCAACATTGTCAAGGAAGATAATAGTAAATGTAACAATTATATCTGGTCTACTGACTAAGATACTTTATTGATGAACTTCAAGATTAATCCTACTTTCTATAAATAAGAGATGGTCTGCCTCTTGAGATACAAAACATTAAACTTTGTCTTGGAAAGATACCAATTTTTGCAAATGGAAGTAGATTCCAAACTATCAGTTGAACTGTAGAACTTGGGCACTAAAAATAAAGAATAAGCAATTTAAGACAAGCCACATGCTATGTGTTGAACAATAAATATGATCAAACAAATTATTTATGAAATACTTGAGCTAATAAATTTAATAGGCAATCTTAAATTATATCCAACTTATTTTTGTTTCTAAATTAAGTCATTAATTATGGTCTCAATTATATTTTCTTACTTTAAAACTATAGATATTTCACATCGTCATTAATGCGGTTGATTACTCGATACTGGAAATTTTCATTTTCAGAGATTAAAGATTTAGAAAGGCAAGCTTCTGCCAAATCCAGTGGTCATCAAATACATCAAGATACAAAATTAGGAAACACATATGCAAAGGCATCATTAAATTCTGTGCTCCTGGAAAACAGGTAAAGCAATACTAAATTAGAATTAAATACTTTCTTTAAGTTAAACAAAAATTGTAGATTATCTTTTCATAAGCCCCAAAACCAGAAATCACAATTACTGTATCAAGGCATTAACTCAGTTAAAAAATGGAAAATAAATTAAGGGACAAGCATTCCTAACAACTCCATTAACTGTTGCAAAATCCATTTCCAAACATTTAACTGACGAGGCAGTCGTGGCAAAAGTAAAATATTTCAAGAAATATGACTATCCTTTAGGAAAAGGATTAGTGAATGCTGAAGCGGAATCGCATTAAAAAATAAACAGCAATGATTATGAGTTCATTGATTTAACTCGACCTCTGTAGGGAGATTGTGCTATTTAACTTTTGACATTTTAGGATCAAATTGGAAAAGAAGTATTTTGGCACTCAACCGCTCATCTGGTTGGTCAAAGCCTATAGAATAATTTCGGGGCCTGGCTCTGTCATGGGCCTGCTATAGACAATGGATTCTTTTACGATTCATATATGGGTGATTACAAGATATCGCAAATCAACTATGAGCAAATTTAGAAATAAATTCAAAAATATTCTCGATAAAGGCAAATTTTTGATCGGATTGTACTAACAAAAGCAGAAGCATTAAATATGTTTTCCTACAATCCTTTCAAAGTTCAATTGATAGAAAAGAAAGTACCTGAGAACGGACTAACATCTGCTTATAAATGTGGATCTCTCATTGATTTATGCATAGGACCTCACTTACCTTCGGCTGATAAAATTAAAGCATTCAAAATTACTAAAAATTCATCCGCTTATTGGTTAGGAAATAAAGAAAATGATGATTTGCAAAGAGTTTACGGAATTTCTTATCCTAAGCAGGGTCAATTGTAGGAATACATTAAACAACAATAATAGTTGTCGAAGCGAGATCATCGTAGTATTGGTCCTCAGCAAAAATTATTCAATTTTACTAATCTTTCCCCTGGATGTGCATTGTTTTTCCCCCATGGAACAATCATCTACAATAGACTTGTGGAACTTATGCGATCCTAATATCGGATTCGAGGCTATAGTGAAGTTATTTCTCCAAATATTTACAATTCATAACTCTGGAAGACAAGTGGGCACTACTTTAAATATTAATAAAATATGTTTAATATTAAGGACAATGGTGAAGAGCATAGCTTAAAACCAATGAACTGCCCTGGACATTGCATAATGTTCAATCTCATGCAGCATTCCTATAGAGATTTACCCATCAGAATGGCAGATTTTGGAGTACTTCATAGAAATTAATTGCATGGAGCTCTAACAGGGCTGACCAGATTGAGAAGATTTCAACAAGATGATGCCCATATTTTTTGCAGAACAGACCAAATCGAGCAATAAATATTAGGTGTTCTCGATTTAATAGACTACGTCTATTCTGTTTTTAATTTTAAGTATGCTTTAGAACTCTCGACTAGACCTTAAAAGTATCTAGGATAGCTAGAAGATTGGAATACAGCTGAAGGCCAATTAAAACAAGCTTTAAAGACTTTTGGAAAATAGTTCAAAATAAATGAGGGTGATGGCGCTTTTTATGGCCCTAAAATAGACGTTAAATTGTTTGATGCATTTGGAAGATAGCATCAATGCGGCACTGTTCAACTCGATTTTCAACTACCGGCAAGGTTTAATTTGCAATATCGAACTAAATAAGTTAAGAAAAAATAGTATTCGCCAAGTGAAGGTAAAAATCAATAAAATGTATTATCTGAGTAAAGAGATATAAAACATTAAAAAATATAAATCGCTGCACAGATCTTCGACTATAAATAAAATAAAAAATAAAAAGAAGAGAAGAATAAAAAACAGAAAAAGACAAAAAGTAATTAAATTCAAGGAGATGACAATAACTTGAAAGAGATGGAATTTTGTTAATAAAATTCATCATGTACTCATCACAAATCCAGTGGCTCCTAATCTATTTAAACTTTAGGGCAACATAAAGAAACTATGAGCTAAATGGAAGCAAGTACTTTTAAATTTATAAAGGATATGCCAAAGTGGCTCCTCTTAAAAACGGATTTACAAGACCTGTCATCGTGCATCGAGCTGTTTTTGGTTCTCTTTAAAGATTTATAGCCATTCTCTGTGAACATACTGGTGGAAAGTGGGATTTTTGGATTTCCCCAAGACAAATCATGCTCATTGCTATTTGTAAATAAGCTAATTAATTCACATAACAAGTGTATAATACTTTACTTCTCAAAGGCTATGCAGTCTAAGTCGACAGAAGTAGCGATAACTTTAACAAAAAAATTAGAAATGCTCAGCTTGCCAGTTTTAATTTCATAGGCGTTATCGGTAAGGAATAAATGAAGGAAAAATCTATCAATTTACGCAAAAGAGACGAATCAAAAGAAATGGGGCAATTTAGTATTGACGAACTGCTTAAATTATTAAGTTCTTTATAGCCTCCTAAAAGTCAAAAAAGACAAGAATTGGAAAGAAAATCACTTCTAACTTGATTTTGGACTGTACAATAACTTTGCCTCTTTTATACAAACCAAATTCTCTAAATTAAATAAAGTTAATTTTTTAACTTTGTTGATGTGTTTTGTTTTATTAATCAAGGGCATTATAAAAAAATTATTGTTTCTATTTGGATTGCCATTTTTCATATTTTTTAATTGAATAAATAAATAAGAATTTAAATTCAATTAATTAAGATATGTCTTTCACCGTTTAAACCACCAAACCAGGAAATGGAGTTAAGCCCAAGGTTGGTAGCAAAGTCACCGTACATTATACGGGCAAATTAACCAACGGAAAAGTCTTTGATTCATCAGTTACCAGAAAAGAACCCTTTACTTTTAATCTTGGACAAGGAGAAGTAATCAAGGGATGGGACGAAGGTGTTGCGCAAATGAGCATTGGATAGAAGGCTCTTCTTACCTGTCCTCCCAACTATGCATATGGCAAACAAGCAGTAGGAGGTGGTTTGATTCCCGCTAACTCCACTCTTATCTTTGAGGTTGAATTACTCTCGTTCAAATGATGATTGAAAATTAAATCATTTCTAAGATGTAAAAAGGTTGATTTCTGAATGAAATCGAGCAAATATTTGTCAAATTATAATTAGGTTTGTATTTAACTTTAACGAAGAAATAATTTGTTCAATCATAAAAACACTGGTAATTTAGTAAACTATTAAAAATTGATTTATGTTTACTCTCCACAATTATAAATTGAATTAGGTACTGAACTTTTGAATTAAATTATTTAGAATTAAATTTTAATCAATAATTATCAGATGCAAAGAAATTAGTACGAAAAAGGCAAATCAAAAATATTATTAGAAAAATAAAATAAGGAATGTCTAAATGGCAGAAGATAAATTGACTCAAAGGTGCTGTGGCATTAGTTAAATCTGTTTAGATCAGACCCTTCCATTATTAACACCCTACTCTAAAACAAAAAGTCATATTTTAACAAAGATAACTTGATGTTCTCTCCGTTTCAGCCTTACAAATCAATCAAAACACTATAAGGTAGACAGCCAGTCAACTTACTCTTAGGAGAGATTTATAACGATCGTGAACTTCTTCCTATTACATATAATGAATACCTATCCAAAGCTGCTGGACAGTTGGCCGATTCTTTCAAGTTTTGCCACTAGAAAAATATACCTTTCGATACTTCCGTTTTGTCCAAATAGATAAAGGATAGTTTGAACATAAATAAGAAATTTAAATTCGACCATCCGATCACTTGCTTAGTTGGAGTGGGCTTTAATGATCAATTTGAACCTCTCCTATCTCTCCTCATAGGAGATGGAGACCCAGAGAAGAAAAATAGGAAAAATATTTTAAGTAATGAATTTAAATTTGGAGGTGTTGGTTACACCCTTTTAGCAGATTCTCTAATCTGCGCAGTTTATCTTCTTACATCAATCATCGTCTAAATATGAAAAACAGTTGATCTGTATGAATATTTAAGTCAAATGGAAGAATACTTCTGTTTAATTCATTAGATATGAATCCATTTGTTAGTTGTTAAATAAATTGATTTATATAATCTGCATAAATAAGTTAATCACTTATAATTGAGCTTCTCCATAAAAGAATCTCCTTTGTTAACAATGCCATATATGACAAAAGATAATTATTCTTTAAAAAGTATCCACATTTTACATAATCTTAACTTAACTAAGCTTGTAAGCTATTAGTTAATATATTTAAGTCTCAATTTATAATAAAGATTCTACTTTGTCACTCGATTAAATAATCGTATATCTAGTTATACATGATTAAAATTTCGAATGATTAAAACTAAAAGAAGAAGCACAAAAAATACTTTTTAGCGAATTAATTCTATTATTATAAATTAATTGTAGAAAAAAATGATGAAACAAGTATTTTTAAACGCTAAAAGATTTATGAAATGTCGTTCATTCTATTGCTGCTCAACTACTAAACAGCCATTGCTTTCAATAGAAAGTGTGCTTAAAAGCTATTCCTAACATTTTAGTCGTTCGTAGGCAATGGAGAACATTATTCCACGTAAGTATAATAATGAATCACTACACAAAATAAGTAATAATCTACGTTTCACCAAGGATAATAATGACCTTGAAAGTTTAACTAAAACATTTAGCCTACCAATTTGGGATTTATTGGATAGGGGAGGAAAAAGATGGAGGCCCGTCTTATGCATGCTCATAGCGTAGCTCTACAACCATTAAAAAGAAGAGATATATCCCATTGCTGCATTATGCGAAATAGTACACAATGGTACTCTTTTAGTTGACGATATTTAAGATTCTAGGTACATTTGTCTCTATTTAGCACAATTCGCCGCAATAAACCCTGCGTACATCTTATTTATGGAACAGACGTGGCCATAAATTCAGGCAATTTTATGTATTACGCTCCTATGCTCTCCTTAATAAAGAGTGGTCGATATTCTCCATTTCAATTGGCCAAATTAAACGAAATATATCTATAGGAGATGGTTCAGCTTCATATTGGTCAGGGTTGGGATATCCTCTGGCACAACACCAATCAGCTGGAAGGCAAATATCCAACTTAGGATCAATACTTGCAAATGACTGCTCATAAAACAGGGGTTCTGGCTAGAATGGCAGCCAGAATGGTCTGTGCTGTAATGAATGTTCCACAGAATTAAACATAACTTTTGATTCGGTTTGTTGAAAATTTAGGGGTGGCATTTCAGATTCAGGATGATTTACTAAATTTATAAGGTGAATAATTTAAGAGTACAAAGGGATATAATGGATAAGATATTCATTAGGGAAAAATAACTTTAATAGTTATTCACCACTTAGGCCATGCGACCCTCTTAAAGAAAGAAAGATTACTTTATCTTCTAATGAAAAAGACATCAAATCCTCTTTAAATTAGTGAGGCAATTGCTCTTATGAGAGAAAGCGGGAGCTTATAGTATGCTAGAACCAAAATGTTTTCTTTAATCGACAAATCTTGTTTGTAGATAGAACATAATTTACCCATCCACCCAGTAAAGCAGTTACTGAAGGAGTTAGCATAATTTGGAATCAAAAGGCAGCATTGAATATATATCTGTAAATAAGGAAATTTCTTTTAATAATATACAAGAAACTGGTTATTAATTTTAAAAGATGACTTTGGTGTAAATTTTATTATCATCTATTATTAACTACGGGTCTCTTTGCCATTAATTGCTTTAACTATTTTCCTTAAAAAATGTTGAGTTAATTAGCGTAATCTTTTATCTTTAAAAAAGAAATGAATAAAAATATCTGATTTGTGGATTATTAATGACTTCATTATATCAATATTAAAGCGTTGCTTTCAATTGGGAATTAGGGGAATATTGAAGTTTGATTGCATTTTATTTGTTTATATAGATTTTCTGCTAGCTTCGCGTTTCTATGGGTCTATCTAAATATTCTTGTAATCAGAAGGTAACTCAGGCCGCGGAGATTTATTTACTTCTTATTCTCGAGGCAATTAATCAAGGTACTTTCCATTTACAACTTCATTTGCTTTTATTTTCATTTCCCGATCAGTTTGTTTGTTTTCATTGTCCAATGGTTTATCTTCAATGTTCTTTGATTTTTTCACTACTTCGTCTTCTTTTAGCGCTTCTCTTTTAGCTTGCCGTAAGCAATCACACCCCATTAATCTTAATAATTAATTGTAAATAGAAACTAATAAATAATTGATAAATATAACTAATCATGAAAAGTACGACGATAGTAAATCATATAATTGGCAACATTATTAAAGAGGGCAAAAACCTTCTTTATGATAAGGCTGTAACACGTGAAAAAGTGCCTACTTATTCCAATTCTAAAATATAAGCTCTGAATAATGGAGTAATGATGCATGGAGGATATGGGGCTGAGACCATAAAAAAAAATAATTACCTATCTTTAAAAAAGGATTAAATTCCAAAAAATATTAGAAGAGATTAATTTTCTTGCCAAACAATTGATTTAGTGCATATAGCTAAACAAAAGAACCTTCAGTTAGACCAATCTATTGAAAATAAAAGTAAAGGTTTAGTCATTTAGAGTCTTTATACCATTTTAAAAATAAAATTTCATGTAAGAAAAAAGACAATCTTCTCAGAGCAAATACCTTATAGATTAAATAAAAATAAAATAATTGCCTTAAACTGTCTAATGAAGAACAAAACAAAGTAATTATTCCCCGCATAAAATAACGTTAATAAAATCAATAAGAGTCAATGAGATAATCGAAAAGGCAAAGTTTGATCAGAGAATACGAAGAAAAGAAACTATTATCGGTCAATAAAATGCAAGTAAAAAGTTTGTTATGCAGAAAGACTAACGAAAAGGTAAACTGCAATAATTACTGCAATCTCATACTTAAAAAGGATAAAATCATAAATTTACTTTTGATATCTCTGGAGATTTGCTAATATTTAAATAAGAAACAGATAAAATTATTAAAAATAACTATCCTCCACGAACAAGCTATCACCTATAAAATAAAGATATTGATAATGAGGAAAGCAACACCAATTTAAAGGCTGGACGATATTAACAAAAAAGTCAATCTTATCATAAAGATGAAAAACCATCTCATTTTAATTAGAATCAAAAAATTAAAACTGCACGAGGATTGGCATTTGCTTCCACAGTCATGAAAACACTCAATTTAAGTAAAATGTCAATGAATGGCAGCCTTTGCAATGTAGACTAGGAACAATTTATGAAGAGAAATGATTTATTTAATAACAATCACTCAAGGCAGACTACCAACGTTCCTTATTTTCAACTTAAAACCGGAACCGTTTATACAGAACTGAGCACCAATCAAGTTGTATCCAATCAAACAGCTTAAAAAGAATCCAACGCTCAGAGTGAGGAGACAACGAAAAAGAATAATCAATTTTAATCCTATCAAAAAACACGTCCAAAGACGGCAGTTAAATCTATGAATTTTTTTAATCAAAAAGATGATAGTTAAGTTTAAATAAAGAATAAAACTGCTGGGCAACAATCAAATGCTGATCAAATAAATTTAAAGACATAATTTTCTTTAAAAAAAAGGCCTCAAACATGTCGTACAGGTCGAATAATAACAGCAAATAAATAATTAGCGATAAGTATGCTTCAATGATATCATATTTTTAAGACAATTAAAAATATCCTATTTCTTTATAATTTTAGGAGAGCTTTCTTTTTATAATTAAATAATGCATAATAATCATAATAGTTTTATTAATGAAAAAATAAACGACCATTTTAAGGGTTTTTATTATTATTGTAACATTTTAATATTACAAATACATTTATATAGATAATTCAACTAACTTCAACTATTTCCAGACACAGTCAAACTACCAATATTTAAAATTAAAGAATATACGAGTTAAATTCCTCTAAACTGTTTTGGATTTATAATAATTAATCACATATAAACTGACAAATAAGAGTTAAAAAGTGATCAAAAAATAGAATCCCAATCGGAGGCCAGATCATTGCGATTGATTGATTTTTTTATTGGGGATTTTAAAATTTCAGCTAAAGATGGAAATTTTAATTTTTTATTGAGTAGCCTAAACATTTTATCTTGTGGCAATTAGAAAATTGGCTGTATTCTTTTACTGATAAGATCATGCTTTATAGCATATAAAATACCCATTAAAAGTCCTCAAAAGCTGGATGCTTTTTAAGGTTTGCAAACGAACCACTGAGTCTCGACTATGGATGTTTATTTAGCAACTGAATGATAAGAGCATTTAAATTAGGATTTAACATATTTTTAGGAAATTTTAATGATTTTTTAAGAATTTATTGGTATATTTGAAGTGGATCTTCGACGTTTTAGCCATAGGGAACAAATCCAGCCATGAATTCATACAATAGTATGCCCAATGACCATAAATCAACAGGAAACGAATAACCTTTGCCTGCTAATATTTAAGGAGCCATGTAGTTGGGAGTTCCTATGATAGTAAACGTTTTTTGTGTTCCGTGTATTTTCTTGCAAGTACCTAAATCAATTAATTTGAGATAACCATCTGAACAAACTATCACATTCTAAGGTTTTAAATCACGATAAACAAATTATTTCTAATGCATTTTTTCGATAATATAGAGGAGTTGCATGCCATAAAACAAAGTTTAACTACTATTAAGTAATCCTATTATTCTTATGACTTCAAACAGTTCGATGCCGTTAATGAATTCAGTCAGAAAATAGACAAAGTTTTCATCCTTAAAGGAGCGTATATACTGTACTACAAAAGGAGATAATACAACTTAAAGAGCTTATTTTTCATTAATTACATGCTTTTAAAGTTTTGCCCGCACTATTTATTGTTTAGATATACATTTTAATGCATAGTAATGCTATCGTGACTGATCAGTTACAAGGAAAACATTATCAATTTGTCCTTCTCCAAGCTTTTTTATCACCAATAAATTTTATAATTTTAATTCTTTTGTCAATTCTTTTAGAGTGGCTAATTTATTTCTTTATTTTTCAATCATAGACTATATGAATTAACTTTTCTTTGTCGCCTCTTTGAGAGAACATCCAAGTGATTTAATCATTTCGTCAGCAGTAGACCAGATTATTTTTCCATTTTAGTTCATTTTAATATCGTATTTGTATGTGCTTTGCGGATCAACAAAAGAGTTTTATCCATATAAGATCATCTTTTTGGTGTTGGTGGAGATAACATATTAGCCAGAGGCTACAAAGAAAATAATGTTTGAGCAGGAATCTTGCTTTCTAATGAGATATTCTCCTTTATTTACATTTCTTAATTTGAAACCATCAATTATCCTCTAAAGGTATTATTCACTAAGATTCTTAAAAATCTTTGAACTCTTCAATGCATTTCTAGCTTCATTTCTTAAAATTATAAGTGGAAGGCTTCTTCCAAGAGCATTCTCGATATCTTAAACTCCTAAAGCCATCACAACTGAATCTTAAGCCGCTTTGATTGTATATCTTCTTAGGCAGCCTTTTGTGAGACTAGCATACTCCTCAAAAGACTACCCCTGCATAATGGTTCCCTTTAACTCATCACTCTTATATTTGCTGAGTTTTCCGGATTTTAATATGTAGATGGAGGCTGCTAGTTCTCCTTATTTGCAAATAAAGCTATTTTTTTAGAATTTCTGTATAATACCGATAGCAACTAATTTATCTTTTTGACTTTAAGTTAAACATTCTGAATTAAACAAAATATACTAAAAAATGGATTGTTATTGATAAAATTCTTATTTTATTTCGAGTTTTTCGTAATTAGTGAAGCCACCACTGTCCTAAACGTTTACCTATCAATAAACCATAAAAATGATGACTTTAATGCTTTTATTGATGCTGACCGAGGAGCAGAATACATAAGAGCAAGTTATCCAAATCCTTCCCCAGGTAAAATATTTTTTTTGACAACTCCATTAATTTCCAAGGCGAGCTTTCCATCGTGAAGAATGAAGAAGCAACTAGCATTATTATTCTGCTTCATGAGGTACTGACCCTCCATTATTTTACATAATTTAAATTTTTCCAGAAGAAGGTCCAGGATATCTTTCTCTGAAATTAATTGTGAAAATGTAAAATGAGCTTTTAGGCTATTTATAATGACTGCTTTATCGCTTGAAGTTTTTTTTTCATAAATTTCAATAAAGTTTTAATATATTTCATTGTCATAGGCAACTCTCAGCGCTTCCATCTTCTTTGTTTTGCGTTTTTTCTATATTAAGCATACATTACTTCTTCGAGCAAGTTTTAACTCTTTGGATAATTGAGTTGTAGATCACTAATTTAGCTCAGCTAATGATTGGTGCGATGCAAAATTTCTTCCATTATCAATCGAATTTATATAATTTCTAAATGATTTTGCTTATTATTAGCACAATTTAAATATTCAAATGCCGAAACATTCCAATTAAATTAAAACTCATGAATCAGAGAAAAGTTTTGACATTTGCTAAGGATAAAAAGATACTTTTAGACCAATCTTTTAAGATTTAATTGGTTTTTCTTCTCAATATGAATTGTTTAAAATCATTTAAAAATTGAAATGATTATTTTTCTGATATTTCGATGATGATCGTATAAAAAATAGCAAATAACAAAGTTTAGTAATTAATTTCATATTTATTGAGCTTGAATATATAATGTGTATTTACTGATGCCAGTTTATGTAAAAGAAAATTAGTTTCATTAAATAACTGATTCAATTGACTCAAATCAAGGTGCTTCTTCTTTGTGAGCTAGTATTTTTTAATTTGCTGTTATATTTTTAATTTGATTTGTTAGGAAATGAAGAATATTAATAGGGAATTCTTAAAATTGGGCAAAAGTTAATTACAAATTATTCTCAACGAATAATTTGAAATTGAAGATTATATTATAAAAAATAGGGAGGGAAAATGAATATGGAATGTTTATAATTTATTTATAAATTAATGGCCAAAATATAATGTAAATTAAATTTACTTCTATCTAATTTCTATTTTATTTTTAATCAATATTGACTAAAGTCATCAGATCTTTATTAAATTTATGGACTACGCAGTTATATTTAACTGCTATTTTATTTGATTTTAAAAAAACTTCTATTAGTCTTAACATTTATCTGAAGAACGTAAAATTAAGATTTTGAGTCTTTAAATAGGTATGCCGTAAATTAATGATGCCAATGTTATTACTTTGTTACAAAAAGTGGTACTATCATATAGATTTAATATCAATTTGCAAGGATGATAAAGGCATTTTTTGTAAGTGCTCTCTTTTTCTTGGCTCTCAGCAGCTATTCTGAAGTTTTAGGATAAAAATTGTGCAGACTGACAGTTGCCTCTTATTGTGCAAAAGCTCAAGTAGAAAAATGGTCATGCACGCCATGTAAGAATTCTCCCCTAGTTATGACCAATGTTAAAACGTTCTAAAATTCGACAAAAGATACCCTTGGATACATAGCTACAAGTTCTGAGCTAGATGCGATCAGTTATTCTTGATTAATTTAGTCCTTGTTTTTAGAGGCACTCTCCCCTGGGATATAAAAAATTGGATCAGCGACATTAATTTCGTTGCTATAAATTATCCCTTATGCAATAACAGTATATAATTTATCGATCCAGACTGTAAAGTTCATCGTGGATTTTACTTTGCATTTCTTGATATTCAGAAGCAAGTTATAGAATCAGTGAGTCAATATTCTAATAAGTATGGGCATACTAACATAATGTAAATAATATTTTAGTTAGAGTTACAGGCCATAGCTTAGGTGCAGCTCTGGCCACCCATGCTGTAGCTCATCTATTAGCAAACAGATATCAAGTCACTTAGTTTTATAATTTTGGCAGTCCTAGAGTTGGGGATAATAAATTTGTTTCTTGGTTCAATGGCGCATTCGGAGAAAGTCATTTCAAAGGAAGGGTGACTCACGGAAGAGATCCAGTTCCCCATTTACCATTTAGTGATTGGGGATTCAAGCACATAAATACTTAAATTTTTTACCATGGAAAAAAATCATAGGGGTATGTAGTATGCAACGACAACAGTTCTGAGGATAAGAACTGCAGTGATAGGAACAAAATTAATGTGAATGTCTTAGATCATGTAGATTACTATGGAATTGATTTTAACACAATAGTACTGGCTTGCCAGATATGATGATGCATGCATTAAATTGCCAACTTTTAAAACTATTTCTATTTGAAATTTGCTTTTATTAATTTTAAAATGTTTTGTTTTAAAGATCGGCATTAATTTTCTCTTTGAAAGAAAGAGAAGTTTTAATTAATTAATTGAAAAACCAAAAGCAAAGAATAATTTAAAAACTAGAGAAAAAAAAAATGTGTTTGCGATTGTGCTGTATAATCTTAGTCGGTGCTAAAACAATTTAATATTTTTTTTAGATAATAGTGATTATTTATATCTTTATAATACAATGATCAAAACTAAAATGATATTATAAGGAAGAAACTTAGCAAATTTGATTTCAATAAAGAATTAAATTAATTAATGAGATTAAAAATAGGAGTTGCTATGTCTTCTAATTGATATTGAAATCAGATTTGAAACTAAATATCCTATAATAATGAGAAATCTTTTATATTCCTCACTTGAATAAAAAGAATTATTATTAATTTTTATGATTTGCCACGAATATTAATATAAAATAATTTCAAGCTTAAAGTGACTCTTTTCATTAATTATTTTAGCTTGATAGGCTTATTTTGTCAAAATATCATTTATCTTTCATTATAATATATAATTAATGTACTTATAATATCCCTCCCTAAGTAATTCTTTATTTTACCCAATGTCTGCACATAAATCAGGATACCAATTCTATTTATAGAGGTTATAAGAACTTCTCTCCAATATTTTTAATGCTACAATTAATTATCTAATCTGCTTGGCCATTTTTAGTGTCAGTTACATCAATTGATATATAAGTTTCTGGATTTTTAATCATTAAAGGCTTGATTATTTGATGATTCTCATTTTAGTTGATTTATTTCTCTTTCGAAAGGATATTTCATTAATAAAATTTCTTGCGAACGATATGAGCATCTAATAATTTTAATGCGATTGAAAATAAACTAAATGAATCCATGAAAATTGTGTAACAAAAAAGTAATAGTAATCAGTGCCTCTAAAACTGTGCCTATTGTGATAAATTTATAAAATGATTCGAGTTATGTATAATAAAGATTTTATGTTCTTTCCTTTGTCGACATTAAATAAAATCTAATTTTATCCAAAGTCAACCTAATTTTTACTGATTAAGTTCTTTTGACTCGAAAAAAGTATTGAAAAAATCAACATAAATGCGATTATTATTTTTAATGAATAATAAAATTTAATAATGAAAAAAGATTGCTTCAACAATTTTAAAGAAAAGAAGGCAATAGCCAGATGGACTAGTTAAGTAATTCTTTACAAATTTTAGGAATAATAAATATTGCGTGAAATTACCTCTGAAATTCTTCCTAAAAATGAAAATGATTGGAGAAAGGTTATCGAACGAATGCAGAGCTTCTCCTATAATAGGACGGTGCGGGCCTGCAAATAAAAGTATGTTGTGATCAATATAGGGTTTAAAACCTGCTTAAAGATAGAAAAAACATTGAATTTAAGAAGGATAGGGCTATTATATAAAGGATTATAAATTTATTTTCATAGGGTAAATCAACTGCCATTATCACAAAAATTTGCTCCAGTTTTGAAATGTAAATTTAAATTAAATTAGAGATGTTATTGAGATTAGAAAATTCTTAACTTCTAAATTCAAAACTATTGAAATAGTTTTGACTAAAATTTTAGGAAATACTCAAGCTGAAGGACTTAATCTCAAAAATTATGAACTTTTTGAGTTTGCTCACTCATAAAATATTTTAACTTTTGATTTATTGAATATAGTCGGTATTAATTTAAATATAAAGATCTGGCCGACCGTTGGAATTAATTATAAAAAGGTAAATACAAAACAGACAAAACTTTAGAAGCTCTATGCTAAATACAAAAATCATTATTAAATTTCAATCTTAATTTGAAATAATTGAAATTAAAATATCAGGCTTCTCTTCTCTTAAAAGCTAAAAATAATTTACAGAAAAACGTGAAAAAATAATAGAATAATCCTTAGGAATCATTCACCTTTTTAGCAATTACTGGATTGGAAAGCAATAACTCAATTTAGATCAGTCAAACAATCGATGAGCAATCATATCATAGCTCTTTTGGTTAATCTAGCTTCAAAAACCATTAAGATCCCAACGAAAGAACCAATTTTATAAATATATACAATCCCGAGGACATTTCTATTTTCTTTTAAAAATAGAGATGTTTCAACTTTTTTCAAGAGGAATAACATGAATTTTTCTCATGAAATTTGTAATAGGTGATCTAAACATATTTATTATAAATATTAATTTTTTAACATATCATAACAGATTATGACAATGGAATATCAAGATATTCTTTTATTAAATTCTAATCAATTGATATATTCTAATTGAACTTCAATATTTTCGTTCATGATATCATTACTATCTCTACTTAAAAATAAAAATAACAAGCATACAACTTTCAAGTGTTGTAAAAGAAAAGTAAGAATTAAGAATTAAATAGAACTAGCAAATCATTCAAAAATCATAAGCTTTAATAACTGATAATTATCTCATTTTACTACAAACCTCCTTCCTTTGTCAGAAAGGTAATTTTTTAAAAAATAATGGGCAAGATGTATTATTCCAAGGCAAAGCTATAATCTAATATCTTAAATCCACTGTCTCATAGGATTTGCCTTATTCTTTATTTTACAAATTCTATTTTTAGACTTTAAAAATAAATAATTTCGGGGAGAATGACAATAAATAATGTAGAATATATTCACACATTTGAATTCAACATCCTTTAAGATAGATGTTTAATATGATAAAATATGAAACCATACACAAGAAATTTTTGAGGTATAATTTAATAAATCTTTATGAAACAAATAAGTGATTAACATTTTGAAAAAATTAAATAGAATAAAAATCGATCTAAAGTCAAAAAATTAAAAAGGAGGTATGCGACAAAATATCCTTGAATTTAGCAAATTTTACTATTCTTTTGAAAACAGGTTCAATTATGAGAAGATGAGTCTTCATAACAAATAATAATAATTAGAAGTTTTATCGATAAAATTGTAAATGTATTTACTAATACTATCTTAGTAATATTATCTTAGTTAATCATATTGCAATATACATTAGGAATATTGTCTATAACTATAAAGTTAAAGTGTTAATGATTAACCTGGCAGACTATGAAATCCACAGCCATTCTTGCTATCTCTTTTAAGACGATATCCCTCCACACACACACAATCACTTCGCTCCTCTAGGTCAAAACCAAATTTGTCTTCAAGCAAATTCTTTGATTTCTCAACCTCATGTTTAGGAGATAGATAATCATTATTCCTCTTTTGAGCACAGCGCCAACCTACTTGATCAGATTCAAAGAGCAGAAATGGATTCATCCGAGGAAAGGAGGCACACAGAAAACCTTGAACTCATAAAAAGTACAGAAGACCTTAAATTTAAAAAAAGAGAAGAGAGGAGGCTTAGAAATGAAACAAAGAACATTCCTAAAAATTTCGGGAAAGGTATCATTTCTTTTATATAAAAAAATCAAAGGAAAGTTCGAGATCTCTTATTTCCTCAAAAACTTTCCTTATCTGACTTTATGACTAAAATAAGAAACGAGAAACAGGAAATTCACACAATCGCAGATCTCCGTCGACTGTGGACAGATACACAATATGGAAGATGCTTGCGAATAATGAGCAATCATTTTTTTCGGCGACATTCCTTGCACTATATTTTTAATTCTCGTATCACCAACTACTCCAGTCACATCAAATATCGGTAAAGTCTTTGGTAAGCCTTGAAGAATCCCTAAGACTTCTATCGAATCAAATAATATTGAAAGAGGCTGAGATATTTGAAATTGATTCTTTATCTGTTTTGATTCAACGAAGATATCATAAAAATTTTGATGGCAGGGCTTAAATAATAACAAGATTTCGGCTATCGGGATAATCTTTGGATTTAAATAATACGAGGCAGTTCATGATGAATTTTATTGAAAAAAAAGTTTGAAAATTATATTTCTTTTTTTAATATATTAAACCCACATATTCATAATCACAGCTTAGCTCTGTTTTTCATGATGCAAATTCTATTGGTTGAAGATAATATTGCTGATCAAACTGACCGAGCTGACGTTATCCTATCTTCTGCTATCTTCTGGTAATTTAATTCATCCAATTTGGAAAAACAAAATATTAAAACTCAACTTTTTCTTCAATGTTTCTCACTTTTTTAATAATTGCAGATATTTCAAATAAGATGGAAAATTGAAATATTTTTGTCATTGTTTAAAATTAAAATTTTATATGACATGATTAGAATATTTTCTGGATTGAATCAGCGGATTGGGGGCGGGAACGAATCAGGGAATTCATTGCTTTTCTTGGCAAACGTAGCTTGAACAATGATACCATCGATAATTTTAAGGTTCGGAATTTTTTTCAGTGCATAATATTTAGCATCGTCTTTGAGTAGCTCATAAAAAGGATTTCCCACCAACATAGTATTTTCAAATTCAGGCAATTCTCTTAGCTTGTCTAACTCTTCCCAACTTTTGATCTTGTTGTCTACATTAGAAAGGAGTACTTCCAATGAAAAGTGTTGTCAGCTTTACGCACATCGACAATCCTTCTAGTTTGTCGATTTGGTTATAACTAAGCCATAACTCCTTTAAAGTCCCAGCAATTTCTTCTAAACCCGAAATCTTTTTGATGTTATTGCGGGCAAGGGATAGTCGAGTTATGTATTTCAAAGGAGGAAAGTTCACTATCTTGTCGATGCAATTCGAGGATATTGATAGTTTCTCAATACGGGCTAAAGTGCTGAGTACGCTCGTTTATAGCTTATCAATTGGAGGATTCTAAGTAGTTGATGAGGTACGAGAAAGATGAGCTTTATCTCCTCAGCTTAAGCAGCTGGTTTTCCGTTTTTCTATTCCCATAGAGAAAGGGCTTTACTCAGGGGAGTTCCTTTTCCAGCCATAAGTTTCAAATATATACAATTACAAAAAAGTGAAGTACTATAGATACTTAAAGATGAAGTTAACAATCATGATTAGCTATTGAGTAAAAATGCCTCCTGTATTTTTCATGCTTCAACGAGACTGAAAAAAGAAAAAGCATAATTATTTGATGCTATTATTTTTGTAAAACTAATGATTTGCCATAATTCTTTAAACATCCACTCAGAAAATGTATTAATTGATAAAATAATTCTTTTACGTAATTAATTTGCATGACTTTGTTTCTATGATGTTTAACTTTGTCAAATCTGTTTTGTGTTTATTATATCTTGGACCTCAAAAAATTCACGAGTAAATAATAAAAATTGGAAAATAGATTTGTGTCTTATGCTATTCATAACCATTTTGATCAAATTATGTATGAAAATTAGCTGTCACCGATCCATTTTCTTACCGTTTATACCCCCCAGCATTAATGGATCGTCTTTTTTTTTGTTAATACTGGCCATTGTTTTTTTAAATACATTATCTTGAGTTTTAGTGGTGCCATAGAGATTCAATTTAACGTCTAGACGCAGTTGGTGAATGGGCGGCAATGAGTTTACTTCATCATCTGGAGCTTGGCGTTCTCGCTTCTTATTTTTAATTTTACCGCTCTTTTCCGGAGTTTCGTCATGTTAGGTCACCTTGCTTATTGAGCTAGAGTGTGGCAAACCGAAAATAGTTGACCTAAATTTCTCTTGGTTGAAGTTTAGAATGTCTGAAAAATATTAGTGTTTGAGAGCTTCTTTAGACGTAATTCTTTCTGAAGGATCATAAGCCAAAAGTTTGGAGAGAAGATCGATAAGTTCCTTGGATCCATTGGGCAATAATTTTTCAAAACCGATTCCCTTCTTTTGAGGAAAATTAAATTAGTTTTGGCTCATATGAGTAGCTCTACTTTTGAATAGCTCAATCAACGCAGGCTTGGGAGTACCAAGAACCTTATTTATTTTATGTATTTGATCAAGTTAGCCTTTGCCGTTGAAGAGTGGATATTTTGCAATCATTTCAAACAGCACGCATCCATAGCCCCATATATCCATTTTAGAGTCGTAGTAGCCATCAGTCATTAAGCACTAAGGGGCTCGATACCAGCGGGTTGAAATGTATTCAGTATATGGTTGCTTTGAATATATTCCTAAGAATTGGAAAAAACTTACCCTTGCAGGACCCAAAGTCAGCCAGTTTAATGCTGTCTCCAGAAATAAGTACATTCTAAGGCTTTATATCTCTATGAAAAATGCCCTTTCCGTGAATGTAATCGATTGATTTTAAAAGTTGGTACATGTAGACTTTAACCTTGTGTGGAGGCAGGCTTTTGTTTCGCACCAACCATTCATAGAGATTTTGCTCCATGAGTTAAAAAACCAGTGCCAGTTTGCCTACTTTTATTTTATAAATACCTGTGGGCTCGTCATACAGAACTTATATGAGTTTTATGATGTGTTAATGAGGGGTGAGTAATTTCAAGGCCTGTATTTACTTTAGCTTCTTCACTTTTTCAATCGTTTCATATTTTTTTTTCATGCATTTGATTGCAACAAATTTGTGATTCTTGATTGATTGAGCCATGAATACTTATGAGAAAGTGCCTTCGCCTTTTTTAGCCTAGAGACGATATTGGTCCATTGAAAACAGAATTATAAAATAATTATAACTCTATAATCGACAAAAAAAAATCATTCAAACAGAATTATAATCTTAAAGTTGGACTCAATAAACGATAAAAAGTTATAAAATAATAAAGGATAAGCAAATTTACTATGATTTTATATAGAAAAGCTATATTATCTAAAAAAATTTCTTCGAAATATAAATAAAGCTAAGTTCACCTTTATAAGAATTTTATCCAACTAATGATAAAATATCAGTCTGCAAGAGGATTAATCTTTTTAGATACATAAATTTAGAACGCCTAAATGCCAGTGAGCAACAATTAATCAAATTTCATCAATAAGAACAATAATAGGACTGGGGATGAAAATCTTTTACAAAAGGTTCATATGCAATATCAAAGGCATAGACGTTTTAGGGATTATCTTTAATTGCTAAATTATGTCTTGAAATGATAATAATGAAGATTATTTTCCTACTTATTGGTCAGTTCCTACAATAGATACGGGTTTGATTACTGTTTGAGTCCTTAATTTAATGTAAATAATTTACAGAGGATTCAATAAAAAGGTAGAAAAAGTAGAGATTTTATATATTTGACTCTATTAAAAACATTCCACAATATCCTCCAATATAGTCAAGTTTATGAGGCTGATATTATTAATATTTTGTATTTATTTCAAAAAGATAGGGGAAACCATTAATATAAAATTTATAATAGTATGAGTGAAATCAAAAATGGTACCCAGCTAATCGATAAGACAGCAAGAAACCGCATCTTCAACAGTCGATACTGGAAGTAATAATGCTTTGCACTCAATGCTGAGACTCTTATCGACAAAGCAGTTAAGATAAAATGTGTGGGAGGACTCTATGGCGGGGCCAAAAAGCCAACTAAGTTTCTTTGCTTGGTTTTCAAGATGCTGCAGATGAATATTAGCCGCGATATTGTGATGGTCTATCTCGGAGAGAGGGATTATAAATATTTAAACGCTATGGCTCTAGTCTATCTGAGACTCACTGTAAAAGCCCCTTAAATTTATGAACTTTTAGAGCCGTTTTATGTCGATAATAGAAAGTTGAGAGTTAGGGATAGCATAGGACGCTACCAAATTACTTATGTTGATCAATTTGTTGATGATCTACTCACTCAGGAAATTTTTATTGGATTGGCCTTTCCATTCATTCCAAAGAGGCTTGCTCTCTAATTACAAGGGGTCATAGAACCACGTAAGAATTTAATTGAAGAAGAAATGAATGATCAGTTATAAAAAAAAGAGCAAGAATGAGGAAATGAGTTCATCTTGATCAGTATAAAAATATCAACATTTTTTATTCTATTATTGATAAATAAAACTTACATGGCTTCGATTACAAAGAGAAAAGAGCAGGTCAACGAATTAAGAAAAGCCCATTTTCCCTTAGGCTTTGAAAGTTATTTTCGTTATATATAGGCAACAAAGGCTTACTTTCATAGTATTGTCAGGAGTACAGTTAACATCCTATTAATGCTCCTCAAAATTATGGAGACCACAATAGCCACTTCACTATAGCCAGTGATGAACCTAATATGGCAATGAATACCTATCAATCTTAATTTAAGGACAAATATCCTCAACACTCTGTACCTCAAAATCAATCATTAAAAAAAAGAAACGATGAGAATAATATTGTATTAGGATTTGGGAGCTAAGGCAACTTAACCAACTACCGAGATTAATATGCACAGAAGGCGAGTTAACCTGTCAAGCCTGTCAACCAAAGAGTCGTTAATGTAGATTTGGGAGATACTTTGACTGATTTCACAACTAGCTATCATAAGGCACACGATGGAACTCAAGGTGGTTGGCGAGAAAAAATAAATAGTAATAGCGGAAACAATGTCATATTGGGATATGATCCAAATCAGTATGCAACCTCTAGCGTAGCCGCTCATAATTATAAGCCTATATCTACCAGCAAAGGACCAACTCGTAATTATGAAACTAATATACTGCTTGGAGCAGATAATACTCAATTCAATTCGGAAAATCGAACTCAATTTAGTCATAAAAATAGTGCTAAATAAACTGTTGATAAAAATAGGGTTTTGGATTTCAAAAATTCTCATTTTAAATTTGGATTTCCTGAGCAAACATCCGATCCAAATATAACCTAAGCACAATTCCATTATTCTTAAAAGCCATTAACTTTAACCATAGTGGAAGGTACAAAGCCAACAAATATTGAATTAAAACATGACACCAAAAATTATTTTCAAAGTAGCTATGGAGAAGATTTTCAAACAAAAAAATGTGAAAAGGCTCAATTGCTAAATGCAAATGGACGCAACAACAATGTAATCATCGGTTTGGGAACTGAGACTTATAACACTGAAGCCAAGGATCAGTTTGTTGTTAAGACAGTCTAGAGAGTAAAAGGACAAGGTACTGAAGGAAGTCTTAGTTTGGGGAATGTGGAAAGAGAGTTCAAAACACAATATCAAGATAATTTTAGCAATAAATTTGGTGAAAGATAATATAATAGAGTAGGAAAAGATTAAATATAAAAAATGAGGGCCTAAAATTTTGTAAAAGGATTTTCAGGTACACATTTAGTAATTTAGATCCAGATTACCAGCTTCATTCTCAATCTTACGGTCGTCAGATGGGAGAGGGCAATAAACTACCACGCTAAGTTATCGATAAGATGAGGGCAACTAACATCGTAAATAGTGATACCAATGCCTTTTATGGAACAACTTCGCATAAGGAAGCTTATAGCTGGAAGCGTAATGATGACTTCTGATACTGACAATATTCTTTGATTCATGACTTGACAATAAAATTTTGCTGTATTCTTTCCAATTCCAATTAAATTGAATATCTAAGAAAAAGATCAGTCTTTGATAAAGCAATCAAAAGTAGACGTTATTAGCAATTTTTGATGAAATTAGATAAGAAACGAAGATGAGGTGATGCTTTTTAATATTTTTATCAAGACTTTAGAGATACTCTCCTAGAAATGGAGCATGTTCAATAGAAACATTTCATCCCTGATAAATAAATACATGAAAACTTTTATCATGTTATCATATTAGTTCAAATCTTAAGATATTGATATAGACAAATGATAAATCATGTTTTCATTTAGATTCTAGTTTCGCGTTTTAGGTTTTCACTGTTTCATTTTTAGCATCTTTTTTAGCACCCTCATCTTTCATCTGCTTGAAAGAAATTGATTTTGTTTCAAAATTCAGATCTTTGAACAAAGCTGTGAGGACGTTCTGATAGTGCTGGATTGAATCAGTATCAGATTCATCAAAATTTACCCAAATTTATATCCTAAAACTGATAGAGTTGGGATGCTTTGAAGAAATGAATCGGAAACCATTTACTTTATCACTATGCTCAAAATCCTAGCCAATGAAGAAAAAAGTCAATCTCTTATAAACCTCAGGCTTATCGACTTGAGATTTTGGCACCTGAAAAATAAACCGGCCACCCTTTTGATTTTGTTCATCTTCCCATTTGGGTTCTATACCATGCCTAAAAAACTCAATGGAGTTTATTTTTTTGAGGCTTCCATTGATTTAATATCTAAATACCAAGACGAATACACTTTCTGTTTGTTGTCCTCCCTGAGAAAGTAGTTAGAGAGGGAGCCAATGGGGGAGTGCGACCAAAAATAGGCAAAATCAGCAATACTGGTTAGGACAGTGATGAGATGAACGTTGCCGTCATAGGATTCACCTTGAGCGATGAACCAGATCCCCCATTGATGAAGCAGTTTGTCCTATATCATATATTTTATAAGTTGAAGTTATCAATAACAAATTAAACGAGCTGGTGCCAATTTCTGGAAAATATTGTTAGATAATAAAAAATTAAAATTTTATTTATACACTATTTGTTGAAAATTGGTGATATTTTTGAAAATAAAGAGGGCTACTAAACATTTATTCACCCTTTTATTCAATTTATTTAGATAATGCTCAAAATCAACATTTCTAAGAACATATTTAGGCTGCATTATTATATATTTTATTTATTTTTATCTCAAATTAGTTCTTTAATCGTATTTATTTAAAATCAAACACTTAATAAACTCTTTCGTCAAAGGCATTTCTTATGATTGTTTATGCCATAAATTTTTGACTGTTAGCATAAGAAACTCTGGTGCTTCATATTTGAATAAAATTGATTTTAGTTAATCTTTCATTTCACATTTTGTTCTCAGTGATAACTTATGGTAAGCGAATTTATAATAATTTATTATGATTAATCTTCTATTTTTGGAATAATCTCACTTATAAATGAATACTCAATAAAAAGGAGATACAAATAAACATTAAGTTCTCAAAATTGCATTATTAAGCAAATGTAATTTTTCTGAATAAAAATCATATAATTCTTGTTTTTAATCATTAAAAAATAAATTTCACAATTATTGCTTATTTAATAAAGAAAATTAATATTTTCAGTATTTCAATTTAGTTGTAATGGAGTACAGTATCATTCTGAGGCGGCAGATTCACTTAATAAACTATTTTTATCATTTAATGCTTAATTAGCAGAATCGACGTCATGGCTAATGGTTTTATTATTTTGAGTGTTATCCTCAATAACTTATGTAGTTTCCAAGTCTTTCCTTTCAATTAATTTAAGCATTCCAGATAATCGTATTTTCTATCTTTGATTTTTTAATTAAGATAATTTTTCAAGTCGATTAAGATTAATCTAATTTCTTTTCTATTTATTAGCTGCACCTTTATCAATTATAGTTGTTAACTTTGAAGTTACACTCTCAATTTTTTTTTCTAACCCAAAAATTTGTTTATTCAAATTGATTTATTTTTTCTATGCTGATTTGGAGGCTTGGTACAATTCATATAAAGGCAGCCCAAATACGATGGAATAAAAGATTATCTCATAAAATCCCTAAATTCCCTTTTCCATTAATATTTCTTATTTCAATTATGTGAGTTGCTTCTTATGAGTGGTTTTGAGTATCTTATGGTTGAGCCAATGCTCAAAGGAATGATATTTTCTTCCAAATGATACAAAAAATTTCGCTATGTAAGATTATTTGTTGATTTATTGTTGCTTGCGAATAAAGGTAAGCATAGGTCTTGAGGCTGTACGAATGATCAGTATGAATACTTTTTGGAACGGAATCATATTTAATTTATTTAATTATTGTCAAAAATAAATCTTTTAAAAATCAAAAATGCTAAGCCTCATCAGTAAAAAAAGTTTTATTTAGCATAGATTTTTAAAAATTATGAATTAAACTCATTCTTTTGGGAGTAAACTCATTTTTGCCAGCTAATGAAGTGTTAATTGCCTTGTGAACAATTTTTTTCTTTTAGGAAAGAGATTTAACTTTATCTCTAATATTTTTCTCTAGATCAGCGTAGTTAAAGTCAACGTGTTCGCTCCTATATTTTTTAAGCCTTTTGACATCTTAGCTACTTAAATTAGCAATAAACTTATCAATTGGCATTGTAAATACGATTGCCCAGTTTGAACTAATGTATTTGGATTTAAATTTACTGTTTGTGATAATTTCCTCATCCCCAAAGAAATCGAATTGTTTTAAGATATTATTTTTGTGAAAAGAATTGTATACAGCTCGTACCTCCCATTTGTGATCTGGCAAAGGCCATTTATTATGCTCGCGAATATATATATGATTTTATTCAATTATTTCTCCTTTGAAGATCATATAGAAAAATTTTACTTAATTACCAGCATCTGCTAATGTTTGTTCTCTAAAATAGAAATTTAGCTGAAAATCTTTATATAAATGCCTAGCCTTTTTATCCTTAATGTGTAACTAGTTAAAAAATGTACTTTTCATTAAGTCAGATATTTGATCTCTTTATTTTGTCTCTATCTATTCACTAAGCTTCGTCACAATTATTTCGTATAATTCACGATCTAATGCCAGAATTACTGAGTCTTATTTACAAATAATAGTTTCATGAGCACAACTGTAAAAGGCCTCAGTCATAAAAACTTCATTCTTTTATTTAATTACATGTTTTTTTCCAGATTTATATTGAACTGACCCTATATAAATAACGCCCATAAACTGAGGAATATTATCGCCATCATGAATAACCTCTCCAGCTTTGTAATATTTTGTTTTAATCTTTGAAAGGATAATATCACTGACCACTGAAGGAAGGTTGCTGAAAATTGGTATTTGATGAAGAAAGAGCGACACAAAATATTTTTAATCAGATGCCCTCTCTTATTTTTCGCAGATTTTTGGAATAGACATCAATTTCTTCTCGTAATTTTGATACATAAAATCTGAAAAACCATGTTTTTATGTTAGCCATTTCGGAAATTTATCATATTTATCTTCACTAAAATCGATTGCTTTAGCAAAAGGATATTTATTATTTCTCTTAAGAAGTAATTTTTCTTTTAGGGAGCGGGAATATGTTGAATTATTAGTGTGACTACGCTTTATTTTATTATCAATTACACTTAGAAAATTTATTGTTTAATGCATTAATAATTTTATTAATCCTTCAAAATTTTGGCTTTAGCTTATAATTAAATTTTAAAAAAGCGAATCCTTCAACTATATAGTTGCTATGTCTAATACATACAATTCAGTTGAGAAGAAAGTAGATTTATTACTATTGAAATTAATTTCGATATCTATTGTTTATTGTCATTTATATAAAAGAGGATAAAGATCACTATTCTTAAAATGTTAAATGGCTTTTAAAAAATGAAAATATAGCATAACTATTTTGCTGAAAACCATTTATAAAGACTGTTGGATCTTTTATTTAAAATGCAAAAATCTCCAATCAATAGTATAAATAAGCTTCGAATTTTACAAAAAAAAAATAGCTTTTCTTTATTTTTATTAAAATTTATAATCAAACAAATGTATATTCTTTATTTCTTTATTTTTAGGCAATATATAGAGAGTAAAATATTTCATTCTTGATCATTGACCAAGTAAAATTATAAATAATCATACTTCAGCTCTCATTCCTATTTTCTGAATTTCAGGAGCATTTAACCAATTGCTGGTGGCCTTAATGCTAGAATGAAGGCGCTGCCTTCCAGTTTTAATCCTGCCCTTTGATGCCATCCGGTCGGATGCCTCAGTCAACAATCTCAATCTCAATCTTAAACTCAAACTTAAACTCAATACTCCTCCGGTCACATACCTATCAAGCCCATACGAGCTAAGTTTGTAGTGGGTGGAGGAATAACCAACAAGCGGTCTGATAGATAAAATATTTCTTTTTTAGGCAATAATATATTTAAAGGTTAGATATAATATTTTACCAATTTTATTATTGTTAAATTAAAGATTAGTTGCTATTGGCATCCGATTATTAAGTTTTTATTATAAAGACAGGCCAGTATAATTTCCACTTTTGCAAATTTATGAAAGAATTATTTCTAAATCGATTTTTTCTTTTACATCTTGAGGTCCCAAAACCAATCAACTTATTTTAATGAAATAATTTGAATTATTATCTGAAAAAATGCCTACGTATTTTTATAATACTTGAATTTTTCATATTCTATATTAAACAGATATTTATTTATCAAGACAATTAATATAAATAAAAATTTATCACATTTTATTTGCGATTGCGAATTGTTTGTGGCTGAGATAGCTCAGGTCGATTTCTATGGCTTTCCTAATTTACCAACAATCATAGATTAACAATCTTAAATATTATCTTCCTGCATATCTTTTTGGATTCTTCATTATATTCCTCAAGGTTTTGCTCAATGAAAAAGAGTGATTTGACTTTTCATCAATTAATTAGAGCTGGAAGTGGTATATTTCTTTCTTAGATATAAATTTGTATCATAACAAATCGCTTAAAAGTATATAAAAAATTAAAAATTGTATTTAATATTAAGAAAAATCGTAATTTAAAGTAGGCTTTGAAATCAAAAAGTGTCATAAATTATAAAAAATTTATAAGCTAAACCCATGCAGATATTTAAAATAATATCAAATAAATATAATCTTTGTGTGACGATTTTATAGACTTAATTTAGTTGGAAAACTATAATATGACGACTAAATGATAATTTAATGGTAAAAATAATTTTATCAGATCATATTTTTTCCTTTAAAAAATGATTTCCTTCTAAAATATAATCGACGTCTGTCAAAAAAAATTCTTCCATATTAGAAACAGGATTGAAAAAAGATTAAATTTGTAGTAAATGTTATGTCGGTCCTTTAATTCCGAGTATCTACTCTTTGGCTCCTTTACAAGTTTTTTTCATTTGAAGATCAACTTTCATCCTATAGAGATAGCGAACGATTTTTGTTTCAGCTAAAATGTCATTGAATTTTTTGCCATACAATTCTTCCATACTATCTTTCTTAAAAGATCGAATTACTTTTTAATACTCCCTAATAGCTTCAGACCTTAAGCTTTTTTTCATTTAAAAACTAGTGTGATTAGCAGTTGTAGAGTTAACTTTATAACTATCAATATTTAAATTATATTTTCGATGAATAAATACTCCAAGAAATGACCTACTTTCAAGTTATTCACTTCCAAGTACTTAATATTTTTTAATCTACAACTTAATATCTTGCTTGCTGACTTAATATAATGCCTTTGCCCTCAGGTTTTATTCTATCCATTACAGAGCTATACTATTGTTATTCTACTTTCCGAAACAAATGAATTGTAAATAAAGAAGAAAGAGCTATGAGTGCTTTTTGCTATTAATAAATGCTCCAATAATAGAAGAAGGATGAGCAGGAATTGTAAAATTAACAGCTTTGAAGATATTCGCACCTATTTTGTTTTTATATTTTTCAATGATGGGTATGCTTTATGATTTATAGAGATGATGGGAAATACTGTTTAACATTGTTAAATTTCTTATCATTATTATTAATAATTAATGATAAATCTTGAAATTAAAAATAAAATAAAGTAATTTAATTCATTAAATTAAAAAATAATGAGAGGAGAGAACATTTCTTTATTTG
>Ga0302268_1000098_pt1 | contig 51624 bp, 33 predicted proteins | sample III_Bog_E2_1_FD_194554 | JGI IMG/M metagenome (GOLD analysis project Ga0302268, IMG submission 194554) | Peat permafrost microbial communities from Stordalen Mire near Abisko, Sweden - III_Bog_E2_1 | ecosystem: Environmental > Terrestrial > Soil > Wetlands > Peat | place: Sweden: Abisko... | reverse complement strand
TTTTCATGAATATTTTTTTGTTCTATAAAAAGAGCGAAATATAAATTTGATATATGCATTATTAATCAATTCACTGGTTGCTTACATCCACAGTATATTTATGATTATGCAATCTACTCCATTAGAAGTCTTCTGCATCCGTTTTCAGAGTAGGTCTTAACCAAAACATTTTTTTTTCAAACATTTTTTTCTAAAGCATCTTTTTATCCATTTGTGTGTTCTTAATACTTAGTTTACTTCCCATTGAATTGTTACTTCTAATCGGCTGCTGCTATTTGTTCTTTGTCTTTTGAAAGTGAAACAAATTTAGATGGTGCATTTTTTACCCATTAAATAGATCATCAGTCTTTTATGGATTTACAATGATCAACTTTTGCAACTGCAATTCCGACTTATCCTATGAAAGTTGCCTCTCCAACTTATTTTTTTCCTTTTGTTTATTTGCGAGAAAAGAGTTGAAGCCTCTTTCCAGAAAAGTGCGATTTTCAGAAGTAGAATACTTGTTTGAATGGATTTTGTTATTTTTTCTTTAACTATCAATGCTATCGTTGATGGTTGATTTAATTAACCTGGAAATACGTTTTTATTTCTTGTGATTAAGCTAAAAATCAATTGAACCAATCAAGTTTCGCATTGTATTCTTTGAGCCTTATAAAAAGAACTGTTTTTTTTAGAAATATTTTTATATATCTAATGTCTGTTTGAAGTCAGCATTATCTTTTTTTACAGATATCTACTATATTTGAGTAATAGTTTTAATAGAATTTTAACAGTTTGCCTTGATAGTCGCTTCTTTTACACTCAGTGCATTATTAATACTTGAAGATTTGACTTCGTCTTGCAGTCTTGCCGACAGATATGCCAAACTTGGCTGGAAGTCTGGCTTATAGTTCGTTCTAATTTCGCTTTTTTAAGACATAACAAGACTTCCATGCCGATTTCGTTCGGATATGCCTCTATTTGGGCCTTCATTCTTGAGGCAAACAATCCTAAAATGTGTTTGAGCTTTCATTTTATTTATATTGAGACTATTATAATTAGAAACGATATTTCATCATCAATAACCATCCTTAAAATATGATACTGTAAATTAATTAGGGATCTATTTCAATAGAGGATCATTTCTTCTTGGCTGCAGCTTTCTTAGCATCCTTTTTGCCCTTACCTGCTGGAGCTTTATCAGCTGCTTCTTTCTCCTTCGCTTTCTTCTCAGCTTCCAAAGCTGCTTTTTTCTTCTTCATGATCTCTTCGTTCTTTTTTATAGTTTCGGCATCCATCTTAATAGTTGTGTGGCAAAATCCACAGTAATACCTATCCCAGTGTTGTGCCATAAAGGTGCCTGGTCCGCAAGAGGGGCAAGTCTTACGTTGCTGAGTTACAGCTCCCTTGCCATCGACAGAATAGAGTGAGTATACTGCCAATTTGACTCTTTTGTGAATGTGTTTATTTTTCTTCTTAGTGGTAAACACTTTCTTTTTCTTCTTTTTCTTTCCACCGTCTAGATCACCAGTAACGTAAACATTCACGTTTTCAGTGAGTAACTCAGTTAAATTTGTTTAATTAAGATTGCTACCTTGACTAACCAAACGAACTGAGTCCAAACCGTACTGCATGAGGAAGTCAGAGTAAGAGCAGTTCTCTGGAAGAGTTACTTGGGAGCAAGTCCCCTGAATGGAGTTGAGCCAGATTCGCATTTGTGGTTAATTATATTAAAATATATTTGATTAATTCTTTAAAATCAATTTAATATTAATTAAGTTCGCAATGATACGGAGGAGCTTTTTAAAGCTACTTGAAGCGAACAGAAACAGTAGATGCGCGTTTTCGACCAGTAATAAGAAGGACCCTGTAGAGGAATCTTTGAAGAAAGGGTCGCCTAAATAACAGTAGAAGTAAGAGCCAAAGACAGAATTAAAAGAAAAGGAATATGGAGAAGGCGATGAGGAGTAAGCTCCCCTTGCAAGTATGGCAATTTTGAATCAGAATAAAACCGCAATACTTTAGGATGGTGGATTTATCGGTTTTTCTTTTGGGGGGGCATGAGTCTGCTCTCTTATAACATCTATTTGGCATATACCCATAATAAAAAGACGCCTGTCGAAGACGAAAAAGGATCAGTTCCCATTTTTATGGATGCTGCCAAAATTATCGTTAACAATATTAACGAAATGACTGAAGTACTCCCAATTATATCAAGTTTATCACACAGCCTCCCTCTAAAAAGCTTCTTCCCGATACTGTTCATCCTGATTTTCATCCAAAGACCCTTGTTCTCAATCTTACTAACACTCTTGTAAAGTCATAATACATTTTTGGAAAAGGACAAAAATATACTTTGCGGCCTGGACTCTAGAACATGCTGCGAAGACTAGTGTCAAAATATGAAATTATAATTTTCGCTGAAGAGGACTCTGCCTTTGTTATGAACTCTTTAAACCACGTTGATCCACGCCATCAATATATTCAAGGCTTTATAGGCAAAGAGAGCATGGTTTGGCGAGGTGGCCACTACATTAAGGATCTTAAATATTTAAACCGCGACTTGAGAAAAATTGTTGTGGTGGACCATAAGTTATAAAATGTCAAAAATCATCCTGAAAATGTTATTTTGATTTCTGACTTTGATGGTGATTAAAGCGACACGTAACTTAGTAAACTGGTGGTTTTACTGGATAGTAAATAGATTTTTATTAAGATTTGGCCGGCCCTGAAGTATCTGATGTCAGAAAATACCTGCACACCCTCGGGGAGAATCCAATTGAGACCTATTACAATCGAATCAAATAGAAACAAAAAAAATTGTAGAAAAAACAGAAATCAGGAGTATTTGGCATCTTCAGCGGCAATCCAAAATCGGCCAATAAGGCTGCAGCTGATTTGTGAATTAATTTACGTACCTTGATCTTTGCCCTACTAAAGTTTATTAAGATATTTTATTTGCCAAATTAAAATATATCTAATGGGAAATGTTGACCAGACTGGAAACAGCGAACTTATGGACAGGCATTAGCATTTTGTTCAAGCTTTCAAAAAATAAAAACCGCTGTTTAATGTTTAGGACATTAAGTTTCCTCTTTCCACCTCCGAGATTAAGATAGTGGATTCAACTGGGAGAAGAGTTAAATTAGCAGGAGGAAACTGGTCAGGTGGCCACATGTGCAGGCATTGTGTAGATGGACTGGAGTGCAGACCAATGAGAGACATAGCTATGGATATTAGATATAAATTCAAGATGAATTGCATTAGACTCACCTACTCGATGCAGCTTTTTTACGATAACAAAGTGGTACCTGACAAGTTTTTGAAAGCCAATCCTGAATTGAAAGGTAAAACTTCCATGTAAATATTTGATATTACTGTTCAAACCTTAACTGATGTTGGCCTCATGGTAATTCTTAATAATCATACAAGTACTTCTCAATGGTGTTGCTCCGATACTGATGGAGATGGACTATGGTGGAGTCAAGAGTTTCCATAATATAAATTTTTTGAATCTTCGTAAAAATTTGCCGAAAGATATAAGAATAATCCGAGAGTTATCGCTATGGATTTAAGAAATTAGATTAGAAGGGCCAACGGTCTAACACCAACTTGGGGAGAGGGCACTCCTCTCACTGATTGGAGAAGAGCAGCCGTCATCTGTGGATAGAAAGTATTGAAAATAGCTCCACATTGGCTTATCATGGTTGGTGGGCTAAACTATCAACTTGATTTAACAAATGTTCAAAAAGCACCAATAACATTCAGTGTCCCCAATAAATTGGTATACACTGGTCATTTTTATGGTTTTTCATGGCCCATTCCTTCATGGAGTTTAGTATCTTTTGAAGATTTCTAGAAGAAACTCTTTAATTCACAAATTTTCGTAAGAGGGTTAGGGCATCCATACTTTTTGGGCTAATACGGAAATAATCAGCAAGATATTCCTTGGAATTATTTAATTAAATATTTGGAAAAAACAGATATTGATTGGACGTATTGGGCTCTTGATGGTTTTAAGTGCGAACCTGAAAAAGATTAAACCTATGGTGTCTTTACTAACGATTTTAAAGAAGCAAGACATCCGAATCTACTTGCAGATATGATATCAGTTGGTCCGCCAAAAGGTACAATCATTGAACGCCCTCAAATTCAAAATAAACCCAACGTTAATGTTCAAGCCTATAACAAGGCACAGATTATTCAAGGCCCTAAGGTGCAATATTGTGCTTATACACAGCCAACAGGAATTTAATCAAACAAAGTAGAGGCAGCCAAACTAATATAGCGAAATATGGTCGAATCCAAAAAATTTGGTCCTGGATTTGAATTAAAAGCAACAATAAAACCTTCTACTGTGCAGCAAAATAATCCACTGCTTCCTGAAAAAATTAGTAATCAACGGGTTTCTAGCAATATGAAGTATATAGGTCCTCAGTATGTTCAAGCTCCTCAATATAATATTCAGCAGCAAGCAGTGAATCAATTTGTTGTCCAGTCGCCACAACAACCACAACAGCAATATCCTCCAAATGTCGCTCCACAAATGAAAAGCAGTGAGTATAAAGTGAATCAGCCAATCATCAGTCAGCAAAGCATCTATTCAAATCCAAATCAATATGTTATCCAGGGCAATAGTCAAAATATTGGGTTTAATCCTTATACTTCAAAAAAATGATGTTTTGTCTGTATAATCAACTATATAAACTATAAATAGCTCATAGATGATCAAAACTAGTTCAATTATGATCAGGAAGGCAATAATCTCCTAATAACCGAGATTATATCATTCGAAACTTGTTTTTCACTTTTGAATAAATATGAAATAGAAAAAGAATATGAAGGTACTGTTATCAGGCTAGATTTTGATAGAATGATACGAAATCAAATCGAGAGCTTTAGAATATTAATCTTGATTTATAAACTATTTCAACTCTGCAAATTATTTGTGTTTAACCCCATATTGCCGAATATTAATATAGTATTCTCGAGATAAGAATGACGAAAACAATAAAACTTGGCTTTATTTCGAATTCATTTGTCTTTTAATCATTGCATAACTTTTAACAAAAAATAATAAAATATTACTATTTATTAAAACTAAAATATTTTTTGCAGGAAATAACCAGCGCAGGGACACATACAACTAAGCAGCTGTGTGTTTTTATTCAATATTACTTAATACCTATAAAAAAATTTCATCTTTTACTTTTCAAAGACTATATTTCATGTTTTTTATTTAAATTCAATTATAATATTAATTATTTTAAGATCATCGTCCGATCAATCAAATGAACTTCTCTATTGATGTCTATCCCCAAAACTAGTCTACTCAGCCATCTTCTATGGCCACATAAGTTTCTGACAAAAAAATAATGCCTAATATCTTTCCAAAATTTCATAAGCCAGCTAAAAGGAACAGTTCCAACAAATACTCGTAAAGAAGATGGTCAATCATCGAAAAAGAGAAATACTTGAAATTTCTGATAAATCGAGGACACCTCTATTCTCTGCCTCTCAAACAAAGAAAACGACTATGCATAAATATCTTGTTGAGCAATACCATCAAAACAAGATCCCCATCTCAATGCCACACTCATCATCAAAAGATGATTCTAAGATATGGCAATATTTAAGGTATTATACGTTAATTCTCAAGTAGAAATGGAATGAATGAAGGCAAAAAACCTATGACTGCCATCAAAGCATAATTATAATAATCGCATTCAAATTTAACAATCTTTGATGAATAAAGTGAGAAGAGCCAATAATCCCAATAGAAACAGCCAAATTGTCAACCCTAATGGTTTCAATACATTTATCGAGATATAAAAGCTACAAATCCACCAGAGAATGATCATCATTATCTTGATTGATTTCAGATGTTTAAAAGGTAAAAATCAACAATTAATTAACTTTGAAACATGAAATACCGTCCATTTGTCTTGACATTTGTGCAGAGGAACGATCACTGTTAAGAAAAAATCAATTTATTTTTTATTATTCTATTGCCATTTTATCGATAAAGTTTGAAAAAAATTGAAAAATTATCAATTTTAATCCTGCCGCTCATGACATTGAGATGATTTGTGGTTTTTGGGCTGGTGAAGACTTTGAAAAGCTTGTATTCACGATTTTTGCATCTTTTTTCCAAGATAATCTAGAACATAACTTGCCATTCTTTCAAAAAAAATGATGAAATTTAGCTTTCCTAAAAATGAAAAGATATCCCAAACAGTTATACTGAAATTGGGAAATAATTCTCTCATCATATGATCTGAAATGATTAATTGCAAGCGATTCTTGAAAGATCCTGTAGCCTTGCACAAAGTACTAGCTGTATAAATTCAAATTATAAAATATTAGACAGCTGCTGTCTCGATAAAACAAAAGGAAGAATATTTGAATCAAAATCTTGGCAAAACAGCATGAGAAAAGGACTAAAACATAAAACGGTAATAAATTAATCTCGCAGATGACAATTAAAACTAGAATACATCAAATTCAGTGAGTACATCAATATTTTGCTTGACGATGAAATTTAAATAATTTTTCACATGATTTTCTTAATAGTTCTATTAATCAATTTATTTTTTAAAAATTAGGAATACTTCACGTGTTATATTCTTTGATGAGAGAGGAAATGGGGCGACAATGCTCCACTATAAACAAATTATTAATATTAACTGTTTTAATTATAGGACTCTAAAATGTAATACTTACTTTTCTACAAACTGTTCTCTAGACTGTTCTAATTGGCATTCAAAATCCTGTTCATTCTCAGTAATAAGTCTAAATCGAATAATAAATGAGGTTATATTAGTTAAAGCCTTGTTGTTGCACTGTAGCTATGGTTAAATCTCCAAATATGAGATTATTCTTTATTAATTGCCATATTAATATCGCAAAAGTTTAAAGTAAATTATAATATTTAAAGTAAACAATTCAAAGAAAAAATGTCAACAGTTGATTTAATCAATTTTAAACACATCATGGACACTTAAATCTCATCAGGAGAGGAGCTTACTGAACAAAATATGCCTGGAAAAACAAGGTCTTCTAAATTTGAAAAAAAGCATGATTCTTAGGCATAGAAAACTAAGAGAGCCCCTAAGAAACTGTGGAAACCTGTCGAAAACAGGAGATATGTAGAGTTTTTAAAGCGCAAATCAGCCATCTTCTAGAAGAGCCAAGAAGACAAAAGAAACTTAAAGATTAACATCCTCATGAGCAATTACATCAAAACCAAAAGCTCAAAGCAATGCAGAAGCCACCATCAGAAGATGCTTGAGCATTACAAGACCATTGAACAAATAATTGTAGGAATTGAAGAAAAAATTTATGGGGAAATTAAAATGGAAGTTCCCAAAAATTAAAATTCCGCTGAAATTGAAAGTGAAATATAAGTTGAAAAGACGACTCAAAACATTGAAATGTGGGACGTTATGGATCAAAAATGTTGGGGTTATGAATAAGTTGACAATGCCTTTGAACATTGCAATTTCTTTTCATTTTGATTTTATATTTACTTTCTCTTCAACATTTCTAATTTGATTAATTCTAAAATTAAGGTTTGTATCTTGATATTTTTAACCATTGTTTCAAGTTAAAATGAAGATATTCTTCTTATTTATGATTAATTAAGCATTGCATTGAAAATTGTTTAAAATTAATTTTCGTAATTTTATTAATGCATTATGTATTTTATTATTGAATGTAATCCATCAGTAAAAGATAACTTATAGATCACTAACTCATTTTAATTGAAAATAATTAATTCTGTTTTTTAAAAAATAAGAAACTGTATTTTAACCTAGCTATATTTTAATCATTTATATATAGCCGAACTAAAGCATTCAAGAAAAATAGATATGATAAATATCCATTTATCAATTTTTTGAGTAGCACGGCAATCCTAATTCAGGCTCATTGCATTTTCCTTCATGCTCTTTCTCACATATTCTGGGTGGTTCAAGGAGTCGATTCTTGATGATTTAATAAATCTTTTTGAATTCACGCTTGATATCCTTTCCAATCACTTCATTCTCAGTTCTGAATGCCGCATTGTATCCATCTGAATTTAGATAAGTGTAGAGTTCCCGCGGTTTGCCCATTTCAATAATAATCTTAATAATGTACCGACCAGGTATAATGTCTAAATTCTTTTGAGATCTCACTGGGACAAATTTAATGCTGTAAAGCTTATGCACAATGATTTACGGCTCAATAGCCTACACTATATTTCGAAACGAGAACAGAAAGCCTTATTTTTATCTTTAATCTAGCTTAACGCTAAAGACTTTTCTAATTCGATTTTACTCCTCTTTAATCCCCATGTAAATGATGCCTCCCATTGCATTCAGAAAGCCAACAATGGTTTTTCTGAGCATCTATATGTGCTGGCCTGTCAAAGGAAAATGATAGTCTTTATACTATCTACGTAAATCTTCAGGAAATTAAATCATTTCCCCTTAAATAAAATAGGGTCTGCAGCACATTCGACGAATTTCACTTAAATGCTCGATTTTGGATAACTTAATGGGGTTTTGTGATTTGCAATCAAGTTCTTTTTTATCTTTGATTGTAATTCTCAATTAAGTTTAATCAGTATCTTTCTGTGCGAATCTCTGAACTATATCTTTCTAAATCCAACCATTATTGATCAATTTTTTGGTATTTACAGTTGGGTCTATTGTAGTATTTATTTGTTCCATAGTATTGAATGATTTTAATTGGGCCCCAGTTTTGGCACTTTCTAAGATGATATTAGTCACTCTCTCAATGTGATTTCTGAGATAATTTTAAAGTGGAAGCTAGTCGGTTCGGCTTTTTAAGGATTTAATGATATTGATCAGCAAATATCTATAATATTCCATCTAAAAATAGTTCATAGAGTCGTAAATGTTTAACTCCCGATTTCTTAGCTCATCAAAACAGTTGTAAAAGAAAGTCATATCTTAGATATTAGATTGCCCTATTTTTACTTTGTCAATCTTAGAACTTATGCTTTTAAGAGCCAAAATATGTTTCCGGAACTTGTTGGATTTATTTATGAGTTTGGCATTGGCTGATTACAGGAAGATGTTTTCTTTCTTCCCCTTTTTCTTTTTTGATGAAGTCAGATCATTAAATTTGAAAAAGCTCAATTCACTAAATCCAAAGTAACCATTTTGCTGCAGAATATCTTTAACAATTGCATCAATCTATTTCAGCTTTACTTCATAATCTTGGAGGTCGTCAATCCTAATTTTGTCGTAGTAAGGTTTCATGAACAGCAGAACCCCAATACCATAGCAGAAGATCAATCTGCGTATGAGGTGAAATCCTTCCAAGCAAACTGGTATCTTGGAAAGCAAGTTTACAATATCCTTCTGGACGTATATGCTCTAAAGCTGATGATTTTTGCCCTCCAAATGTGAGAGCATTTAAGCAATTAGATTCTCAGGTTTTTGCATCTAGTAATTGACTTACATTATATAGACTACTGCCAATTTAAGAACAAGTATTAAAGTTCGGATGGCAATTTAGAATTTATCTAACTTGTTCATATAAAAGCGCTATTTTAAGCTGCTCATATCTTTAAGACTTTTGATATGTTTCTGTCTAGTCAAACGCTGCTGATTTATTTGTCAGATATCTCTAAATTATCATTTATCATTAATACAGAATGTTACAAGTTTTATTTAAGATTATTTATGCGAAAGAAATCCCATTTTTTTGGATAATGGGCACTGGTTAAATTTATTAACTTTTGCTATATAAATAATGTTTCGGTTCCCTCTATCAAATGAAAATCGCTTCCGCATTTCAATAACCCGACGTCATAGTTAACATGTATAGAGTCGGAGGGTTGCTTTCCCCATTCCTCCCCCTGTTCTCTTATAGTATAACTATATCGATCTGCAAAAAAATAGTAATCAAAAGCGAATCAACCATGTGTCAGCTTGCTTAAAGATACCGAAAGGTAAATAATTTAGGCGGCAAACCAGTCCAAATAAGTGGTAATAATCTCTAGGTCAGTATATGTGCAACAAGGAGAAGATACAAACGCGGAAGGGGTCTCTTCATAACTAGTTTTAGTTTTTAAAACTGAGCAAAATTAACAGATATCGAAAAAAGAAGCTTGCTGAGGAACATTCAATACCAATTGATAATTTTTCTTCGACATTTTTCAGCAATAGTTACGAGCATTAGCCGATATCTCAAAGCTGTAATATGAAAAATTAAATTAAATTAAGCAATAATCTATTTTCCTTAGGGCACATTTACCACTCGTCAGAAGAAAAAGAGGAACCCCTTCGTAAAAATCAGGGGTTACAGTATTCTTTATCTCCTGAGTCCCAGCAATAAAGAATTTTAAGTAAATTTGTGACAAGCTACTTCAAGAAAAAGTACAAAAGATCAAAGTAATTTCTGGAAGTTATTGATAAAAAAGGACCAATAAATTTATAATCCATTGTGGTAGCCAAGGTTTGTGGATAAACAATGGCACATTGATTACATTAACATTAAAACTGTTGCAAAGATTATTTATGATACTATCACTGGTCCATAAGATTTTGCTATTATTTTTGTTGCTTTTATATCAAGGAGTCGATCAATGAACTGAGGAAAGTGTCGAAAGCTGGTAATATAGTAGAACTGCCTTACTAGATGCAAGTATTGCACACCTTCATGTTAGGGGCGGCCTTTAAAGTTTTGGGCTTTTTATCTTTGGTAGTTCCGGAAAGATGTTGTGAAAAAGCTATGCACTGTGTAATGGGGATGTTTAATGCTTTGGGAAACTTCTATATCCAAGTATCGGCTTAAGCTTATGATTTAGGATTATCGCCATTAAAGACTACAATAACTCCTTGTGCCTATTTCTGTACTCCCGGCCAAACCCTTTAATTCTTAATGTTGCCTTAATCAAAAAAAGAGTACCTGACAAATCCCAAAATTAAATAGCAACGTTTCGATTATCGACTTCGGTTTAGTGCTACACGATACGAACACTGTTGGTTGGGCGATAGGGAGCATCCAAAGCATTGGTTTTCCCAGAGATATAATTAACCACAGTAGTCTTTCCGCTTGCTTCAGGGCCAATCACGAGTATTTTTAGTTTGGTGAGGTTGTACATTTATTTAAATTTTTATCAAGTAATTAATGTACTCATCCATTATCAATAAATTAACCATCAATAATGAACCTTTAATTCTTAAAGTTAAATAAATTAATGTCTTCATCATAGCCTTAAAATGATACATTTATTCATTTACATGCTCTTTTACTTCCTTATAAAAATGAAATATCTTAAATCAGCTGAACAACTAAATTACTTGATCGACAGCAAAAACGCTTTTATAGTCATCTTCGTCGACCCCAATTAGTTTATGCCTGCCAAATCGCTATTAAACTACATCTTTGCCCATCGCATAACTCCAGTCATTGACAAGTCTATATTTATTTGGAATTTAGTTGATCAGTAAATATACTCAAGATTCAACATAATTGCCTTTCCTCAACTAACAGTGCTTTCTGGGTAAGAATCCCTTATGAGTTTTATAGGCTACAACCGAGAAAAAGCCAACACAGCAATTGAGTTATTATGCAAACAGCTATCTTTGGGCAAATTAACAAAACAACTCAATAAGAAATTAACCCACTGTCCTAAAGGTCATTAGATGAGCGTAGTAGATTAAAAAATATAGCAAAAGTATCCAAATGGATGTTTTGAATGCAATCTCTGCCATAAACTATCACATTTCGAAAAATCCCGGCCGACTCTGCACTGTGAGTACTGTTCTTACGACATTTGTGCATACTGCAGTTATGAGGATGTCTTGATTTGATTATTTTTAAATTAGTCTTGCTTGTATTGATTATTGTATCAGTTTTATAAATGAACACCGAGAAGGAAATCACATTTACATAACTTAAAGCTAAATTCAGTAAAGACCTCGATGCCGAAAACAAAATGAATCCCTTCCTAGAGTTTTCAGTCGGCAAGAATACCATTAGAACAGAATCAGCTGGAGGTACATCATTATGTATTTAGAAGGAAGTAACAAAGAACGAGCCTGGAAAAATCAAATTACGCTTACATATTATTAAGAGGTCTTTATCAACATAAAAATTTATGATTAAGATACCTCCGAGAACGAAGTCATCGGCACTGTAAAACTGTAGACTAAATCTCTTAGATTTCCAGGCGGATAGCTGTAGACCCCTCTCCTCGCAATAAAAGGAGAGAAAATAGGCACAATAACTGGTAAATACTCAATAAAAAACCTTGCAGTTGTGCCTCTTATTTTGCTGAAGAACATTAAATGCCAATTTATCAAATAATAAAAAGAGATAACAAACTCAAAGCCCTATTTGTAGTTCAAATCTGATGAGGTTATAACATCATGCGAAACTATTAAAGAATCAAATCCATTAAATTTGGTTTGGAGCGAATGCTTGAGGTTGAGAATTACAGAAAATAGCAAAATCAATATATGTTTAAAGGACAGAAAAGACGCTGAAACTTATGCATTCCAGCATTAGTGCTCGGCAAAAGAGTTTAGAATGACGAAAGGAAGTAAAAAATATTATGTCATGAATAAAGAATATCAAAATTTTGGAATTGTTCAGTTTGATTTTTAAACTGTTAACGCTGTATCAAAGGAGTAGTCAGCTAAAAATGCTGAGAGGTAAAAAAAAAGTGAAAATTAATTAATTTCAATCACAATATAAAAAATCAAAATTGAACTGAAAACAGGGAACAAAGACATTTATACAAGCTTTATATCCGAATCAAGTAGAATTAATACCAACATCATCGCTTATTTAGACCAGTCTGCAAGTATAGATATAGCCAAGACAATATATGCAACTTATCATTCTAGTAAAATGACAGTTTTGTTATGGTAAAAATCTCAACCAAAGGACAAGATTATTGGAGTGGCTTCCTTTTCCCTTGAAGGGATATCGAGTGGTAATAAAACTCTTAAGTTTATTGATGCCTAATAAAAAGAAGAAGGATCTGCTATTTTAACCATTATTACTAAACAGGTTCCATTAAAAAGTTTAATAATTGATGAAGTAGGAATGTTATTTGCAGAGGGAGATCTCTTTTCAGAATCTTCATTTTATGTGGTAGCGAAAATAGGAAGTTGCCATGGTCAAACTTAAGCAAGTAGTAAAGGAAGTTTTTCATTTAAGAAAAGCATTGAATTGAAATATTCAGTATAATAAGTACTTTAGTTAGAGGTATGGAATTAACATACCAGCAATGACCAAATTATGTATTCATAAAAAATCAAATTAAGTGATTTTAAAAATCAAAAAGGAGAAATGGCAACAGATTTAACCAAAACAGAAAATGATAAGATTGTAAAAAAAGGAAAATTAAACTTTAAATATGATCTCAAAAAAAAAGTAATGGAAATATAGCCAACAATGCCAAAAACAAATTTGAAAGGAGAGTCCAAAAATTTGATTTAAAATAAATCTTTGGACAATAATGATTACAAACTCAAACAACAAACAAATGTCTCTCATCAAAGTTTAAATAAATCCAGTCGATCAAAATAAACTCTAAACCTACCTTCGATTATTTCTAGCCATGTCAATTACGGGGATCGTAACATTTCTATAATTAAGAAATTTTTGATAAGCAAAGCGCCACTACTCTTCAAAAATCAATTTTGGTTTATAGTATGCCCAAAGGGCCGAGATTCATTAATGAGCCAAAATATACAGGTGAACCTTCTTATTGTTTGGACAGTTGTTTTAAAGTCAACCCTTCCAAAGGAGCTGGTATTGGCTTTGGAAGGAAAAAACAATTTCCTGACTGGATGGAACGAAACATGAAAGATAATCCTCCTCCTGGAGCTTACTTGGATACGAACGGCAATTTAAGGAGCAAAGGACCAACTTTTGGCATCAGTCACAAGCATTACTAGAAAGTACTGATTGGCAAAGAACCAAAAAAATCATTATCTTTTACCAGAAGTATTATTTGTTATATATAGAACTATCTCCAATCAAATAGGAAAAGAAGTGATTGGTGCTTTGATTCTTCCCATGAATGGTGAACATTTTTAATAAAATAATTTTTATTGACAGGACAATATATTTTATTTGATATTAAGAAGTAATAATAAAACTGGAGAATAATAGTACTAATGACGAACACTTACTTAAATATTCCCAAACATTTTATTGTCTCAAAAGGTGTCTTACGAGAAAGGAATTAAAATATACCCAGACAAGCCCAACCAAAAAAAATAGACTATTAGCATACTGTTAGAATTATAGACTAGTGCAAATGTTCGCACCAAAATGAAATATCAATACTTAAAGCTAATCACAGGTAAGAAATAGAATAGAAATAAAGGTAAATTTCATACTTAAGACAAATAATCCAAATGAGGACTGACCAAATTGAACAAAGTTATATGGATTACTGGTAAAAATCGAAAAGTATTCACAAATAAAATCAGAATGAGTTGGCTGTATCCATTTGCTAATCCTATTTAGAAGAGTCAGTTTTAAATCAACATGGTTTTTAAACAAAATTATTTGAAAGTAGCTTATTTTTGCCTTAATAAAAGATTTCGTATTTAAATTATTCACTTCCTGAGACTTCTGAGGGGGTGAGTCAACAAATCTTAAAAGTCAAAAGATAAATTAATAAAACTGAGGATTCACTCCAGCATATCACGAAAATTTTACGTAAGGAAAAGAAAAAATATATATATTTCAATTCCAACCTATAAAAAACAAAGCAAAACACAGCTAGTAGATAAGGAAAAGAGTTGGATGAGACTTGCCATCTTAAAGACGAACTAACCCTTCCACAAGAGCACTTGCAAGCCAATAGTTCTTTTATTATGAGTGTTGACCAAACGTAAACAGACGAAAGTTAGAGTATCAGTCTTTTTATGGAGTAGCTTCTAAATTAGCATCGAATTCTTAAAAAGACGTTGATTGAATTGTAGCAATCAACGAAATAAGAGATGGAAGACATGAAAAGATACTATTCAAATCAAATATCTCAATATATTGAACTGCTAAATAAATAAAAGAACAAAAATAAAACCTTGGGATTGAACTACCCAAGTATTTTCTTAGAAGGAGATGATAAATTTGATCAAATCTAGGCTATTGAATTACAATCTCAATCTTTATTTTAAGACGACGTGGAAGCAAAATAACATTTCTTTTCACTTGACTGATTATTTATAAGTTATCTATTCAATATTTTTGGGTTTCATCACAAAAATCAGTTATTGAAATCAATTAATATAAATCGTATTATACTATAATGCTAAATTTGATCATTTTATATTATTTACATCAATTCAAGTTGCATGTTTGGGGGCGGATTTCATGGATTTGATGGGTTTGGAGGGTTTGGAGCCCAAGGTGCCAGTGAAGGGGAAGCCGGCGCTAAAAAATAAGTTGACACAAACAAATATTATGAATTGTTGGGAGTCGACAAAAAAGCCACAACTGAAGAAATCCGGAAAGCCTTCAGAAAAAAAGCCATAAAAGAGCATCCAGATAAGGGTGGAAATGCTGATAAATTCAAAGAAATAACTGCAGCCTACGAAGTCTTGTCTAATCCTGAAAAGAGGCAACTTTATGATGACTATGGATAGGAAGGAGTTAAAAATGGTGGACCTCCAGGAGGTGCAGGTTTTGGAGGGCTCTTTGATTTATTTACAGGGGGAAGAAAACCATCTGGGCCCAGAAAAGGCAAGGCAAAACTCATAGAATTAGATGTGACTCTAGAATAAATTTACAATGGTGCTATGAAACATGTAAAAATTTCCAGAAATCGTATTTGTGAGTCATGTGAAGGTAAGGGGGGCAAGAATGTTATTAAATGTTCTAAATGTAAGGGTCAAGGTGCAGTAACTAAAATGGTTCAACTTGGCCCAGGAATGTACTCACAATCTCAGGCTGAATGTCGTGATTGTAATGGAACAGGAGAGACGATGAAAGAGGAAGATAGGTGCCCTAATTGCAAAGGTAAAAAGGTGATAAAAGCGGATAAAGTATTAGAAGTAGCAATTTAAGCAGGTTGTCCCAATGAACACGATTATGTCTTTACTGGAGAAAACGATGAGTATGTACAATTTTATTTATTCAGCCAGGGATCATAGCCGGTGACATTTACGTGCGTGTTAAGATAGCAAAGCACGATGTATTTCAGCGAAGGGGAGCAGACCTTGTCTTTGTGAAAAAAATATCGCTACTTTAGGCACTCACAGGAGTTACAATGGAAATCAAGCATTTGGATGGTAAAAAACATATTATTGCGACCTCACCAGGAGACGTTTTGCATAATGAGGATCTCAAAACAATCAGGGGACTAGGCTTACCTTTTTACAAAGATCCTATATCTCATGGCCATCTTTATATTGAATTTATTGTGCAATTTCCAAAAAAAGGTACTTTTAACTCCGAAAAGCTAATTAAGGTGTTGAATGGTCATCCAATTAAATCCGAAGGTTACAGCAAATCAAAGCTAAACAAAATGCTGGAAGGATTCAAAGAGGCAGACTTGAATCCTCATCCTGCGGGAGCAGAGAGTGGTGAATATGAATAAGAGATGGGAGGATCAAGAGGAGGCAGACAGTAGGTTCGTTGTCAACAGCAATGATCTTAATCCAAAGAATTATAATGATGACTCAGCAAACAAAGTATATTCAGTTTATTGTTAAAATTTATAAGACTTATAAATAATAGGCGTTATTAACTATCTAAGAGTCATGATTTACAGCATTACTATAATTATATAATTATATAGGACTAGAATTAAAAAAAGATATTTTAATCTTAATTAAACTCGACTCAACATTTTCAGAATATACTAACTGAATATGCTAAATTGATATTTTAAAATAGCCATCCAATATTTAAGAATGTGATCTAATACTCTTTAAGTTTATTAGGTTTTAACTATTATTTCAACCACCTTCAGAGTTATTTTTTCAACTTCTATAAAGCCATAATCAAATGATAATAAATTTATTATTGATGCAGTTTAAGATATAGGATAGGCTACTGCTTTCAAAACTGGGCATTATTGATTAAGTGGCCTCTCCCTTCAAACGTAGAGCCAAGATATTCGCCAAAAAATTACCCCATGACTTCTTTGGTAGCAAAAAGATGGCTCCATCCGATGAACGGTCAGCCAGAGCTTCCAGTAGAAATGAAATCCATACTCAAGCCTACTCAAGGAAGAGCGGTGAATCCCTACGAGTATCTGAGACGAGAGAATTCACTCCAAAAGGAAGTCTTACTTCCCGCAATACCTCAGAATCTTCGAACACTATGGATCTGCTTCTTGGAATAATTTCAAGTACAAGATAGATAAAAAAATCAATCCGCAAGCATAGTCTTGAACTCCGGAATGAGAGTAATTACTTTTCAGCCATAAATCCCCCACGAGTGTAACTTCCACCTCTGTTGCTAAAGAGAGGAGTAGTGGCAAACTTTTGATTGTTTAATAATTTTATTGCCTTTGGCATAATATCTTGCTATTTTGGTGCTGTTAGTTAGTTAATAATTTCCTTATAAGAATTGATAGTGATTATAATCAGGGAATATTGATGGAATTGGATTATCGCTCGATTATGTTGGCCTTCAGTAGCTAGTGCATCATCTATTACTTCTTTCGAAAACGAAGAGGAATAAAGGTGCTTTTATTTTACATATAACGCAGAGGTAATTCATTAGTCGTAGGCTTTAAATCAGTGTTATTTGAAATTTGGTTGGTTTTGATCATTTCATAGGTTATCTGTGATTTAGGACATAAATTAAGTTATACCCTTCCAAAAAGTGGTGCTTGGTAGGTTTTTTCTGATTTTTTCAAGCAGTTATTGATATCTTCAAGTTAACTCTTAATTGAGTTGTCTTTTTTGTAAAGCTATTCTTTAAGATTATTACTGCCGATGCTACTCAATTCTGATATATCACTCATTTAATAAGCCGATGCCTACACTTCTTATTTAAGTTTAAGCTTATAGCATTATATTTATGCGTCGCCTGCAACTTTGAAACTCATCCAATTATTACTAGGAAATTAGTAATCGATTAATCCTTTTCTCATCTTTGTGCCAAAACTTTATTCCTTGCTATCAGTCTTATCCGTTATGGATATTTCTTTTCTCTCGTTTTTAACTATACTTTTTCTATTATTTGCGGTTGATTGGGTTATCTATGCTATTGATGGTGCAGCATTCATTAAAGGCTCAACCATTTTATTGAAATTACTATTTTTTAAATTTTCTTTATTTTCAGAAGACAAGGATTTTTAAGGCTATTGAAGTTCTATTGATGAATTAAAGTTTAACTTAGATATGGTTTCAGGGCATTTATGACAGAGACTATCCTTATATTTATTGTTTTCAAGTTAAGCTAGTCCCTTCTGAAAGCATTTGTTCGCTTCTGTTGATTATTTTACTTCTTTCAATTATGATTGAATAGATTATCCAATCTCCTAGACGGTAAACATCTATTATTACTTGGCCTCTTGAATCTTCTTATTACTAAAATATCGAGATTTATTGTTCTCGGCCTCTGACTCTAAAATTTTGCCGATATTGCTCGTGGAAAAAGGAGCAATTGAAGGTCTGGTTGTACTTGGTCTTCTCTATGAAAGATATTTTGTCGATATGGATGCTGTTTTACTAGAATAGTATGGCTTACTTTCACTTTTTGGCTTGACTCCCATCTTATGATGAGCTCTACTGTGAATCATAGTTGCATTGAAAATATAGTCCTTATACGAATTCGCTTAAAAAGCTGAAAAGCATTGCTTTAGCAAATTTACACTCCCAACATCTGCCTTTATATAAATCTGATTATCGTCCTTTATGCTTCCGTATTCGTTTAAATTATTCATGCGTGATTTTTGCAATTTTGTAAGAGAGACTGTTATGTTTTGATGACAGTTCAAGACAATAAGTTGGTGGCTATGTTGGCCAATCAAATCAACCAGTCGATATTTGGTTTGCTGCATACTCCTATTTTTGGATTTGAAGTGGTTGTGATCCAATTTTAGGGGTAATTGGTTCTGCCTATAAGAGGCAAATGTATTCTAACGATTAGACTTCATTATTATTATAAGATAATTTATTCAAGTGAAGTATCAGCAAAAATTATCGATTAAAAATGATCATATTGTAACGATTAGCCCTTTCTTCTTTAGTTCGTCTATGGTAGACTTTACTTTTCTTTCGTTGATTTTGTTATTGGAAATATTTATGATGCGCAACAATGATATCTTCGATCGATTGTCCAGTAAAATAGTCAATGCCTCATCACTAAGTAGATTGAAGGCAAGATTAAGGTTTGTTACAGTTGGGATATAATCTATTATTTTGCTGAATCCAGAAGTTGTCAGTTTATTTTTGATCAACTTCAGTCCTTTAATTTTTTTAATTGGCTTGAGATACTTTAAAATTTAATAGATCTCAATGTCATTGAGAGAAAATCCAGTCAAATCCAAAGTATCCGAATTATCTCTCTCGCAAAATTATTAAATTAATTGTTAGACACTTCCTCTTTGGCTGCAGTTCGATGTGGTTGAAATATTCTTTTAATAAACTTTATGCATGTTCTATTTAGAAGTACTATTTTTGTTGGGAGTAATTCTTAAAACCGGTACCTTCATCAATGGGTTTGGACTAAACTCAATTCTTGTTTTTTTACATTATTCGGGCTTTATTTCTCGAGGGGAAAGAATTTATTGTGGTACATGTTCAAATGAATCTGATTCCAAACTGTTGTCAACTACCACATTGATATAATTAAATATAGATTTGGTTGTAGCAGGGTTTTCAACAATCTGTATCTTTGAAATTAGAGTTTCAATGGTTGATATATTACTATCAACTTTAAACTAAATCCTCTTTAATAAAGCTTCCCCTTCACTGCACAATTATAGAGGTCCTCCAAAATAGTAACCCACTTTCTCCTCTATCTTACTGCTTTTGCTGGCCTTTTGGAAAAGTTAACAACATTTCTGCTCCCATTATTTATATTTTTTATGTGAATCGCTTTCCTCTTTCATCACCGCACTAATTTTCTGAGAGAGATTCTTAAAAATTTTAACCACATCTTAATAAGCTTTTTTTTATGCTAATCGGATGTTATCATTCATTTGCTCAAACTTATCTTTTATCTCAAGAACTAATCTATCTTTTTGCTCAGCTATTCTTTTTATTATGCTTTATCTGAACTCGGCACTATTTATTTTAGCATCCAACCCTTACTTTTTGAGGCGAAAATGGTTAAACTCATCGTAACGCTGGTTCATTAACAATGTAGCCTCGTAGACTGTCTTAAATTGATGATCTTTATGCTTACCAAAAAGAGCACAATGAGGGCACATTTTTTCTTTGTCAGTCAAGCAAATGATCTCAATCTATTTTTGATGAATCTAACACATCTATTTTTCCATTGAAACAGAGTGACTGCTCTCAACAGTATCCTTCGATGATTCTTGATTCTCGCTCGGTAATGAAAGACTTTTCTCCTTGATGAGCTTAGTTAAAGCAATATTTTTAGGAAAGCACTCAAGATTCCACTCCTCTATGATTTATTGATGCCCACAGTGCTGACAGATGATGAGTGATGTTTTATTGTTCATTAATTGTTTTAGGCAAGGAGTGCAGCCACTATGTTAACAATAAGGCATCATGCGAGGAAATCCATTAATAGTGAACTAATTTTTACAAAAGCAACAAATCAGTTCGTCTTCCTTTTGCATTTTGATGAATCGATATTAATTTAAATTTAAAGAAATTGTGATTGTTTCAATGAATTGACAAATACCAAACTTAAATTATCAAGTGAAGATGGAGATTTGGTTGAGATATGCCAGATTTTATAGCTTGACTCGTAACTCTTAGACTTTCTCTCGAGGAATGCTTGATTAGCTACCTTATTCCTGCATTCGATTCATCGGAATTTATACTAAATAATACAAGTATTACCTTCTCCCAGCTTACTGTGCTTGATAACTATCTTATCATGAAGGCGCGAAAGTTGCAAAATTTTTCCTTCATGATCTTAGACTTTTCTTTGCTTGATGATAGGCACTTGCGTTTTCTTAAAAGCTTCTTTAACAATAGGTTAGCTGTCAGCTGGTTTTTAGTTATCCACCTCCACATTTACATTTTCAATGGCCTTCTGAAACAAGGACAGCAAATCAAATGAAGAAGATTCAACTTTTTTAACTATTTTTGGTGGTTCCTATCTTTTCTTTTCGAATTTTTAAACAACCGGCGAAGGTGGTTTTTCGGGTTCGTTGAGCACAAATTGGACCTTAATCAATGAACCGTCTTTTGGAAGCCTGCATTAGTACCATCCGTTATTATCATTGATTTGCTCGCTTTTTTCATCCTCCATTATTTCATCACCGTAGCTGTTATCATCATCCTATTGAAAGACTTTACTTTTTTTTCTAATCTGTTTGGGAGGTTCACGCAATGCTCTCGTATTCTTTTTTAGTTCGTTAATTCCTTCAGTATAGAAGGAATTTGGGACTCTTTGGCGATTGCTTTTGCGAATTCCAGCCTCAATATCCTCTTTCATATTTAAATATAAAATCTTGAAACATTCTAACATTAGGTATCATTTATAGGAGTTAATAGATGATCGAGTAATAAAATCAATCATTTCTTCTTCTTTTTGGGCTTTTTAATCTTTAGACTAGCTAGGGGGATGGGCATTCTCAAACCATCATCAGTTGGGTCAGTCATCTTTATTATACTTCGAATTATGTTCGTTCCCTTAGTGCTCTCACGAACCTCCTTTAGCTTTTCCTAAGATATATTGGGAGTAAAATTTATTAACACAGTTTTAAGATGAGTTAAGGTTTTCAGTTGGTCTAGAAAATGATCGGTAAGTCTTTCGAGGTTGTTGCATTAGAGAAAATTCAATGAGGGACATCGTTTAAGCAACTGATATAGTTGATCTGAAATATTAACTAACCCTCCAATTTTGAGTGTTTGCAGATGTTAAAATCCCTAAGGGTTCTTTCCTTTCTGCTTATCTCCGTAAATAAGATTATTAATGCCCTCATCACTAATATGATCACATCCTGTCAGAATTAAATTTTGCAATTCCAAACACATACCTACTTTAATCATCAGCAAGTTACTAACTTCCTTACTAGAGTTAAAAGAAATGTTCAAACTTAATAGCTTTTCAAGAGACTGAGATATCAATTTAGAGAAATCTTAACATTTAAGATTAGGCAAACTCGCTAAGCCTAATTACACAAACTACTGTTTAGAAAAAGTTTACAAACCAGCCGAAGTAATATTTTTGCAAAAGTTAATATTCAGAGTATTTAACATTTAACATTTTCCCAGTTCTTAAAGGCAGGCATCAGTAAACGCTTTTTCATTATGATTGCTTGAAAATCTTTTTAATTCAGGCTTATTCTTAATGAACCTAATAATTGCAAACTATTAAATTTGTGGACAGAGTGAAATATCTAGAGATTAGAGTTGTTTGCATGATATGCCTAATTAAATAAGAACTTAGCTGGTGATGGGAACGGATGTAAGATTCAGGTGTTTGATGTTAGGGGCTAAATAGCCGATTTTGTTAATCAATTCATTCGAGACATCTGTTTTGTATTGAAGATCAAGATATTAAAGCCGAGCATCCATTATTTACAATAGGTTATGCTAGTTGATGACAGTGTTTGGTAATTTCTAATATAAAACCATAAATACCTTTAAATGACGCATTAGTTCACCTTCATTTGGAGGATTGTAGTAAACCTCTCCAATTTGTCGTACCTTTCTTTCGTAATTGCCATCTCTGTTGGGTCCTAAAATGCAGCCCAATGGTTTAACACTGGAAAACTCTTCTCCTTCTTTATTATTTTCTTCAAACTGAATTAAAAACAACATACAATTTTGACCTTAGTTTCATGCTTGGTCGTAGCCATAGTAAAGCAAGAAGTTTTACTATCAATTTGAGTTCCTTTTTCTTCCATTTTATCCATATTCCCTGTAAAAGGCTTAATGAAATCATTCTTCATCCTGTCGACTGGATTTTTTTGTTGGAAGAGAGAATCGATATCATATTTTTGCGTTTATGTAGATGTATCTTTTTGTATATAGATTGGATTTTGCAACACTTTGGGATAGTTCATAGAACACCAACCGATAAGACTCCGATGGTTGGTGAAGGAGGGGAATTGATTCTTTTCGACGTTGCGATGAACAGTCTCCTGTATATTGAAGTTCTTGCTCATGCGATATTGTATAACTTATAATAAAATTATGAACGCATTGTATATCACATATTCATTCTTCTTTACTTGCTGAATATCGCAGGATTAAATAAATTACTCATTTAATAATCTGATTCAATTAGTTTACCACAACGAATATATTAATAGAAGGACCCTATAATTTGTTCAGCTTTTGCTTATTGAATGATGATGATTGGCTATTTCGTTCATGATGATAAGAATAGTATAGTTGTGCTACACGACAATTAGTTAACAATATTGAATTTAAAATGTTTAAATAATTTTTAAATGCTGAGCTCGTCCTTTTTGGTGAGAACTTGGATCTTAACATCAACTGTAATCACCAATACCTTATCAAAGATGGAGAAATAATCGTCCATCAAAAAATTATTAGAGGGGCTATGTTCACAAGATAGCGAAGAGCTTCTCAGCTAAAATCATTTGAGGAAGAGGAGTTAGCTGAAAGCGGACATGAGTTGATTTCAAGCGAAGTAAATATTGGTTAGTTCGATACCGAGGCTGAAAGAGAGTATGATGAGGTGTCAGCAAAAAATAATAATAATGAGGGTCATGTCGACGGATTCTATTAAACAGACGAAAATCCTTATAATGAAGAGTACTATGGTTATGACATTGATGGCCAATACTTGCCTGAACAATTTGGAAGTATGCGTCAAGAATAACTCTTTGACAGTCCTCAAAAGAATGCTCATATACCTTTTTCATAAAAATCGCCTTCTAAGCATTCAAACAGCAGCAAGGAAAATAAATGTCAAACAAATGAGCCATAAATAGAGTAAGAGGAATGCAGTTTCGTAAATGAGGAGGAATAACTCAATAATGGGGCAAGACTGTCTTCTGAAAATATTTTACCTGAATTTAGTTCAATATGATAGACCGACGATTTGATAATTATAATGTTGAAGCCAGTAACGACAATAAGAAATATTGGTACATCAATCATATTTAATTGCTGTATTGACGTGTTTTATGGTGCTGATTCTGGTCTATCGGATGATTTTTAAATTAAAGGGAAAATATCATAAATAATCATAAGAAAAGAGAATTAAAATCTTAATCCTCTTTCCCTTTATAAACTTATGAAAACAGTTCAATTTCTACCATTTCGACGGGCGTGAGACTAGGACTCGGGGATTATATTTCGACAGCTGTTTCGCTGAACATTATTTAATGGAGATCTAATTTATTTGTTGATATATTTCGCTATCGCTAAGCTATTTTTAATTATTAAAATTAATTTTAATTGTTGGAGAAGGCCAACATTTATTCAAGACTCACCTCAGAAAAGGGACTATCATCCATATCTTAGCTGATTTATGTAGTTCTTTTGCAAAGAAACAACTGTTTTTCTATCCTTTATTAGAGTTGATCCATTTTCCTTTGTAAATCATCAATAATTTTATCAATTATCTTCTTCGTTGTGGCTCTCTGTGATTTATTTTGGGAACACTTGAACACTGAGTTGTATCTGTTTTTCACCATATGCTCAGTGCGCACGCCTTTAAATAGTTTGGATATGTAAGACCATTTTGTGCCAAATTACCTGATGGCTTTAAATAACTCAAGGTCTTCAGGTACTGTCCACTTGTTGCGGTTGACCTAAGGATCTAAATGATTAATCCACTGTTCCCGGCATTTTTGTGGCGTGCGATAGAACTTCCCATTAGATTTGGCGAAGATTGAGAAAGAAATCTAACTCCATTTTAATTTGTGTTGTTCTTCTCTGAATAAAGCAATAAATACGTTATGCATTCCTTCAGCAGGTCTATTTCTTCTGAATTCCATTTTTTAGAATTGGCCTTATATTATGGAATTAAGCTTTTGATATGATATTATAAAAATTTCATTGATTTCCTCGGAAAGAGTTGGCTTAAAAACAAATAATCTGCAGAGTTCTAATATTATTAAATTGATACCAAATTTTGTAATTATTTTTTTATTAAATAGGCGTACGATACTGAAATCCACGAAAATAGTTTGAACTCGTTAAGAGCCCAAGTTGATTCAAATACCTTTTTTTATGGACTAGACTATAAATAGTGACTGGAATGATTCTTGTCCAGAAGTTTTTTTGTAAGTTGAAACACTTGGGTTGGAGAAAAGGTTTCCAGTTTCAGGATTTTTACGGAATAGATTTTTTCAGCAGAAAACAGTATTTCTTTATATAAATTGTTTTCCCTGAGCATGTGGATCATCTCAGAAAAAGAAATATTATGTTATTCGATCATTAAAGAGTCGCTAGTTGATTGAGTAATAAATTTATATGATTATAGGACAGATTCCCATTTATTCCAATTTTACCGATGTAAATACTGAATCTATGAATGTCAAGACTTAATTTCATCCATTTGCCTAATTGGCAATAAGACTCCACCTATCAGGTGCAAATCCAAGGTTATTTAATCGATTGCAGAATGATCATAGCGACGAGGCGAATTTTGTGAAAAAAGATATCTGTAAGTTAAGTAATCAGCACAAAAGTATATGACTTTGTATTTTATTTCATTTTCAATGATAAATTTGAAGTTTCCTTCTATTTTGGTAAAAAATAACTTAAATATGGATCAACATCATATTATCTTCTCAAAATAAAAATAATCAGTCCCAACAAAAATGAATTTTTAAAAAACAATTAGATATATGTACTTCACTAATAACAAATAAACGAGCATGAGAAAACAGATTTAATTTAATAAAATTTATGAACCAAAAGCCATATTTAATGTGGCCTTGGGGAACAAAAGGGATAGGGGGAGATTTATTTGGAATTTTTTCTTATTGTAAAATTTTATCAGAGCTGACTGTGAATTAATTAAATTTAAACTCCAGATTTATTATGCTCTATCCTCTATCATCATAATAATCAGAAACAAAAATAATCAGAAATCAATTTTTAGCATATTTGTTCATGTTGGCCATGCAAATAATGAGTATTATCAATTCTTTAGCTGTAGTAGGCGCAGCGATTGATAGAAAGATAGTTAGCGGTATAATATGTGCGTTATTTCATATTAAATGTATAAAGAGTATATACACCATATTCAAAATCATCATCACTGCAAGAATATTTCCTGTAAATCACAGATTATTCACTAAAGATAATTATAATCAAATCTCATTTGAATAAGATTACGACTTACCTCCAATATGTGTGATCGAACTTTAAATTTAATTATTAAAATATTATGGTTAGTAAATTTAAGATTATTAAATTTTTATTGTATTGGCTCTGCCCATTCCCAATTCACCATTCATCAAATTTCATCCGCTATTTAAAATGGGAATTGCTGTAATTGTCAACATATAGTATTAATAGTGGAGAAACAGCTAAAAATAAATCCATTAATTTTAGTAGTATTTGAATGCTCAAAATATATCATAATCGCTTTTCAACAAATACAGCACAACTAATCGAAAAATAGAGAAAAGGCAATCAAATTTTTATTTGATGTTTACAAGAAATGCTCAGATAAATTAATCATCTTTATCCTCCTTTGAGCCTCAGAACGATAAAAAATGTACTATTGTCGTTGACTCCCAGTTCTTACATGGTATTGTTAGTTTTATCTGAAAGATTTATACCTGCGTAAACCAGCATTATCTCTCCCATATTTAGGTTTGGATTTGCTTTAACCATTTTTTAAATAAGTTGTTGAACGGTTTCGGTGGGCTATACTCTAAGAGCGGTGGCATTGCCTTTCATATCCTTAACAACTACATTCATTGATAAGCTCTGAAATCTTAATAATATCTGTACTTATTATAACTATTTTTTAGTCTATAAAATATTGCTTCGTGATTTGAGACTAAACTCGCTTTATGTTAATAAATAAATATCTTTAAAAATATCTTGTTATATTTGGATCAATAGAATTTCTTCAAGCCAAGTTAAAACTTAAATATCCTCAGCAATAATAAACAGATTTAATCAATAAATCTTAACTTAACTCGCTTTTTTTCTTCAAAAACATTGAATTTAGTATTATTCGATATAGTCGTTATGGTCCCAATCGCAGTAGTCAAATTTTTATTGAGCCAGCCATCCGGGAACATCAAAGAAGTTCATATAAATCTGTTTCCAGTCTAACTAATAATAGCTTGCGCTTCTTGGTATAAAAGATGTTCCCTCCATATATTCTGTTTGACTCCAGATTGTTGTTATCAAGTCTTTGGAAGCAGTTGTCTGAAGATGATTGTTGCTTTAGAAGTGCAAGCCTGTCCCAATTATGATGAAGAAGAAAGTGATGAATAAAATCATCAACTTCATTTCAAATCAAAATCAATGATATTTGTTGTAAACCTGTAAAAAATTCAAACTTATTAACAATCACCTTGTTTAATATTCTATCCATTTACTACCATTTTGCTGAATAATAGATAAGATTTTATAAATGAGATAAATGAACAAAAAGAGATACTTCCATGAATTGTCTGGAAAATAACGATCAGTATTTTATAATTCATCCACGGTTAAAACTTGTTTGAAGAATATGGAATATTATTTTGAGATCTACATTTTATTGTCCAAATTTAATTTGTTTGTTGACTTGATGATTTGTAGTTTTCTTCAAAGATTGGGTTGTTCCAACTGTAATTTTACCGTTAATATCATAAATATTATAGACGACTGATATTATTTATGCGAATAATGCCCCATGCCTGCCTCATCAAATCAGTTATTTTTGGCAGTATATATGAGTTTTGGTGATCCGTTATATATTGTTGAAAGGAAGAGTCCTTAGGTGCTGATATTTGAAATAAATAATAATTTCGGACTAATTATACACCTTGATAAGCAAATAAATGATGGAATAGACTATAATTTTGAGGAGTCTGCTATTAAGCGACTAAGATAGATAATAATTTACTAAAATAAATTAACCAATGGGGTTGGTATTTCCAAAAATTCATGATGAGGCCAGGAAAATTCAACTCGGAACAATTAATAAGCATTACGCTGATAACGAAATCGACACCACCAAATATAATTTACTTACCTTTCTGCCCAAATCCCTGCTTTTGCAATTTACCAGATTATCTAATGTAATTTTTTTGCTTAATGCTTTTCTTCAAGCCATTCCCATTATTTCCAGCCTCAGCCCATTCACAGCTGTTGGCCCACTTGCTTTCGTTCTAGCAGTCAGCATGCTTCGGGAAGGCTACGAAGATTATGTACTTGAAATTTTATGAAGAAAAGACACAAAAAAGATTGGGAAATTAATTCAAGAAAAACAAGAGTTCTACGCAACCAGAATTTCGTTTAAATTGAATGGGATTAATTGCGTGCGGGCGAATATGTGAAAATATTAAACCATGAGATAGTACCTGCAGATATACTTTTACTCTCTTCTTCAGATTAAAATTCTGTTTGCTACGTCTAAACAGCCAATTTGGACGGATAAAATAATCTGAAACAAAAACACGCTTTCACATAAACTGCCAAAATGAATGCTAATTAAATTTAGGCGTTAAAGGGATTTTGTTTAGTGGATGCTCCGAAGCCGCTTCTATATGAATTTTAGGGATAAATAAAATTTGAAAATGAATAGAACCACTATATTGGATATCAAAATCTAATTCTTCGATAAACTATTCTGCGAAACACAGATGAAGTCATCGGGATTGCTCTATACTGTGGTTACGATACTAAAATTCTAAAGAATCAAGGGCAAGTTCACCACAAGGTCAGTAAAGTAGAGAAAAAGCTGAATTACATTCAAATTGCATTGCTAATATTGCTATTATTGATGTGTGGCTCCTGTGGTGTGGGCTATTATTACATTCATACATAAAATGGTCTCAGAAAGGAAAACAGTTATATTCCGGCAGTTAACCTCTCTTTGCTAGTTTAATGTATTCATCTTTTTATTTAGCTACCCTAACTATGCTCACCATTTTCTTACTATTAAATTTTCTTATTCCTATCACTCTGAATATACTTATCGAGGGAATAAAAACATTTTCAGGACTGTTTCTTTCAGCGGATAGGAAGTTGTTTGACAAATAATGCAATAAAGGCTGTGGAGTGCTTAATACATCTATCATTGAAGAACTTGGATTTGTGGATATCATTTTGACTGATAAAACAGGCACGCTGACGGCCAATGAGATGGTTTTTAAAACAATAGCCATTGATGATAGAGTGTATTCCAAGGAGTTTATTGAGTAAAATATTGCCCACCTTCGACTCAATCGGCAATTTGATTAATTTTGGGTGGGATTAATCATCTGTCATGACGTGGTGAAAGATCAACACAAAAATGTATATCAAGGGTCAAGTCCTGATGAAGTTTGCTTTATAAACTTTGCTCATTCTATCGGCTATAGTTTTCTCAAGAGGACTAAAAATTCGATTGAGATACTAGTTAATGATTAAAAGCGAGTATATATCCTACTGGATATGATTAATTTTAGCAGCCGAAAAAGGATGAGCGTTATCGTCAAGAATATCAATAATAAGGACGAAGTTATTGTCTTTACGAAGGGAGCTGATACCGCAATCTTTGAAAAATCGAATTGGTACGAACATTCTTATGGTTTTACAAATCATATCAATTCCTTCGCCAAGAACGGATTGAGAACTTTGGTCTTCGCGAAAAGAGTAATAAGTTTGAATGAGTATCATCAATTTGAGAAGAGAAAAGAGTTAGTTTGGAACCATTTTAAACAAAGAATTATTACAAAAGACTAATGCATTCGTGTCTAAAATTAAATCACCTAATAAATAGAAGACAGGCTCACCATAACAGGAGCTAGTGGTATTGAGGATAGACTCCAAGATGATGTTCCTCAAACAATTGCACGTTTGCAGCGAGCTGACATTCGAGTCATGATGATAACGGGGGATAAGTTATAAACAGCTTAGAATATTGGATATCTATCTCATATGATCAAATAGGACTATAAGGTCTACAAGCTTACTTCAATAACTAGCGATATCAAAATTAGAGCTTAAGCCATTGTGCAAGAAATATAGGAACACTAATCAGTATGCATCTTTATTGAAGGAAAACAAATAGCTAGTATACTTGAATAAAAAGATTAATACTTTATCAACATCTATGCCACTATTTTAGACAAATCAAAGTCAGTTATATTTTGTCGAAGTTCGCCTAAAGAAAAGGCATCAATCGTTCAATTTGTTAAAAAGCACATGAAAGCTGTAGTCTTGGCCATCGGAGACGGTGGAAATGATGTTGGCATGATTGAATAAGCTCATATTGGAGTCGGAATCATTGGAAAAGAGGGTAACTCTGCATCAGTGGTCAGCGATTTCAGTTTTGGCAAATTTAAATTTTTAGATAGACTGATTCTACATCATGGAAGATGGTACGTTTATCGTCTTTCTTACTTCTTTGTGTCCTTTGGTCTAAAAAATATGGTAATTACATGGCTCATCTTCTTTTTTGCTATTTAAAGTGCCTTTTCGGGAAGTTTTAACTATACTCAACTGTTTTACAGCATGTACAACTGTTTTATTGCGATTTCTCAGCTGGTTAATTTTGGACTTTATGGACAAGATATCAACGACGATCAAGAATAAATAATATGGGACTACCTTCCATAGATATATAAATAGACTAAAAAGAAAAACCTCTTTTCCTACAAGAGATATTTTATTTGGACCATTATCTCAATAGTTTCTGCTTTCTGTTTGTATGTTGTAGTTAGAACTGGTCTATCCTCTCTGGTGGCCTGTGATGAAGATGGAAGAATTGCTGATTTTTAATCAAACAGAATAGCGAATGGAATTGTTCTAACGATATTCCTGCTATTAATAAACTACATGGATACTTAAACTCACACATCATTTTTTGTAGTGTTCGTGTTCGTTATCATGACAGCTGTACCGACTGCTGGCTATTTCATTTTTTAGAACTACTTATCTTTTCTATCTTATTATTTCGTTTACACAGATAATCTCAATATCAGATTTTGGCTGACTATCTTGGCTATGGTTTCAGCCACTTTTCTTATTAAAAGGGGGTATGCTTGCTATCAAATCGAATTTAATCCATCTATCATTGATACTTACAAAAAGATAAAGGATAAGCCATAAAAAGAAGTGATAGAGATACTTGATGAGGTGACACGTAGACCAAAAAAGGCTTAGGCGATTTAATAACTTTTAAAATAGATTGTAATTGAATAGAACAATCCCTTAGGATCATTTACAAACGGATAGTTTTCACTGAATAGGAAGCTTTCTTCAAGTATGGAAATAACATCGTAATCACTTATTCCGATTTCAGTTGTGAATAAATCAGTTGTGATTAAGGTAGAGAAACCCTTTATTTGATTTTTATTTCATACTCATTTTGTATGCTTCTATGTTATAATTTATTACCCCTATGACATTTATATTCAAAATTATCAATAATCCTTCGCCTTTATAGCAATTATTTATATGAAACTCATTAAATATGTTGGCCTTTCAAATCATAATACTTTCAAATCATAGACTGATGAAGTCTTATATAATATCAATTTTTACCCCATTGTTGCTAAAGTTATTTACAATCATCCATATGACCTCATTTCTCAACCTACTACTATTTAGCCTCCTCATTATTTCTAGTTTCACTGCTGAACTGGGAAGTCAGGGATGGTCCAACAATCATATGATTACAAAGTAAAGTTTTGCCAAGACAGGCGATTGTTTTCTGAGCTCACATTAAACTCATGGAGATGGAATTACCGATGAGCAAGAGAATCTTATTAAAAAAATAATTTTGAATGCCGCTGAGACTTATCCTAATGATACATTTAACAATGCTATTTACATTCAAGGAAAAATAGAAGCATCTGGCTCCTTTTCGGGTAAATGGGCAGTCAACGTCCTCGGGGCAAAAAGTAGTATTTAATGTGGACTGGCATTCAGCATCACCAATAATTAATGGGTTCTACTTAAAGAATTTGGACCTTTCAGCTGGACTTATGCAATTTGGCTACCCCTATGCTGATTTAATGTATCAATTGCTGATCTGATTTATATGTATGTTAAGTCTATTAAAAGGATGGAATATGATCAATATGGGCATCTGGAACATGAATGAACTATTGATATGAAAGTCATATTGATGATAATTGAATATTAAATAATAACCAATTATAAAGATAATGACAAACTATTGAGGATATTTATCGCCCATATTTCCAAAGATGTCGTTTAATTGATTCATTAATTATAGGCTTAATAAATAGTGATCTATAAGTAAGAGTATTATACACATAAAGATATGAGTCACAACTATTAAAATTTTGTTTTTATGAGGGCTTACCCCTATAATCTCAACGCTGGATAATCTGGTACTATTCTCTATAAAAAGCTAAGTTCGTTGAAATAGAAATTAAAATCGTCCTTCAAAGATTCAACCTGCATTTTAGTTGTAGCCTCTATTGCCCTCAGCCGATTTAGATAGGCCTTAGTATTTTCTCTTGTGAAAATACGTGCTAAGACTTATTTTTAAAAGAAATCAACGAGGATGTCGTGCAGAGTTTTCGTATTGTTAACAATGGCTTCAGTGCCCTTCGAGGGAACGTTGTTTAAATTTATATCCGAGACCGATTGCGTGACTTTACTGGTCAATATGCTGTTCAGTTTCTTGATCGACATATCCTCCTGAGCCTCAATATCTTTCCGGATCTTATCCTCTTCATAGATAGGCACTCGCTTGATAATGCAGTCCATGATATAAAGTAAAAAGCTAAGGCAAAGCGAATTTAGGGCTAAATGCCTTGCAGTAATACTCTTATTCTTGATTTTTTGTAATTTGACAGCACCACCAAAGATGATAAGCTGGGAGCTGGACGTATTATAGGCTCGCAATAATTCAAACACCTTAATCCCGACCTCCTTTCTTGCAAAGGGGTAGAATTGAGCCAAATGTAGGTAGTCTTCAATTATTTCAAGCATTAACAATAATGTCTCGGTAACTTTATAGACTCGATGATCGATTATTATTTCACTGCGGATGATTCTAAAATTGCCCATCATGAGTTGGCTCCCAACCATGCTGGTATCTTGTCGATCAACGAACACACTCGAGTCAAAGGGATTACTCACATTATGGCGAATTGTGTGATTTTTGTTTTCTGTGTTGTGGCAAGCGTACTTCTAAGATTTAGAGACTCACCTGTAATCAGGTAATGCAGTGAGTCGTAATAAAAGGTCGGAATATCGGTAGCTTGCCATATCTAGTTTTAGAAACTATCGCGCAACTAGTTTTCAATAATATACTTGTGAGTCCTGTTGAGAAAGGCTACTACTTTCTACTCTTTAACCCGAGTCATTATGGTGAGGTCGAATCGAGTTAAGTGCTCTGCAATTTCAGGCTCAAGGAAATTGCCGGTGGGCACATCAATTACTAAATATTTCTTGATATTTTTCTCAATGAAGTCCTCTTCTGTTTAAAGTACATTGATTAATTGCTTAAAATCGTTGAGCTCCATCGTATCGTGAATTTGTTTTAGGTCAACTACTTCGATCACCTTATCATAAATAAGTTTGAAAACAAATACTACCACGTTGAAAAAACCATCAACCACCCCTGTTAATTTTTATTTTTCTTCAATTGTAAGTTAGCCGATTGATTCCTTGATTAAAGCCTTCATAGTCCTATTAACAAGGGAAAAGGTTCTAGTGATGAGAGTGCGGTACATGTCACAGTAGTAAGTAAAAGTTTTATTGCAGAAGTTGACATTCATCTCTGAGAGAAGGTTAGAAATACTAGGATTTTCTATCTTTTTACGCTACTATCTCAAATAAGTCTGAAAACAATAATTACGGCATTATGAGAGGAAGCGCAAATGCTTCTATTTACATATTTTATCAAAAGCTGCCTTGATGTTACCGACCGTATACTACCCCTCTCTATAACCGCTTAATACAGTATCTAAGATTTAAAGTTATCGTTATGTTGATAGTTTGATATTGTAGCTTCCTGCATCTTACTCGATAAGCACACTTTCATCCAAGATCACCGTTCCATCAGGCTCGGGTTATTCCTACTCGAAAATTTTACGACCCATGAATTTCCTCTCCCAGAAGGTAGATTCATACGGTATAACTTCAGTTGTATACTTAAAAAAAGAATCGTTAATTGTATCGGAATAGCTGCGTTTCAGTGTTGACTCGAACTATTCAACTCGTTCCTCAAAATTTTTGGTGGCTCCGAGTTGAAAATATAGTTATCGTTGACCCCTAATTTCTGTAATCATATGATAGTGTTGAGAATGTGTTCGCTGTATCTTTAAATTTGACTTGTCTGTATGCAAGAACGCTGAGTATACCCTATATAGATATGGAGGTACTTGATTAAGTTTAGTTTGTCTACTATGGCTTTCAAATGTTATTGACGACGCAGTAGACTTACAATCCGCATATGTCTTTATGAAACTTGCTTTGCGAGTTGCATGTTGCTTCGGCGAACCTATCCTAGCTTCTAGGCGTTGTAAACAACTACACATTCCAAACTTTAAACTGTTCTTAGTACTGAGAGAATCTCGTCGAAACGACTTGAAATTTGGTTGAACAAGCATATTTCTACCTAATCAAGTTGTTCATGCATTTTTACTGTTCTCTCCATTGACTCCTTCCGATTGCGAGTGAACAAATCACCTGAAACTTCGTATTGATTATCGAAATAGAGTTTTGGAACATTCTCATAGCATCGTTTCACTAACTGTGGACGTAGAGAAGCAGTACGGTTTGGCTTATGCTTGAAATTTTTCAAATTATTTAACTATTAAGTGGGCAATGACTGGAGGTAGGCATCGAATTCAGACGTGGTGGTTTCGATGGTAGGTCTGCGTGAGCTGGTAATAAAGCTGGCAGCTTGTGAGAGGATAGAGTCTTCCTCATTTTTGTCGAAGGTTCGAGTTAAAAGATTTTTTAATTTATCGAAGGACATCAAAATCTAATTATAAACTTTACAACAACTTTAGGATGATCTTTAAGAGAAAAAGATATTTAAATCGGATTTTTCATCCCAATCAATTTACAATGGACTATCGTCCTCACTAATATAATTATCTATCAAGGATCTGCTTTATATATATTATTTTCAATCATCGGCAGATAGGTTATTAGGAACGCAATAAGTGCGCGATAACTTGCCTTTTGATATTTGGATGATCATTGAATAGGGGGAAAGTATATTTCAGGTATTTATTAATTTAGTCATTGATTTTACAGGAGTTTATGTTACTTTATTCAACTTACAATCATATTAATTCTTTAAATATCAATGCCCAGTGATTACGGCCGCTATGGTGATATATATTCCACCTGGAAACACAATCCAAAGGACCCTTTCGAAACATTCAAGAATTCCATCACTCGCAGAAATAAAGAAATAGCTTAATGTCTCCCAACCCGCAGATCGACTACTTCTTTGGCATCAGTCAACATTAACTCTTTACGATTGTATCGACACATATGCCGAATGATTCCCTACTTACTTAAAATTCACGAGATGTAAGCATAATAAAAAATAGTACTCACAGAGTCACCCCTTAACAGGCTAAAATATATGTGGGCAACCATTTTCGAGCCCATGCAACTCTTACCGATTTAAATCGACTTGATTATATGATCGATGTTGGGTATGAAACTTTGCATGAGGCTGAATGGCATTTTCCTCCAACAGGATATCTCTACAAATACATCATGTCGCCCAAAGGAATACTTAACGATCACGGCATCGATCGATTTGATGATTACAGAGCATAAAAAACGAACCGCAAAGAGGCTCCTTCGTCCTTCCTCAAAGATTTCTACAAAGGCCATAAGTCCTATGAGTTGTGATAGCAACAAATATAATCAAATCCATTGTCAACAGATTATCATCGTCACTCTTCAGTGATTATATTGAAGGCCGAGTAATCACAGTCGTCCATAGTCGTATTTGCTGGAGCTTGTTTGGTCAAAAAGTTATCGAAGTTCTCCTCCTCAGAGGTAAAGTGGTATTTTTCTAGCTATTTGAGTAAACTAGAAATCATATGGTCCTCATTTTTCTCCACCGTCTATCTTTTACAAGCTTTGCTTTGAAAGGGTTCCACCTTTGTAGTTGCATTTCCATTTGGAATTATCCTTTTCTTCTTTGATGAAGGCTCCACTTCCATCAGACTTTATTTTTATCTAAATATCATAATAGATACTTGTTTTGGGATAAAAAGAAATTGCTCTTGGTATATGCATTGTAATCCCATTCTTTTTTGACCATCTTTTATCTTTTTTAGTACCAACCAGGGACATAGTCATCCTAAGATTATTTTGAACTTTCACAGCAGTTGCATCGCTTTGAACCAATCAATTTTCTTATAATCTCCTTCTGTAAGCAAGGACAATCCAATATATTATGAATGTTTTTTGTGTGATATTTACTTCTCTTATCACGAGATCTGTCTCGAGATAGAGACTGAGATGGAGATCTAGACTCATAGTAATATCTTTTGCTAGAAGTACGAGTACTGTCTTTTTGATTGACAATTTCGTTAAAAAACTTGCTTTTAGCCATCAAATAGGTTTCGTGGACAGTTGTCCTTTTCATTTCAGTTTTTGCCGCTATATCCTCATTAGTAAGGCATCTAACCCATAATTTTCTATCAAAGCAAAGCTAATTGTAAGGTTTAAGTTCAGTCCACATCAGTTTATAAGTGAAATTGCTGGCCCATCTCCCGCAAAAAGTAAGATAGTCATCTTTTTCAGAGTAAAGATGCACATATATTGCCTGCATCATTTTGTCATAGTCAGGAAAACTCACAGAACAGTGTGAATCATCATAGAACTCAACGTTGGTTTCAAAGGGAGCAAAATATTGACTGATTTTTCTTTCAGTGAGAAAGTCAATCCCATAGAGCATGATGCAATTATCGCTGATTCTGAGAAATGGATTGTTTTGCGAGTTTATTTCTCTTCTTGGAACATAGAAACGATTCTCCTCTAACGAGTAGTTGTGAAAGAACTTCAAGAGACGTTTCCTTAGGAGAATCTATTTTTCCTGTTCTTCACCTGATAAGCCTGCCTTAATCCTTTAGCAGTATTATCTCCACTGCTGCTACGCGGCGTCTTTCTCTTCAACAATTGGTGCCTCTATAAGAGCCTTTGAGGGGGCATTGACAAGTGGCTGCGAAGTGTGCATGGATCAGTCAAATTAAGATTATGCTAATTATTAGAAATATGGACATATAATTAATAACTCTATATTTGAAGTCCATCAATTATGAAAAAATAATTTTAATAAATATTGCATTTGCAGAAGAGTTAAATTTATCAGAAAAGCGATTGAATATAGTTATTTGTTTTAGTTTACTATTTATTTACTAGACTATGTAAATATGATGACCACATTCATTTGATTAATCATTTCATCAGGAAATTTCATCATTTATTCAGTGAAAGCCTTAAATTTATTTATTTATTTTATCACTTTGAATGCAGATAAAATTCTGTGAGAATTAAAGTAGCGGCGTTAAATACGAAAAAAGGTTTGTTTTCTGATTTTGTTGATTAAAATTAGAACTGATAGCCATTTGTAATCAAAGATGATTTTAAAATGCAATAAACTTGAGTCTGCACTTGGAATGAAGCTCAATTAATTAATTACTTTATTTTTTATAATTTATCTGACAATAGAATATTTGAATTTTCAAGCCATAAAGAAAAGAATAATGTATTTTTCAATTTATAAATCAATTATGCAATGAAGAGAGTCATTTGCGTATGATTCTAAGTCATTTTGTATAAAATTTAAATTGAATGCATGAATATTAAAAAAAGCAAAATCTTATTTCGTTCCCTGTAGATTTAGTCTGTTTTGCAGTCAAGAATTCGATACGAGTTGAAGAATGTTCTAAAAAGTGATTTATTATAGAAATATATAATTATTTATCTGTCCACTCATAATTGATATAGCATGATGATTATTTTTAAAAAAGGGTTAAAGCTAGATTTAAACGTAAATTTATCATTGTGGTCAGCTGATTTTGATATAGGCTTATTGCTAATATGAGCTGGAGATCCAATTTGAGAATAGGAAAGCATTGTTCGATTTATTAAGTTTATTGCAGAACTCCAATACCTCAATTATAATATTTACAGCAAAACCGGTGGGTCGCCATGAAAATATTTCCAGAAAATATCGCTTCCTTTAGAGGTGTGTCAGAGTATGAGTCCCACTATGGTGACGGTCTGGCCATAAATTCTAATAATGTGGATTAAAATTGTTAGCTAAAAAATACCGAATCCGACGATATTCGAGGATTGGACTTGGACTGTTTCTTAAGACTCTCTAAAAAGAGTTTAGATAAGCAGGAAATTAGCTTTTAGAAAGATTTCCTTCTCGAACACCTCACCTCCTTCCGTAATTTAATTTAGAATTTGCTGGAATTTGCCCACTCCACAGTGAAAGGCATCACCACGACAGACAATTTAGGCCTGGCAGTCGAATAAGGTTAGTCTTAAAAGTCCTAAAACCTCAATGCCATTTTGAACACTTCATCGTTGGTTCTATCATCGGATGATAGGGATATTTTTATCTAAGATCTTCCGGGACATCCAGATCTCTAAGCTTTTTTTGACTAAATTCTTAAATTCCAGGACAAGAGACTTGTTGCTGAGCTTATCACAATCACCATTTCACTTTGGAGAGAAATGCGCGTCATTGACTTTAAATTTATTGAGAGAAAGGAGCTGTTAAAAAAAGCAGATATCTGGAGCAGCAAGCATGCTAGGGAAAGCTATAATCGTGATGGTTTCCTCTACATCAACTTCAAGAACTTGAGTCTGAATGACAAGGTGAGTTAAGAGCTCATTTTTGATAAATTCAGTCACTTTTTCAAATTCTTCGTTACAACTGTTCTATTTATCGTTGCTGGATTTTTCTAGAACCCCTACGCAAAGTAGGGGCAAGAAATATAATCCGATGATGAGGTTGACTATCCTAAGAGATAGTTATCCTTAGTCAGCTTTGGATTTCTGTCAAGTGTCAATGACTTCTCTGACAGCGATTAAATTTTTGAGCCTAAAAAGAAGCTCAAATAGTGATCTCTATTTAGATTAATCAATTTTACTTGTCTTGGTTTATAATATAAGATAATCGACGATTTTATTACAGTTTTAGTTTTGGCCAAAATTAGCATGAGGGTTGGTGGCGTACTCATTTTTAGATCAGCCAACCTGCTGTCAACGTAACTGGAAAATAACTGACATTTGTAAGTCATAGTCCTTAATTTCGTATTTTTGGAAAAAAAAATTCTAAATTATTGTTCAAGTCAATGGGAGCAGTCTTCGCATCGAGGGGAACATTACGACTTTGATTGTCAGTGAGCCATAAATAATGCGTATTTATAGTGTTTCTTTTGCCTCCTGAAGGAGGATTATGTCCTCTTTATTTTTGTTGTTTCTAAAGTGCAATTCCATTTATTGATAATAGGATAATCTTCTTAACTGTTTCATAATTAAGGAAATAAGTAAGCTCGAAGAAACTGGTAGCAAGTTGCGGCGTTATAATAAATTATTTAATTTGGGGAATATTCTACATTCCTTAAAAATGTGCTTTGAATGCATTGGAATATCGCTCCATCAACAGATCTGATAATATGGATGCTTTTAATATTTATTTAGCATGTAAAGCGAATAACAGATGATTGAACTAAATTTAAAAAAATTGGGCATGTACAAATCCATCCATTTATATAAAAAAAGAATTCTTCAGCTAAATTTAGCTATAATCTAGATAGATCGTCATTTAGCATCATTAATAAAGTGAATACGATTGAAGGAGATTGAATGGAAGTTGTTGCTGATTACATACCAATGAACATTATATAATCAATCAATCATCACATTTTTAATTGCAGCTCAGAAGAGTGTTCCTCTGTATTCAATCAAATGGTTATCTTAGTCTTCAAATGATTTCCTGAGATTTATATAAACTTATTATTTATCATGAGGCTAAAATTAGAAATAATAAATACAATAAAAAATTGGAATACTTTAATCTCGGAACTATTCTCAAGGAGAAATCGGGAGAGCAAAGGTTTGATAACAGCAACCTGTGATAGAAGGAGATTGATACGGCTGCATATAAATTATAAATCCTTAAATCTTTTCAAATTTATCTCACTAAAGAAAAAAGAAGCGTAAATCAAATAGCTAATGAAGCGTACTTAACAACATAGAGATGAGCTTCAAAGATCACGAATCAGCTTTTTCCGATCTATGCCTTTAGCAAGTGAATTCATTTGTAGTTTATCAGAAAAAATACCAAAATTACTCTTAACTGCCTCTTTATATAAAGATAATTTCTCAAGCATACCTTTATAGCCTTCTTCAGAAATATCTTTCTGAAAGTTGCTGATCACATTTAAAACATTTTTTTCTGATTCTTCCGTAATGTCATTAAAGCCTTTAAATTGAAGTGTAAATATTCTTGATGCTATTCTTTTAAGCTTATCTTTGTATTTCTCAAATAAAGTAGTTATAACTTTATCTTAGTATTGGACTTGTGTCTTACCTTAAAGAAACTCTTCAAACTGTGTTTAATTTATTTCATAATCTCCTTGTCGGGGTGGTCTGAAATCTACAATTTTGAGGTACCAACCATCAAATTGTTCTACAAAACCAAAATTACCATAATTTGTCTAAACATCAGTTAATCGCAAAATACGAGAAAGCAAATTTATGCAAAAAATTCCATTATAAAAATCTTCTGAACTAAGAAATTGTAAATAGTTTTCATTGCCTTGAAGTAGTTATTCATAACTGAAGTAAGGCCCATTATGCCCTGCATCTTTTGTAGCGATATAAAAGTTCTTTAACTCCCGGCCAAAAAAATGAGACTCACAGCCAATGCCAAGGTTTTCTAATATTTTATAAATCATCAGCTCTATAGGGTTTACCATCTTCGCAGCTTAGTTTTTTTCATAAGCTAAACCATCTAAATGTGTTTTGACATGGTAGGTAATGATAATTGGCTTTTGATTTTATGGATAAATTCTAACTTTATTACCAAGCTGAACACCATCATATTTAATGTTGACACTAATCCTACATTTAGGAAACTTCTTTTTGAAATAATTATATGCAATGTTATCAACACATTGTTGGTCAACACGTCTTTGGGCCTGATTAAGTTTTAATATCAAATCGTAAAGGGCTTTATATTATTTAGTATTTTTCCCTGCATACATCATAATTATATTAATTTGGTTCATGGCCATACGCTTAGCGGAATCTTCAAAAGAAACATGCTGAAAAACTTGCCAATTTATATTTAATTTATATTTAATTTCTTCTTTTGTAAACACTGTTAAAAATTTTTCTTTAGTAAGGATTTTTGCTTGTTTGTTAGCAAACTATTCTTCTGCTAATTAAATTTCAGGTTAAATAATGCATTCAAAATGGTCACGATATTTTTAGGGCATTGAACTTCCTTCAGATTGTTCTTTTATGTTTGATAGTTCCCCGTTTATTTGAATGTAAGACACAGCCATTTCCTGCATATTTTTATTCGGAAAATGAATAATCAACTTGTGAACCTCACCAAATTTGTTAGGATCCACCTAATTGTGTTGCAGACCTTGTAGTGATGAGAGTTGTTGAACTTCCTACTCCTCAGTGGGGGAAAAGTCCACATTTTAGGTGTTAATGAACAGCCTAAGTTTTGGCGGGACGGTGTTTTCATATTTCCCAATGATGTAGATAGATTATATTTTCACTTAAACAGCAAAGGGCACAATCAACAGTAAATCACCATCGCTCTATGAAGTAATAAAATAAGTTTTGTCCAATCTCCGACCCCATTCTCTGAAGAGATGGGCTCCTGTTTTAGAGTGTTTTTCGTGGAGGCAGCGAACCTTAGCGAAGTCGATGACTTTGAATAAGTCATTGCCGTTTTCCACTCCCTAGTAATCCTTGAATGAGCAAGTAGAACCCTGAAAGTGTTTCATTGATATTTATACTTATAAAAATGAATTTAAATAAAAGATAAAGGGTGTCCTCCTCCGATTTCCTGTGCAGTTGTTTTTCAAATTACTCCTTCCAGTGATTGACTTGTTATTAACTTAAGCTTTCTAGTATTTTTCATATGTGATTTCTCCTTTTCAGGAGACTCATTTACTTGGATTTCCCACTTCTTCACTCGTTACTTAAGCTCATACAAGCCCAATTAATGAATTTGATAGAGATCTTTTAAAAAATGCATTGAAATATAAATTTTATAAAAAACCTCCGCAACCGAGAATTGAACTCGGGTCTCCTGCGTGACAGGCAGGGATAATAGCCACTATACTATTGCGGATTTGATATGATCAATGCCACTTCAAAGCTAATAGATGCCACGGAATATGTTTTGAAACTAATCTATTAAAGTAAAAACTAGGCATTCTTGTTTACATTTTATTTTTCTCTTATTGAAAGATTTACATATTATGTTTATTTATATTTCTGATTCTGATACTTTCGTTTATAAATTAGATATTGGCAATAAAATTGATGAAGGGAAGGGTTCGCTAATTTAATGCTGCAAGGGACAGAAACCTCACTGAAACTTATACTAATGTTAGTCAAAATTCAGTGGCAGGAAATATAACCTCCAACAGACCATCTTTTAATGAGCCTTCAACATCCTCCTTTATAAAAAAGACAAAAAGTGAGCTCTGTTTCAACTGTGTTAATAAAAAATTAGTCAAGAATAAGGAAGAGAAAAAGATGAATGAGGCACAGATGAATTTAATGGAAAAACGGAAACTTGAAGAATCACTGCGGGAATATCGCGATCCAGCCCAATAATTTAAAAAGAAAGTGGCAGCTGAAAATAGCGACTACAATAAGAAAGTTCTAAAGCGCAAATTATAATCGGCCAAATCGGAGAAACTGATGGATACAAAGATAGTTGAGGAGTTGTGTCAAAAATAAAAACAAGTTTTGGAAGAACAGGCTCGCAAAAAGGAAGAAGAGAAACTCGCAGACTTTAAATACAGGCAAGAGTTAATTATTCAGAAGCATTTGTAGGAGGCCAAAAAAGAATAAGAGAGAAAGGAAAGACTGCAGGCGGAAATAAATGTGTTGCCCTTGAAAAATAATGATAAAACTGAAATGATAAAAAGTTATGCTATGGATTTGAAAGCTCAAATGGCTCAACAAGCCAGCAAGAAGGAATCTGAAAAAGAAAAGAAAATCCGTCTGGACAAAGAAATGATTTAAAAATCAGACCAAGATTTTTAAAAGAAGTTTACTTAATTTGCAAATAAATCGAATCGAGCCCCTCATCAATCCAATCCTGAGGTATTTGAGTAAATAAAGAGCATGGAGTAAGCAAAGAAAATTAATAAAATGAGGCAAAGGTAAACTAACGCCAAGGAGAGAGAGGAGACTGCGAAGAAACTAAAATAACTGGAAGATAAAAGCATCCAAAGCAATATGAAAGCCATGGAAGAATATGCCATTGAATTGCAGAGGCAAATTATTAACAAAAAGCAGATGGAACACTCTCGCAAAATGGATGACTTGAATTATAAGTGGAAGGACGAGAAATATACTGAAGATTTGGCCCAGTAAAATCAAAAAATAAAGGTTTGTGGGTAATGCAAAGAGAAATATGATTAAAAATGCTTGACTCCCTTCAATTGAATGAATCATGATGAATTCCCCTTATTAATCTAAGTTATTTATCAGAAATAGAGCATATTATAATTGATACCGATCTTCGATAATAATTTGCGATTAAATATGCTTGTCATGCCCTTTGCATGATGCTAAAATATAATAAATAAATGATATATCAAACCTTCTTTTAATTTAACCACTTTGAATTATATTTTGCTCAATGAACTTAATTGAATTTGAAAGGGTTACTCGATAAAATGAGAAGAACAAATCCAGAATCAAAGATCAAAGTACTGCAATAGACTGTCTCAAAAGTACAAAAATAATAACTTAGGCGATTTACAAGCACAGTCGCAGTTCGCATTGCGTCTCAAAAATTAGCTAAGCCAAGCAAAACAAGAGATTAAAAGTTTAAATCGTCAAATTGAAGAAGACCAAATGGAGAGAGAAAGAGTAGAGAGCAGATACTTATCAGTTCTCCAAGGATTGGAATCCTAGTTAGAGGATTGCAAGAAAAAATACAGCAAACTATAAAATAAAATTGTTCCTCTCATGGATCAGGATTCAGTGCGGTTAAAAATTTTAAACTAAGTATAATCTAACCATCAGCTGGAATTAAGCAACATGAAAAACAATGCAGAGACTTTACGTGATGAGGTGCTCAGATATCGCAGGGAGAATTAAATTTTAAAACATTCGCTAGAGAACGAACGAATGAATCGAGAGGAGGAGATGAGGAGAGTCAGAGGAAATAAAAATAACGATTTTGCACAGGACACCATTAATTATTTAACAGTGTCAATGTGGAAGGACATGGAAGCCAAACTCAAAAATAGTTATGAACAGGCCAGAAAATAGGCAGAATTTTATAAATAGAAATACTTTGCAGTTTAAAAGAAGTATCAAACCAAAATGCTTGCCTCCAACAGATAAGATTCAGAGAATGATAGATCATACCGAAACAAGGGATGAACCTTCATTACCTTTGATAGTTAGGAAAATGTTTGATATAAGAATGCCTATTGAATAGAATGAATTATTTTCATAAAAATACCATTTGAATTGCTATATTTTTTAATAATTAATGCGACCAAAACGTCCAGACTCCGCCAAGACGCAGCAAACCAAGCAGACTGTGGATAGCAGTGAGTAATCGAAGAGAGAGTTGAACTCTTCTAAATTTTCAGAAACGTTTTCTTCAGGAGTGAATTCTTTTCACGAAAAGGGAGATGAATTCAAGCAATACGTTGCCTAAAAAGACAAAGATCCTAAATTTAAACATCTAAAATCGAAACTATAAACCATTCAGTAAAAGCCAGCAGGAGGGCTAAAGTAATCAAAGACAAGTTTTAAACCGTTTTAGAGAAAGAAATAGAAAACTACAGACAAGACTAATAAAAAAGTCGAAGAAAAACCACCTGCAGAATAACTCAATTTATCGAGGGGATTTGCAGAGAAGAATAAGCATAAAATGAATTCACTGAAGTTAACCTTAACACAAAAACAATAAGAAAAAGAAGATAAAAATAAGGCCAAAATAAAATTTGATGCTTTTAAGTTGAATGTTCCTGGTGAAAAGAGAGAGCAAAACAAAGAAACGAAGCCTTAAACAAAAAAATAATAAAATAATTTAGCCAAGTAACAGCAGTCTAAACCTACTTCATCTCAGCAACAAAGGAAACCCAAAAAAACATAATAATAGACAGCACGATAGCAATAGATAATAAGCCTATAGATGTATGTTAATCAAGTAGAAGCTAGAAATATGCATAATTTTCCAGCAAATTACGATCAGCTGCTAGCTGTCAATCCTGGTGGTAACCTTCAGGATCTAGAAAAGATAAATTTAAATGATTTTCTAACTGACCCTACTTAGGAAGACTACGACTCCATGAAAAAGAAGATAAAAGTGTTAGATTAACAGCTTGAAGCTGAGAAGTTCTAACAATCCATCGACTTAGAAGATATCATTGCAGGCGAAGATGAGCAATAGGAACAATAAGAGAAAGAAAGGAGGTAAAATGAGGAAGAAGAGTCATTCTTGGGATCAATGTCCACGTCTGAGCTTAAAAAAAGAAATGCCTTTATTACTTAGATCTTGACAGGTAAAATATCAAAACACGAGATAGACAAGATATAGGAAATGAATAAATCTTCAATGAAAATTTATAAAATATAGCATGAAAAATAAGAAGACGAAGAAGTGGAATTTCCTTAAATCAATATGGTTAAGAGACAAAGCCACAGATTACTGTAAAGAAACCGTATTGAAGCAAGTGGGCAAGTTTATAGAGATTGTGATTATCTTTCTGAAGATCATCGAATAAGATTAGAAGAACTATTATCGACTGATAAAATTTAGTCGCCTTTTTAGTTTGATGACCTTGAAAGAATGAGGCATCGAAGAATTGATGAAGGAATCAGAATGTATCGATAAATGGCTTAGTCTTAGTAAACAGGCGATGTGCTTAACTAGGATAGTCTTCCAAAAGATCCTGAACTTAGAAAAGAAGCTGAGAAGAATATCATTCGGCAAAAGATGACGAGTGTTAACCAGCGGTTGACTGATGTCGATAAAATTGTGGTAACAAAGGCCAAAATTGAAAATTTAATTAAGAAATATGAGCACACAAGAGCAAGTGCATCCTATTAATCTTTATGTTAACAAAATCGCATAAAATTTGATTAATAATTGAAGAAGATAAAGGAGGCCGAAACAATGATATCAAGTTTAACTCAAAGGGAAAATCTTGATTCAATTATAGAATAGATATAGCTGCAATATCGATAGCTTGAAAGTGAGCTTAAGCAAATGAGAGAAATCGATTAAAAAGAGTTGACTCGGATGGAAAAGTAAAGATTAAGGAGGAAATATCGATAAGTAGAAGAAATTGAGAATATGAGTAATCAATATAGCGATTAAATATAGAAAATATAAAAATTAAAAAATGACATTAAAGAATAGCTGAGAATGTATGATCAAATCGAAAGACTATAGCTCCCTACTTTGCAATGCGAAGGATTTAAGGAAAGTTAAACTCTAGAAGACATTGATGCATGGATCATTCGTAAAATATAAGCTAAATAGGAAGATAGAAATAAAGATCAGTGATTGCCAATTCTTTATTATAAATGACCAATAAAATCTGATTTTGTTGTTGTATAATTTCAGTGTAATCATCATCAACTTTGATATAACCCATTAAAATAACATAATTATATGTCCTTTAGTAAAGCAAAATTTAGCGGTCCTACTTATAAATTAGTGCTGTTAGGCGACGTTGGTGTTGGCAAAACAAATCTTTTTTGGAGATTCACCCACAGTTAATCTTTTCCAGCTTAGCAGAAAGTCACAACCATTGATTTTTGCCATAAATATATCGATCTTCATGATAGAGAAGTTAAATTAACCATATGGGATACAGCGGGGCAGGAAAAATTCGGAGCTATCATTAGGACTTACTTTAAGGATTGTGATGGAGTTGTGCTAGTCTTTGATTTGACTAACCGGAATTCATGGGAAAACATTAGACATCTATGGTATAACTTTGCAGCAACAAGAGCACTTTCTGCAGTGTATATATTGATTGGCAACAAGAGTGATCTTATTGCTGAAGTTTCTTAGTAATAAATCAACAAATGGTGCCTGGAATAGGGAGTGTATTTCATAAAAACCTGTGCTTTAACTGGAACTAACGTTCAGCAGGCTTTTTTTACTATTGCTGCCATAATTGATAAAAACAATGATATTTGCTAGTATTCTCCTCTTCAAAAGAAAGCAACTGTTGGTTCTACAGATACAGGCGACTCAAAAAATCATCGATTGTCGACCACAGCCATGTATTATCGTACGACCAATCTTAGAGAGAGTTTTAGTTTAACAGTCGTAGAAACAAATAATAATAATAAGAAAAAATGCTGTTTATGAAGGACAAGATAGACTTTTCGTGTTGTTTATGATAAATGGCTAGCACAAGCACAATTATATACAATCAAAAATGTCATGCTTTTAATACCATCTACTCATGGTATAAAGTTTATAGGCAAGGTAGAGTAGGTCCTATGAGTTATTTTGCCCTGATTATTATGCGAGTGTAGAGTTATTGTGAAATTTAAGCTGTTTTGCCTTCAACTATGTCCTATATTTTGCTTTTCTTTGCGAACTTCTCATAGTTTTCGCCATTTTTGCATAAATCAATAAGTTGTTTGGAGGTGATGAGATAGTCCAATATAATGATTTCCTTTGTATGATCAGCAATAAAATCTTAGTCGTATTCTCTCAAATGCAGTAATCTTTCTAAATGCGAAATAAGAGAAATTGTATTGTCAGTAGTAAACGAACAGTCAGATGTATTCCAATAATGCTTCAATTCTGAGCTATATCTGCCTTTGTACTATTTTGCTATTTTTATTAATTTCTGAAAATCGTTGCTCTCCTTGTACTCCTCGTAGGAAGATACTTTGATAAAATTTTGCGTGTCAAAATTGATGATATTTTCTATTTTGTGCTTGATAATGCCCATATAGTCTCGAATGATATTCTCCACTTCCATTTTGCTATGCTGCAGCAGACCTTTCTTATTAGATTCTATTATTTTGGAAAGAAGCTTGTATAAAAACCTACAAAAATGAATCTCGCACACCAGAATCTTACTAATTAACTTCTTTTCACTCCGATTTTATATTTTATTAATCAGGTGAATTTTGGGAGCAATTTCAGCTTCGGGATTTTAGTTGGTGCTTTTTGAAGATTAGCGATATCTAATTTCAGAAGGAGTATATTTGGAAGTTAGAGTTGGTTTTAGCTGTATGCTTCGATTAATGTCATCATTCTTATCATTCTTAAAGCTGTTAAACTTATTTTTAGAGTAGTCTCTTGAAGGAGCATTATTTTCACAAGATTTATCGGTATGCAATCGTATATCAACCGATATCTATTTTTTAGGAGTGAAACTGGAGCTATTGTGATAATTAGATCTGGAATCATGATTGCTCCTTTTTTATGTGAGGATATTGCTCCCCTTTGACTCTTCGAAATCAAAATCTGCAAGTTGTTCCATAGTAATCCTCAAAAATTTGTCCACCTTAAGACATCGTATCAAAAATTATTTTGATGTATCACTTATTTTCATTTTGATGAGGAGGTCTTCAATTTTTTCTGTTTATATCTTCCGAAGAAGGTCTTTTTCATTTTTGGCTTTCCATGGAGTTTCCCCCGTTAACATTTCAAAGAATATGATTCCCAAAGCCCAGATATCACTTTTTAAACTGTATTAATTTTTTTTAAGAGATTAGGGAGCCATATACAGGGGCGATCCGACATTGTATTTATTAGATTTTGGAGCATCTTCCAGTTTGATTGCAAATCCAAAATCTGCTATTTTAAGTTGCTGATCATCAGTGATAAGTATATTCGCTGGCTTAAGATCTCGATGGATGATCTGTTTCCTTGCAAAATTCAGGTATCCCTTTATGATTTGCTGCATGAAACTACAAGCTTGACTTTAAGTAAGCTTCTTTTTAATGATTTTGTTGAGATCCGATTCACATAGCTCCGTAATGATGTAGGTATTATTCTTAGTAGTAAATACTTCATAAAGAGCTAGTATATGAGACAAAGACTTGAGTTGCTTGAGTACTTCAATTTAGCTGTTGAGTAGTATTCGATTGATGTCGTTCTTTAGTAGACGAAGATCGATTACTTTGATTGCCACGCTTTGATTGCTTTCATCGTTTCGTCCTTTAAAGACATGACTGGAGTAGCCCTTGCCGATGACATCGTTTAGGCCATAGGAGAAGTTTTCTATTTTTTTGCGAGTGCAAGCGGAGGTCATTAGTGAGAATATGTTTTTTTCAAATAATATTTAACAATTAGATTTATTAAAATTATCTAACCACTTTTATTATATTTAATGGGCAATGATAAAAATTATTATCAGACAGCTGATGTGAAAATTATTAATTCGACAAAAAGAAATATCTAATGATTAAATGAGGAGTTGATTATTAATTAACACTTATACATAAAATAGGATTATATTCAAAGGAAGTATGAGAGTTAGGAGGATAATTAATACTCTATTATTGCTTTGATTATATGGATTTGCTTCGAAGGTTTTTCCGTTAATTTTATTGCTAGTAAATAGTAATTAAACAAATTTTCTATGTTAAAGTCTGAAGATTAAATAAATTTATCAATGAACGACAGCTCATTCTAATACCCTTATACTGAGAGATATACGTCTCATCGCTCCTATAAAAAAGCTGCTGATGAGAAGGTGACGACAAATCTAAATTGGTCAATTGAAAATCTGCTCAGCAAGATTGCCAAAGTAACTACAACATACGAGACAAGCACTGAATAAACAGTTTCTAAGGCTTCTGATAGATCTTATTTGAACCTTTAGAGCAATTGCAAATAAAATAAAGACATGCTGGAATAAAAGATCGATCTTGCCTACAACAATATTCAAAATGTACTATCAACACTATCAATTGATTTTTCCAACAACAATCTCAACAAACAAACCAAACCTTCATATTTGTAAAAGTTACAAGCAAAATTAAATGCTTCAACATATTTTAGCGTTAACACCTTGACAAAAGAAAAATGGTCGCCGACAAAAAATAGAGAAAAAACTACCAATTTGAAACTTACAGTGGATGAACCAATAACACATCAAAGACGTAAAATTCGCTCTTTATTTACGGATTCAGCTATTAAGGAAGTCGCAAGTTCAAAAATCATTTCGAAGGGTTCAGGATAAGGAGCATACAATACTTTGGAACTCAATATAAAACAAATCAAATAATCTTTGATTGAAAAATTACCTCCAGTCAAAGCAAATTTAACTTTGGATGAATTTGAAATTGGGCATTGTGTTGGGTCAGGTAAATTTGGAGAAGTTTATATATGCAAGCATCGAACCACTGGTTTTATCTGTGCCCTAAAAAAGATTTTCAAATCAACAATAAAGAAATATAACATGCAATCTCAGTTTCTTTTATAAATGAAAATACTTTACATGCTTGATCATCCCAACATCATCAAACTTTATGGTCACTTCAGTGATTAATATCATGTGTTTCTTTTGATGGAGTATGTTGAGGGAGGGCAGCTGCTAACTCGTCTTCAAAGTAATGAAGAATATGTGTCGCAGGTGATTTGTCAAATGATTGATGCAATTTAATACATTCATGGCTTAGGAGTTGTTCATCGGGACATTAAACCATAAAATATTGTAATGTCATTTGAGGTAACAATAAAATAATTTAGAATACAGCCAAATTATGCGATTTTGGTTGGGCGGGTCAATTCAATACCACCTCCATGAAAAGGACCTATTGTGGTACTTTAGATTACGTATCTCCTGAAATGAAAGATGAAGGAAAATATACAAGTAAAGTCGATTTGTGGAGTTTGGGAGTATTGACCTTTGAATTGCTAACGGGAAATGCTCCTTTCCGTGAGTAAATTGCTAATTGGATAAACAAGGGATCTCATCGAGAAGTTCCCTGGAGCTGGAATATCACCTACCCTCCTTAAATTTCAGATTACTCTAAAAGTTTCATAAAACATCTTCTAAAATAAAATCCTGATGAGCGTGCAGGCATTCGTTTCTGTAAGAATCACTTTTTTATTACAATGCACAATTTACGGAAGTCAAATCTACTGATTGAACTAAATCTTTGATGTTATTACACTATTTCATTTATAATGCTAATATCTATCTATTTATTTAATATTTGTATTGAA
>Ga0302268_1000097_pt1 | contig 51673 bp, 34 predicted proteins | sample III_Bog_E2_1_FD_194554 | JGI IMG/M metagenome (GOLD analysis project Ga0302268, IMG submission 194554) | Peat permafrost microbial communities from Stordalen Mire near Abisko, Sweden - III_Bog_E2_1 | ecosystem: Environmental > Terrestrial > Soil > Wetlands > Peat | place: Sweden: Abisko... | reverse complement strand
AATCAGGACCAACCATTACGACACCAGCTCCTAATGCTTATTATAATGTGGTAGCACAGTCCTTGATTTGTGGTCCTAGTGGGTCCAATATTGGTTGTCAACAATCAGATTTACGGGTTACCAAAAAAAGAAGTTGTCCAAGCTCCACCAATGTGCCACCGAAACCTATGTCAGCAGTAGCAATGTTAGATACTGACGTAATACCTGCCGGTTATAATAATAAATTTCCTAATTTGTTCTGTACTTGTTCTGATCCTATTTATAATCAAACCTTAAGTAATGGAACGTGTAGCTATTGCCCAACTCATGCGATATGCGATAGCAGCGGTGCTATTACTGGTTGTAAAGATGGATATTCTGGTGCTACTTGTTCTATTCAATGTACTGGGTATATAACTGGTTCTGGCACATCTGCTGTATGCAATACTTGTCCAACTCATGCTGCTTGCTCTAATGGTGCTATTTCTGCCTGTAAAGATGGGTATTCTGGTGCTACTTGTTCTACTCCATGTTCTGGATATGTAACTGGTTCTGGCACGTCTGCTGTATGCAATACTTGTCCAACTCATGCTGTCTGTATTAATGGCACTATTTCTGCCTGTAAAGATGGGTATTCTGGTGCTACTTGTTCTACTCCATGTTCTGGATATGTAACTGGTTCTGGTGCATCTGCTGTATGCACTACATGTCCAACTCATGCTGTCTGCTTTAATAGCACTATTTCTTCCTGTAAAGATGGATATTCTGATTCTACATGTTCTACTCCATGTTCTGGATATGTAACTGGTTCTGGCACGTCTGCTGTATGCAATGCTTGTCCAACTCATGCTGTCTGCTTTAATGGCACTATTTCTTCCTGTAAAGATGGATATTCTGATTCTACATGTTCTACCCCATGTTCTGGATATATAACTGGTTCTGGCACGTCTGCTGTATGTAATCCTTGTCCAACTCATGCTGTCTGCGTTAATGGAGCTATTTCTTCCTGTAAAGATGGATATTCTGGTGCTACTTGTACATCATTGTGCCCAAACAATTCATCTTTAAACGGTAGTGGACCAACAACAAATATTGGTGCTTGTAAATGTAATTCTACTTCTTATTATTGGGATGGGACTCAATGTTCCAATTGTGCCACTGGTGTAACAGCAGGAACTTGTTCTACATCTAACTATACATGTGTTAGCAACGCAAGCATGAGTAATAATGTTTGTTCTTGTAATGCTGGGTATAACCTATCCAACAATGCATGTTGCTTATCTAATGAAACTTATATTAATGGTATATGTTCTTGTCCTTCTAACTTACCTTACCAAGATACAGTAGGCCATGAGTATTATAATAAGAATTTATGTGTAGCAACTTGTAATAACAGTCCTCAAGGTAATGTATTAGTTTATAATAATTCATGCGTTGGTGGCTGTGGTACTAATCAAGGTTATACCACTACAACAGATCAAAATGGTAATACAGCTTATATGTGTGTAACTTGTCCAAGCGGATCTAGTCCTGACGGAGTTGGAGCGAATACTAATGTTACTGACTGTAAATGTAACAGTATAAATGATGTCTTCGCTTATGGCATGTGTCTGTCATGTGTAACAAATAATGGTACAAGCGGTATTAATTATGCTGGAGCAACTACAACAGCAACAGGAGGTTCAACTGGTTGGGGAGGTTGTTATTGTCCAGCAGGCCAAATAGCCTTTTATGGTTCTTGTGTAACATGTCCTGGTGGATCTTCTCAAAGTGGCGATAATTGTTGCATAACTGGTTCATCTAGCAATGGTTGTGGATATAATATCCCTAACTCTGCCTGTAAATGTAACAAAGCTACTCCATACTATATTAATGGTGTATGCACAGCATGTATAGCACCTGCTGTTCCAGGTACTGGTTGGTGTGGTTATCCCGCATGTCCACAAGGACAATATAAGCCATTCGGTTGCGTACCAATCCCAGCAGATAATTTTAGTAGTTGTAATTAACAACCTTCGCTAATAAAAATATCTAATTAATATAAGATCACTGAATATAGTTCTATCCTGAACTATATTCTCGCAATAAAATCATTTGATATAAAACCACCAATAACATTGCTAAAAACTACTTATTAAACAACAATATTATTTATGCATAGAAAAATTAAACAGGGGATGTTTCTAATAGCTAGCTTGTTATTAACCTCCGTACTAACAGCTACTGGTGTTGTATTAATAAAAATCACCGCTAGCGGAAAACAAATTTCTGACAATTCTATACAAAAGACTCAATTATTAACCGCAACCACAATGTCTAATTCTATCATTAGCGCTTCTATAGATAATATCATGAAAGCAAATTCTACTGCCAATATTTTTTTAGTAGATACATCAACTGGATCAAGAACTATCGTAAAGAACCCAGACCCAACCATCACCTCCATAAATTTATGCTCATTAATTTTTAATAAATCAACCTGCGATACACTAGGAACAGGCCCTACCAACCCAACAACTCTAGTCCCAGCTGCTCAGCAACTCGGTAATTTTAGTATAAGCCAATCAGGACCAACCATTACGACACCAGCTCCTAATGCTTATTATAATGTGGTAGTACAATCCTTGATTTGTGGTAGCGGGTCCAGTATGGGTTGTCAAAAATCAGATTTACGGATTACCAAAAAAAGAAGTTGTCCAAGCTCCACCAATGTGCCACCGAAACCTATGTCAGCAGTAGCAATGTTAGATACTGACGTAATACCTGCCGGTTATAATAATAAATTTCCTAATTTGTTCTGTACTTGTGATCCTCCATTTGCTACAACAAAAGCAGATGGAAGTTGTGTAAAATCTTGCGCTCCAGGGCAGGGCCTTGGCACAGGTGGTGCCTGCCAAGCATGTACCGGAAACACGTATTCTGCAGGTGGAGAAGCCAGCACTTGTGCTCCTTGTACTCTATCTACCGGCACACTTAGTTGCGATGCTACAAATGGTAATGCTGCTACGTGTAAAGCTGGTTATGGTCTTCCTGGTTGCGCTGGATGTTCGCCTGGTTCCTATTCTTTAGGAGGAACAAGTTCATGTAATAGCTGTACTTCTTCTACGGTAACTGGATGTAACTCTTCAACAGGTGATGCTACATCATGTACTAGCGGCTATAGTTTAAGCGAAACTAGCGGGGCATCTGGAACCACTTGTATTTCTTGTACTTCTTCTACAGTAACTGGATGTAGTTCTACAACTGGTGGAGCTACATCATGCTCTAGCGGTTATAGTTTAAGCGGGGCTAGCGGGGCATCTGGTACTACTTGTATTTCTTGTACATCTGCTACGGTTACTGCCTGTAATTCTGCAACTGGTGGAGCTACTGCCTGCACCACCAACTATAGTTTAAGCGGAACTAGTGGGGCATCTGGAACCACTTGTCATGCTTGTACTTCTTCTACTGTTACAGCTTGTAATTCTACAACTGGTGGGGCTACTTCCTGCACGACCAACTATAGTTTAAGCGGAGCTAGCGGTGCATCTGGCACTACTTGTAATTCTTGTACATCTTCTACGGTTACTGGATGTAGTTCCTCAACTGGTGGGTCTACCTCTTGTGCTACTGGCTATATGTTAAATGGAGCTAGCGGTGCATCTGGCACTACTTGCATAATATCCTGTGGAGCCAATGCATCAACAAGCGGAGGTGGACAAAATGCTGGTAATGGTTGTAACTGTAATAACACCTCATATTATTCTATTGGTAATGGTCAATGTTCACCTTGCCCAAATGGAGCAGCAACTAACGGAAATGGCACGGTAATAAATGGTGGTGGTTGCCGATGTACCCCTTCATATTATACTGTTAATAATCAATGTTCATTATGTCCTGTTGGAGGGACAACCGATGGAGATGGAGCTCCAACAAGCGTGTCTGCCTGTAAATGCCCAAGAAATTCTGATTGGCGGGGGTATAATTCTGGTTGGAATGGATATACTTGTTTCTGTTCAGATGGATGGGGGTATTATACTTATAATCCATTGGATCCATATTCTTCAGAGATTGGAACTGTTCCGGCCGTTTGTATTGGTGATGGTGCTTGATACATTTTATAAATATTTATTATCTTAATTTTTGTATTAATGCGCCTGTGACCAATTATCCCCAACCCCAACTTCAACTTCCAAAATCACTGCCAATTCAGCAGCATTCCGCATAATGTTAACAATCTGTTCTTTGGCTAAATCTATTTTATTATTCGGTACTTCAAATACTAATTCATCATGAACTTGCATTAACATAAAAACATCCGGTGCCATCTCGGTTGTCCATTTGTCTATATTAATCATGGCGATCTTAATTAAATCCGCTTGAGCCCCTTGCATAGGCGCATTAATTGCAGCTCTTTCTGCAGCTTTACGACGCAACCCATTTTTACTATTAATATCTGGTAAATATAACCGTCTACCAAACATTGTCTCTACAAATCCTTGTTTAGCTGCAAGCATCCTGGTTTGTTCCATAAATTCTAATACCTTAGGAAACTTAGCAAAGTAAGTATCCATATATATAGCCGCTTCGGATCGCGAAATTTTTAATTGCTTACCCAAACCAAAATCTGACATCCCATAGATTAATCCAAAATTAATAGCTTTTGCCTTGCGTCGTAATTCTTCAGTAACTTCTGATATCGGAACATGAAAAATCTCACTAGCAGTGATAGTATGCACATCCATATTATTAGTGAACACTTTAATTAAACCAGGATCGCCAGATAAATGTGCTAAAATCCGTAATTCTATTTGCGAATAATCTGCTGATAAAATCTTATAGCCTTCCCTTGCAATAAAAGCCTCTCTAATATTGCGCCCTTCCTGAGTGCGAATTGGAATGTTTTGCAAATTAGGATCGCTAGATGATAACCTGCCAGTTGCTGTTACTGTTTGATGATACGAGGTATGCACCCTACCAGTTTGATGATTAATACTTTTAGGAAGCTTATCAATATAAGTTGATTGTAATTTATTTAATGTTCTGTATTGCAAAATGACTTTTGGCAACTCAAATTCTAGAGCCAATTCTTGTAAAACTTGTTCTGAAGTAGATGGTTGCCCAGTTGGAGTTTTTTGTAAGACTGGCAAACCTAATTTAAAATAAAGTATCTCCTGCAACTGTTTAGGTGAATTTAAATTAAACATCTCACCAGCCAATAAATATGTTTCATTTTCTAAAGCTATTATTTTTTCTTTAATAACAGATCCCTGGATTGCTAATTTTTGAGCGTCTATTAATACACCAGTTCGTTCCATTTTTTTAAGCACCATTAATAGCGGCAACTCTATATTTAATAAAATTTCTTTTAACTTTGGTAGTTCACAAATGTTTGGCCATAACTCATTGTGGATCGACAAAATCTTATTAGCATCAATCTGATCAGGCTTTAATTCTGCTTTTGTGAGACTATTTAATACATAAGACTCTAAAGTTACATCAAAAAATGGTGGCACAACATTAATAGAATAATTTTGTAATACTTGAGCTAAATATTTTAAATCATATGCAACTTTAGTTTTACAAGGATCCTCACAAAACTTTAATAATTTTACTAATTCATGTTTTATTGGATCATCAATAATTAATCGATTAAAATCAGACAAAGCAAGATAACAACTATCTCCTGGTACAGACAAACAAATTCCAATTATTTTAGCATTAATTGGATCCATTGATGTTGTTTGCAAATGCATCCCAAAAATTTCTGATTTTGCAATTTTTTCTAACCAATCAATTAGCACAGCAATATTCAATTCTATAGTTTGATTTTGAGCAATACCATTATGATCTATGCTATTTATATTATTTATAGGATCTTTAATTGTTTGTTCAACAGACTTTGCAGTTAATATTTCTGTTTTAATTAGCTCTTTAAGCCAACTGTTAATTTCTAAATCTGTAAATAAAAATTTTAATTTGTCTGTGTCTCGAGGATTAATAGTAAATTTAGCAATATCAGCATTAATATTTAAATTAGTGTCTATAGTAACCAACTGCTTGTATAATGGAAAATCTTTAACAGCAGCTCGTAAATTTTCGCCAACTTTACCATCTATTTCATCAATATGTTCTATAATACCGTTTAAATCTTTATATTTATTTAACCATTTAACCGCAGTTTTTGGCCCAACATTTAATACACCAGGAATATTGTCTACTTGATCCCCAGTTAAAACTAAATAATCAACCATAAGCTCCGGTGGAATTTTAAATTTTTCTACCACTCCATTTGGATCTAATAATAAATCTGTCATAGTATTAATTAATACCACATCATTATTAACTAATTGTGCTAAATCTTTATCTCCAGTAGATACAATGCTAAATAGACCATTTTTTTGAGCTTGATCTACCAAACTGCCGATTATATCATCTGCTTCCAATCCTGGCATTTGTACAATACTAAAACCAAGCGCTGCAATAATTTCTAATAATGGTGGAATTTGAGTTGCCAAATCTTCTGGCATTTGACTACGGTTCGCTTTGTACGCCGGAAATAATTGGTGTCTTATAGTTTGTTGTTTACTATCAAAAACAACTACCATCCACTCTGGTTTATAAGAATTAACCAGTTTTTTAAGCATGTTTATTACACCTAAAATAGCCCCTGTCGCTTGTCCTTTAGAATTAGTAAGTGGTGGCAAGGCATAATAAGCTCTAAATAAATACGAAGAACCGTCCACCAATACTAATACTGGCTTGTTGTCTTTATTAATTTAGCACCTCCAACTTTGCATAACTTAACAATAACCACTTTACTCCATTTTTTCCAAAATCTACGTTTACCCGGACTTTATCATCACTACCATCTTGATCAATAATGACACCTATACCAAATTTATCATGTTTTACTTTTTTGCCATGTGGTTTTTTAATATTTGATCTTGGTTTTATAGCAGCTTGCCCTTCTGTATGACTAGAAGTAAAATAATTAGATTTCTGATAATTATTTCTATCTCTTACAAATACTTGCCTTTTACGCTCTTCTATTAAATTTTCTGGGATTTCTGTAACAAACCTCGATCTTATTCGAGATTCTTCTCTACCAAATAATCGCCTTTTTTGGGCATAACTAATAAAAATTTTCTCCATGGAGCGAGTTATTCCAACATAACACAGTCTTCTTTCTTCGTTTAAAGCATCTGGACTATCTTTAGAAAAATAATGAGGAAATAATCCTTCTTCTAATCCACATAAAAAAACTATGGGAAATTCTAAACCTTTAGCAGCATGCAGTGTCATTAACTGCACATTACCAATACTACTGCTCGGCATGCTTTTTTCTTTAGAAATATATTCTTTACCTTCAAGGGCTGCATATGCCAACAATTCTGTAACTTTATTGCTATTTTCAGGATCTTGGTTAGCATTATCAGTATGAGATCTATTAAACACTGTGGTAGCATTTACTAATTCTTGTAAATTTTCTATTCTATTAATAGATGCAGCATCTTTCTGTTTTGTTAGATAATCTAATAATCCACTAGTGTTTATAGTTTTTTCTACTAACTCTGTAAGGCCATAATCTTTTTGTCCAAAACATTCTGCAATTTCATTTATTATTTTTATAAAATTTATTAGACTATTAATAATTACCCCAGTATCACCCGTCGCCACCAACTGATTAGCAACTGCAAAATAACTAATATTTTCTTGATTACTTAAAAATCTTATTTTTTCTAAAGTTTTTTCACCAATCCCGCGCGCAGGAGTATTAATAATTCTCTCGAACGCCGCATTATCTGCCGGATTGATTGCTAACCGCAAATAAGCTAGCACATCTTTAATTTCTGCACGTTCAAAAAAACTAACCCCACCATATACAACATAATTAATTCCAGATTTAACTAATGCCTCTTCAATAGCTCTGGATTGAGCATTTGATCTATATAAGACTGCTATATCATTATATTTTCCGCCATTTTTTATATGATTTTGAATTTCTTTAACTATAAATAGCGCTTCATCTTCTTCGTTTAATGCTCCATACAATACAATTGGTTCACCTTGAGGCGAATCTGTCCATAAAGTCTTTCCCATACGATCGATATTATTATTAATAATGGCATTTGCTGCAGATAATATGGTTTTAGTAGAACGATAATTTTTTTCTAAACGTATAACCTTTACTGTAAAAAATTCTTTAGTATATTTAACAATATTTTCAACTTTAGCTCCACGCCAACCATAAATTGATTGATCATCATCACCAACCGCTGTAATAGATTCGGCATTAACGCTTAATAATTTTAAAAAATTATATTGAATTGGATTAGTATCTTGAAATTCATCAATTAAAAAATGCTTAAATCTAGCTTGATAATGTTGAAGCAATTCTGAATTACCGCGTAATAATTCATAAGATTTTAATAACAATTCTGCAAAATCTACAATATTTTGAGATTTACAAGCATTTTCATAATGTCCGTAAAGCTCAAACATTATTTTGTCATATCTAGTATATATTTTAGGTAAATTGTTAGATCTAAGTCCCTGATCTTTTTGACGATTAATAAAATTTTGCACTTTTTTTGGTTCAAATGAATCTTCGTCTATATTCAGCTGTTTAAGCAATCGACGAATAATTTTTAATTGATCTTCAGAATCTATAACTTCAAAATTACTGTTAAGCTCTGCTGCCGCATGATGCAATCGTAATAATTTATGTGATAAACCATGAAAAGTTCCTATCCATGAACTAGAAATATTAGTTAAATTCATTTTATTTAACCTAACATTCATCTCTTTCGCGGCTTTATTCGTAAAAGTTACAACCATAATGTTATATGGTTCGGAATTATGCTGAGATAATAACCAAGCAAATCTATTCACTAAAACTCGAGTTTTACCACTACCAGCTCCAGCTAATACTAACAAATTTCCCAAATCAGCAGTTACTGCTTGTTGCTGCGCTTGATTTAATTGTTCTAAGTGTTTTACTGTAAAATTCATAAAAAATATCGATTAAAATGTATTGGAAAACAACTAGATCGCCTGCATATAAGGGATCTAGTTGTTAATTAAAAAATATTATTGTTTATCTACTACTTCTTTTAAAACCTTTAGTGCAGTTAATTTAACCGACAATCTAGCTGGCTTTGCAGCGATTGTAACTTCTTTACCTGTTAAAGGACTAACCATTGTACGCTCTTTTGTTGGTTTTTTCTTGACCCTACGTAATTTAATTCCAGTTTTTGGAATAATAAATTCCCCAGAACCACGTTTTTTTAAGTGCCCTTCTATTAACTTATTAAGTTCATCAAATATTCCTTCTATTTGACTTTTGTTTAGACGGGTGTTTTCGGAAATAGTTTGAAATATTTGCGTTCTAGTTTGTTTGTCTTTGTAAACTGCAACTTTTGGTTTAACGGTTTTAACTCGCATATTTACATTAACTTTTCCTACTGCATTCATTTCTGAATTAGATTTTACAGCAGTCTTGGCTTTCGTTTTAGACATACATTTCTCCATTGAACAACTATATAAAAAAATAAAAATGTGTGCAAATTATGCCAATGCTTAGTATATAAATCAAGATTTTTTTATATACACCAAAATTTTACGGTGAAAATCAATAAAAATTAAATTAACGATTTAATACATACTATATCATCAAACCTAGGATTGTTAACTTGAGATGATACTGGGTGCATAAAGAAATCTTGTTGATTTATTTGCAAATCTGGGTTAAGTAACAACTCGGCTGGCGTTTTAACATTTAACCATAAATGATAATTATGACTATTTATAATAACCGGAACTCTGTTATGAATAGCATCTATATACTTATTATTGTCCGTAGCAGTTGTCAAAATGACACAAGTATCTTTAATAAAAATTCCAGCAAAACCCAAAATAGTTTGATTTTTAACCTGTATATAAAATGGCACTTTTTGCTTGCCAACAACTTTCCACTCAAAAAACCCATTGCCAACTATTAAACAACGCTGTTTTTTAAATGCTGAATTAAAGCACCTTTTTTCTAAAACAGTTTCTATTTTGGCATTGATTATACTACTTGCAGAATTCACCATTTTAAAACCCCAACTAGCAAATTCGAGGGTACTGCCTTTAACAATTACTACAAACTGACTGGGTGCTATATTATAACGAGGAATAAGAGCTGCAGACGCTTGCTTAAGAGCAAAATGTTCTTTAATTTCTTGAATTGTGGCTGTTAAGGTAATCCTTCCGCACATAAATTAACTTTATTATTCCACAGTCACGGATTTAGCTAAATTCCTTGGTTGATCTACATCGGTACCTTTTAATACTGCTACATGATAAGCAAGCAATTGCATAGGAATAGCATATGCAATTGGTGCTAACCAATGTGGCACGCTAGGCAACTCGATGATCTGCAAATTTTTCTTGGATTTCCATTTAATATCTTGATCAGCAAATATTATTACATTACCACCTCTAGCTTGTACCTCTTGAATACTAGATTTTAACTTATCTACCAGAACATCATCTTTTGACATTAATACCACCACTGGCATTTCATCATCAACTAAAGCTAATGGACCATGCTTTAATTCTCCTGCTGGATAGGCTCCTGCGTGAATATAAGAAAGTTCTTTTAATTTTAAAGCACCCTCTAATGCCAAAGGAAATAGCAACCCTCTAGCTAAAAACAGTGCACTTTTTTTATGCTCAAAAATTTTAGCAATAATATTAATTTTATTAGATAATTTTAAAAATTTTTCTATAGTTTCTGGCAAATGATGCAAAGCATGGATAATTTGTTTGCTCTCCAGAGAATTTTTGGCTGATCTTTTATCAATAAAAATAGCCAATAACATTAAAAGATTCGTTAATTGTGTAGTAAACGCTTTAGTAGATGCTACTCCTATTTCAGGTCCAGCATTAGTTAAAGCGGTTAATTCTGAATACCTAACTAAAGAACTTTCTGGAACATTACAAATAGTTAAAAATCCGCAATATTTTTTAAGATCTGTTTTGGTTAATTCCAGAGTATTTTTTAAAGCAGCAATCGTATCTGCTGTCTCACCAGATTGAGATATAGTGATTAACAAAGTATCTTCTAAAATTACTTTTTTAGAGTACCTAAATTCGCTTGCAACATCTACCTGGCAGTGAATACCAGCAAATTCCTCAAACCAATATCTCGCAATTAATCCAGCATAAAAACTGGTGCCACAAGCTACAATCTGAATGTTTTTGCAAGAATCTAAAATATTTTTAGCATTCACCCCTAAAAAAGATTCTGCAATATGATTTTGAACAATTCTACCTTCCAATGTTGCTTCTATTGCCTTAGGTTGTTCAAAAATTTCTTTTTTCATGAAATGTCTATATTGTCCTTTATCTGCAATATCCTGAAAAACAGTTAATTGTGATGGATTACGTTTTACTTTTTTATGAGATAAATCATAAATTGCAACACCTTCGCTGGACATATCTACAACATCACCATCTTTAAGATAGATCAAGTTTTGAGTTAAATTTTGTAAAGCTAGAGAATCTGAAGCTAAAAAATATTCTCCAACTCCAATCCCCACCACTAAAGGACTACCAAATCTAGCTGCTATTATGTGTTTTGGATTGGCCAGATCCATAACACATATAGAATATGCCCCACGCAATTCTTTACAAGTTTTTATAACTGCGGTTAAAAAATCCAGCCCTTGTAATCGATAAAAATATATTTTAGCTGCAATAACTTCGCTATCTGTTTCTGATTTAAAATTAAATTTTTGTTGAGTGTGTATTTCTGTTTGCAGCTGTTCATAATTTTCAATGATACCGTTATGAACCAGAGCAATAGTATTATTAATTAAATGTGGATGAGCATTGATTTCGCTAGGTTTACCATGAGTTGCCCACCTAGTATGAGCGATACCAATCCTACCTTGAGTGTAGTTTTTTTGAATTATTTCTTGTAGAACCTTTACTTTACCTTTAGCTTTATGTAATAAAAATTTATTATCATTAATAACCGCAAGTCCAGCCGAATCATAGCCTCTATATTCTAATCTTTTTAAACCTTCTAACAAAATTTGTACTACATTTCGTTCTGCTATTGCCGCAATAATCCCACACATATAGAAACCTCTCTATTTTTCTGATATTTCTTCTGATATTTGTCTTGATGGTGTTTCTTTATTTGGTCTATGCCATTCTACGCTATATTGAATTTTTTTATTTAAAGTAAGCTCAGATGGTGGTGCATTACTTATTAACGTAGTACCTGCCGCCAATGTCGCATGTTTCGCTATAACAATTGGTGCTATTAATTGACAACCAGATCCTATAAATACCTCATCTTCTATGACAGTCAAATGTTTATTAGCTCCATCATAATTACAAGTAATCGTACCAGCCCCAATGTTAACGTTACTACCTATTTTTGCATCACCGATATAACTAAGATGGTTTATTTTACTTTTTTCTCCAACAATAGCGGCTTTTATTTCTACAAAATTACCAATTTTAGCATTTGCAGCAATATTTGTTTTTGGTCGTATTCTAGCAAAAGGCCCAATAGCTGCATTATTTTGAATAAATGCACCATCTATCATGCTGTTTGGTTGGATTATCACATCATTCCCAATTATTGTGTCCTTAATATAACAATTAGCCCCTATTTTGGTACCATTACCAATTACCACCTTACCAACTAAAATAACATTAATATCAATTTCAACATCTCTGGCTATTTCTACATCTCCACGAACATCAAATCGATTTGGATCTATAATTGTTACACCTTGTTCTAAAAATCGTACTGCTTGCTGTAATTGATATTCACGCTCTAATGCAGCTAATTGTTTTCTAGTGTTTACTCCCATAATTTCCAACTGGCTCACAGCTTTTTCGGTATGTATAAAGATATTTTGTTCTACAGCAAATTTCAAAACATCTGGTAAATAATATTCTTGTTGACTATTGTTGTTATCAATTCGTGATAAATATTGGGTTAGGAATTTTTTTGGAAATATATATATACCAGAATTTATTTCCGTTATTTGTTTTTCCAGTTCGTTAGCATCTGACTCTTCTACAATTTGCTTAAAATTATTATTTTGATCCCTAATTATTCTGCCTAGTCCCGTCGGTAATCCAACATCGGCTGTAATTATACCTATAGAATTTGGTGGAGTATTGGTTATAAACTGATTTAAAGTATTAGTTGAAATTAATGGCACGTCACCAGACAAAATTAAAACATTTTCAATATCTTCAACTATTTTTAACAATCCGACAGCTACCGCATCAGCAGTCCCTAGCGGATTTTTTTGATGGGCCCAAACAACTTGATTTGCTATGTTTTTATTATTGAGCGTCATTGAAGCACAAGCAGATTGTAATGCATCTATATGAATACCACCCACTACCACTACTTGTTTAATAACTGGTATATTAAACGTAGTAGCCAAACAATGATGCAATATTGGATTACCTGCTAATTTATGTAATACTTTTGGCAGATCCGATTGCATTCTTTTACCGTCGCCGGCAGCTAAAATTATAGCCCCATAGTTCATATCCAAGTCCTAAAAATTTGCAGTCTTAATAGATTTTATAGCTCAAAATATTTGATTTCCAATCATACCATGAGGTAATTAAAAAAACATAAAAACCCCATGCCTGGCTTATCAACCAGGCATGAAGTTTTACAAATATAATATTTATTTAACTTGCTTTTGAAGACTTATTAATAGATAGCTTTATAGTACTATTTAGAGCAGCCTTAAGGTCTTGGCCGTAAAGCTTCTCTACTCGATATAACATCTTGATCGTTAGAACTCGATGCAATAGAAGAACCCAATATAGCTTGTATCCCAGAGGCTGCAACACTTGTTGCATACGCATGTAATCCACGCCCAACACCAGTAGCTGCTATATTTTCACCAACAGCAACAGCTTCCATTCCACCAACAATAGCTCTGCGCAGCCCTTCTTTTAATGCCTGATTTTCTATTGTTAATTTTCCTAAAACTGATTTATCAACAAATTTATCAACCATCGATGCCGTTATTAAACCACTAGTTACTACATTACCCAACAACGCAGCTGGCAATTGTTTGGTTTGGTTAGTAGCTATAGCGTTAACCGTGGATGCTGTTGCTGCATGGATCATTGCCGCACCAACTTTATTATTTATACTCAATGCGCTCGCAAGTTTTGGTGCCGCAACCTTAGCAACAGCCATACTCGCAACTGAAATAGCAAAATTACGAGTAGCTCTTTTGCAAGCCTTCTTTTTTTGTTCTTCAATTTGTCGAACAATTTCGTTTAATTTTGCATCATATTGATTTGCAATCAAAACACGTTGCTTGTTGTATTCTAAAGAAATTTCTTGTTCATGTTGTTTATTTATATTTAAATCATGCTCACATCGTTGTAATAATGGCTCGTACCTTGCAGTTACTTCTGCTACAAAACCCCTTAATTGCTCTTGATGTTGCCTTTCTATGATTTCCATAATTTGTATACCATTTTCTCTTTCCATTGCTATTGCTTGGATTGCTTGTTGTGCTATAGCTAAATCTGCTTCTAATGCTCGTATTTCTTCTATATTTAACTCTTCTAAATCTTCTGTTTTGTTTGCTAATAGTCTGTTTTTTTCATTTTCCATGTTTTGGATAACAAGCTGGATCTCTATTAAATTTTCTTGATAAACATTTTCCAACTCCGTTAGACTATTACTTTTTAAATTGGCAAATTCTGCTCTACATTGCTCAATTTGTAGATCAGCCTGTTCTTTTATTTTTGATTTACCAGAAACTGTATCCACAGCATCACTCACAATTTCATTAGCTACATGAGCTACGTTATCTACTACTCTGGCTGTTTCTCTTAGTGCTTTATCGGCAGTATGCCCAACTACTGGTACATGTTTAACTACTTCTCTAATTGGTGCAGTAGTTGTTTTAATTGGATGTCTTATAAGTTTTTTAAAAAATCCCACAAAGTATCTCCTTTTTTAATATTGTTAAAATAAAAACCAATATTGTTATAAAAGATAATTGGTGAATTTCATATCGTGATTTTCTTTAGAGAATATTTAGAGAATATATGGCTTGATTTTTAAAAAGCTTTACATAGTCGCTCTAAGAAAATATTTGGTTTTTTGTCTTATTTGAGCAATCAGATTAATTGCCACATATCTTTGTTCTAATAAATAATTAGAACAACTTTGGTGTTCTACTATAAATATTTATGCAGCAAAGCGTATTAGGTTGTATATACCAGAGTATTTTGTCATTTAATTTGATAAAATTAATAATATTTATATAAATATTGAGCCTAGAGGGGTTAATTATGCCAATTCTGCCAACTTTAAAATTTAACATTCCAGAAGGAATAGAGATCCAACTAAAAGATAGACTAGAAAACATAACACTAGAATCTCTTATAACTACAAGTTATGGAGAGCTTATTAGAGATATATTAGACACGTTGGCAGAATGGGAAGATCTACCAGAAGCGCGTGATTTTATTGATGATAAATTAAAAAGCTTTATAATTTATGCAAGAGATAGAACCATAGCAAATGCACATGGAATGCGACTAAGAGGACAGATTCTTTTAAGTTTAACAGCCAATGCAGCAACCGAAAAGCAAATCTTATGGATTTTACGTCATTTACTGCACGATGATACTAGAGAGTATGATAGCATAACCAGCCTGGTATTAGGACAAATGTTGTATCTTTCTCACAAAGTAAGCACAAGCAAAATAATAATTAACATAGTTGATATTTTGCAGCAGCATCGTTATTCTTCTGATGATTTGAAATTCTTAGTTGTAAAAGAGAGCGGTGAATTTGTACACCTGTACCACACTATGAACTATGTTGCCATAGGTGATAAATTGATTAAAATCTTTAACTATATGCTAGAACACCGCACTAACGAATTACAGCTAGCACTACCTACAATTGTCCCTGCCGTCGAAAAATATTTAAATAGTATAGAACCAGTAGATTTAGTTGTTAATCAAGCCTTGTGTGGAGATGGAGATGAAGGGACAAGCATTTATGAAGAGATGGTTAGGTATGGTATGAGCAAGAAAGAAGAGATTGTTACTATGCTACATAAATTACCACAAACAATAATTGGCACAATAAAAGACAGCCTCGCATCATTGGTCCTTATAGGTGCCCCAACAGATTATAGGGGTAGTATGTTGGCGCATGATATGATGCCATTGGTGCAAGGATATATTACTGATTTATCAAAATTAAATTCCATACTAAATGATGGTGCTGTACCTGTCGGTATTGTTGCAAAAACCAGGCCACATCCATGATAGGGTACAACGTGGTAATTTTTTATCTGAATTTCAAGAATTTATCAGTATTTCCAAAATGATAGCATAAAATAGGAGTATCAGATCAAATCTAGATTTTTACAACTAACCACAACCAAACAACGTTTCGCACTAACCCCAGGTATTGTTAATTTTTTGACTTCTATAATTTTATAATCATCAATAACGTCTGCCCCAACTACAAATTCTTCCGGATCTGATTTCATAGCAACCAACATTCCACCATCTGCACATAATCTACTAGATAGTTTCACAAAATCTAATAAACTTGAAAAAGCTCTAGATATAATTAAATCAAACTTTAACAATGGAGTATATTTTTCCAACCTGGACACAAAAGTTGTGGCATTTTTTAGTTCTAAAACATTAATAACATGATTTACAAAAGAAATTTTTTTAAATTTAGAGTCTAGCATCGTAACAGAACAATCCGGCACAACAATTGACAATGGAATTCCAGGTAATCCGGCTCCAGTTCCTACATCTAAAATACTTTTATTTTGGCAATCTATACTACTAGCCACACTAATACTATCTAGCAAGTGATACGATAACATGTGCTGATATGATGCATCTGCGCACAAATTGTGCACTTTATTCCATTGTCGTAAAATATCTAAATACTGCAATAGCTTTTGCGCCTGAGACGCACTTAAAGCTATTTTTATTTTTTTTGCATCGTCAATTAAAATTTTTAGAACTTGTTGCATATTATTTTTTTAAACAAACAAGTAAAACAGATACTGCAGCAGGCGTGACGCCTGGTACACGGCTTGCATGCCCAAGAGTTGCCGGACGAACTTTGTTAAGCTTTTCTACAACCTCACTAGACAAACCGGGAATGTCTGAATAATTAAATCTCGCTGGAATAGTTAAACCTTCATATCTAACATGCTTAGCAATTTCTAGTTGTTGTCTTAAAACATATCCTTCGTATTTAACCATAATTTCTAAGTTTTTTATAATATTTTCATCAAGCAATCCAGCTCCTATCGAAGGTAATTTAGTTAAAACATTATAACAAACTTCTGGTCTTTTAAGTAAATCCAAAGCTATTGTTTCTTTTTCTAGTTTTTTTTCTGTGATTTTTTCAAATTCTATGGCATCCAAACCACTCGTTAAAACTACGATCCGTTTCAATCTTGCCATCTCTTGCTCAATAGCATTTTTTTTGTTAATAAATTTTTGCATTTTACCATCATCAATTAAATTTAATCTCTTGGCTGTATCTACCAAACGAAAATCCGCATTATCTTCTCGCAACTGTAATCTATACTCAGCTCTACTTGTTAACATGCGATATGGTTCGTTAGTACCTTTTGTTATTAAATCATCAATTAACACGCCTATATACGCCTCATCACGCCTAGGAGACCACGATTCCAAATTTAATGCTCTGGCTGATGCATTAATTCCAGCTACCAATCCTTGCGCTGCTGCTTCTTCGTACCCAGTTGTACCATTAATTTGTCCAGCAAAAAACAACCCATCAATACACTTAGTTTGTAATGTAGGCTGCAAATCTCTTGGATCAAAAAAATCATATTCAACTGCATAGCCGGGTCTAGTTAAATGAGCTTTTTCTAATCCTTCTATGCTTTGGATCAGTTGAATTTGTATATCAAATGGTAAACTTGTGGACAATCCATTTGGGTACAACTCGGTTGTATGCAGTCCTTCTGGTTCTAAAAATATTTGATGTGAATCTCTAGAGCTAAACCTAACTATTTTATCTTCTATGGATGGACAATATCTAGGGCCAACACCATCTATCATTCCTCCATACATAGCAGATTTTTCTAAATTTTGCATGATAATTTCATTGGTTGTTTTATTAGTTCTAGCAATATAACAATCTACCTTGGGAATATTTAAAAATTTCTCTTTTTCTTCCCATATAGAAAAATATGGGGTTGTTTTTTCGGTTGGTTGCATTTTTAATTTAGAAAAATCGACACTACGACTGTCTATTCTTGGAGGTGTTCCAGTTTTTAATCGGTTAACTGTAAATGGCAAATTATATAAGTTATTAGCCAATGAAATAGATGAGCTGTCGCCAATTCTACCGGCCATACAATTATAATTACCTATATGGATCTTACCATTTAAAAAAGTCCCGGCAGTTAAAATTACAGTTTTTGTTACAAACAACACCCCAGAACTAGTTACAACCCCAGTCACTTGGTTGTTTACAATTTGCAAATCATCAACATTTGCTTGAAATATTTGTAAATTTTTTTGAGTTTCAATAATTTTTCTTACAGCAAGCCTATATAAATTTCTATCACTTTGTGCCCTAGTTGCCTGCACCGCTGGGCCTTTACTGCTATTTAACGTTCTATAATGAATTCCAGCTAAATCAGCTGCCAACCCCATACAACCACCCATAGCTTCAATTTCTTTTACTAAATGCCCCTTGCCTATACCACCAATTGCTGGATTACAAGACATTAGCCCAATAGTTTCTACATTGTTGGTAAGCAATAAAGTTTTAGCACCACGCCTACTAGCAGCTAATGATGCCTCTGTACCTGCATGACCACCACCTATTACTACAACATCAAATGTTTCTGGAAATTTAACGAAATTCATTATTTACCTATACAAAATTCAGAAAAAATTTTACTTAATAAGTCTTCATTAGTAAAAACACCAGTAATTTGAGACAAGCATTCTTGAGCTAACCTCAACTCTTCTGCCAAAAAATCCCACGTCTTACAGCTTGCAGAAAAAATTTGCTCTGCGCACCTAACATTACTATGTACTTTTTCTAAAGCTTGAATATGTCTGGTTTTAGCTGTAAAAACTGCCTGGCTATCGTCAAAACCAATTGACTTTTTAATTTGTTGTTTCAACAAATTAATTCCAAGATTAGATTTAACCGATCCAAACACTATTGTTAAATTGTCTTTAATAATAATTTCTGGATTAATATCATTAAGATCTATTTTATTTATTAATAAAATTATTTTTTTATTAATAAATAAATCTTCGTTTACGGTTTCTGGCAAAAAATGTTTTATGGAAATATTGTTTGTTGCTATAAATTCTTTAGCATCTATCATTAATATAATTAAATCAGCAATTGCTGCTTCTTTAATGGCTCTTTGTATTCCAAGTTTTTCTACAAGATCTTCTGTTTCTCTAATTCCAGCAGTATCGGCAAACTCTATTAATAAACCATCTATACTAATTTTATTAAAAACAACATCTCTAGTCGTTCCAGGAATATTAGTTACAATAGCGCGCTCTTCTTCTGACAATAAGTTTAACAAACTAGACTTGCCTACATTTGGTTTACCTAAAATAACCGCCTTAATGCCACGAACCAACAAACCACCCTGCCTTGCTTGCTGCAAAACAGTCTTAATGTTTTTTTTTAAAATTATAATTTTAGATTGAATGTTATTAATAGATAATGCATCTAGATCATCTTCTGGAAAATCAATTATAGCTTCGATATGCATTCTAATAGTTATTAAATCTTGCAGTAATAAATTAATTTGCTTAGAAAATTCTCCCTGCAAACTTTTAACCGCAGCCATTGCCGCCTGTTCTGTTTGGGCATGAATAAGAGATATTATACTTTCAGCTTGTACTAAATCTATTTTGTTAGATAAAAAAGCTCTCCTGGAAAACTCTCCAGGCTCTGCAATCCTAGATCCCAAATTAATAACCCTTCGTAACAATATATCTAAAATTATAGGTCCACCATGTGCCTGCAATTCTACAACATCTTCGCCAGTAAATGAATTTGGTGATTTAAAAAAAATCGCTATACCACTATCTAGCACTTCGTGATTTTCTGACAAAAAATCCGTATATACAGCTTGATTAGGAATTAAACATGGTTTTTTAAGGATCTGTTTAGCAATTAATTGTGATGCCTCACCAGAAATTCTAATTATTCCAACCCCACCAATTCCTGGCGGGGTAGCAATTCCTACTATTGTATCTAGATCTATTGGCAACATACAGAACACCTAATATGTTTCGGATCTGCGCAAAAACTTTTACTTTTAAACGAGCGTTTGTCTGAGAGTAGCTCGCGTACGCGAGTGAAAAAAGTAAAAGTTCTTTGCACAGATCTTGAATTTTAGTTTTTAAACCCTTTTGTTGCTATAACTTTGTCCATATTTCTAGTAATAAACATTTGTTGCAAAATAGACAAAGTATTATTAACTATCCAATATAACATCAGCCCAGATGGAAACTGTAAAAATAACACTGTAAAAAATGCAGGCATCACCATTAATACTTTGGCCTGCATTGGATCTGGTGGCGGTGGATTCATTCTTTGCTGAACAAACATACTAATTCCCATAATAATAGGTAGTATATAAAAAGGATCTTTAGCTGATAGATCCATAACCCACATACACCAAGTAGCCTGACGTAATTCTACACTTTCTAATAACACATAATATAAAGAAATAAATACTGGAATTTGTACTACAATCGGCAAACACCCACCTAATGGATTTACTTTTTCTTTACGATATAATTCCATTACAGATTGGCTAAACTTTTGTTTATCTTCGCCACAACTTACCTTTAAAGCCTCGATCTTTGGTTGTAGTTTACGCAAATTACCCATAGAACGATAACTTGATGCAGACAAATGATAAAACAATATTTTAATTAACAAAGTAGTAAATATAATCGCCCAACCCCAATTACCAATTATATTAAAGATAGCTTTAAGGAGCCAAAATAATGGTACACATAACCACCACAACACTCCATAATCAACTGTTAAATCTAAGGCTGGAGATATTTCTTTTAAAATTTCAGATACTTTTGGTCCAACAAATAATTTTGCTGAAACTGTTTTAGTGTCTCCTGGTGCTAAATTAATTGGCGCATTAACAAATCTAATTCCAAATGAATCATCATTAAACTGTTCTGTTTGGTATTCACTAAAATCATTAACCCCAGGAACCCAAGCACTAACAAAATAATGTTCTAACATAGCAATCCATCCACCGTTAAATGCAATTTTATAAGGTGTTTTCATGTCAGAAAATGAGATTTTTTTATATTTTTCGTCAGGCGTGTTTATGGCAGCACCAGTATATGTTTTCAAACCACCGCTAAAAAACCCACCTGTGGATTTAGGTTGGTATCGTCTTAACCTTCCATACATGCTAGCCCGATACTCTTTATCGCTATTATTATCAATAATATACTGAACATCAATTACATAACTATTCTTATGAAATATAAATCTTTTAATAAAATTAATATCTTTAACAGCACCTTCTTCGCTAGAATAAGTCAAGTCTACAGAAATATTCTTATCGTCGTTTGCCATTGAATAATGCGATTTTCCAGCTATAAATTTAGCTCTACCATGAATTTTAGAATCAGGTCCAACCTCTGACATTAACCCAGATTGAGCAATGTAAAACCTATTGTCTCCTTCTGATAATAATGCAAACCCTTTTTGATGTTCTTTATTATCTTGGGGGTATTTTTTTAATTCTGCATAAATTAAATCACCATGCGAATTGATTTTCACATTTAAAACGTCTGTATCTACAGTAACTATTACAGCGTCAACAGAATACTTGAAATCGTGATGCGCTGCCTGTGACGTCGGCTCGACTTTACCACCCATTTCGCTAGGAATATCTTTTAATTTATCAGGCTCAGGTTCAACAGGAACACCATGAGTATTTGATGAAACATTACCGTCAACAGTTTTAGTAACGAACTGTTGCTCTTTGGAATATTTCGAAAACAACGAAAATCCAACAAAAATTACCAGGGACAATAAAATAAATCTTATAGTTTGCTTATCCATATCACCATAAACCAATTAATTAATTTAAATTTTTTTATGGTTCGGCAAAAATAATTTTTACTTTTTTCACTCGCGTACGCGAGCTACGCTCAGACAGACGCTCGTTTAAAAGTAAAAATTATTTTTGCCGAACCTCTTAATCTTTAAAACACTTGCTTTGGCTACAATTTAAAAATGGTTGACATCTAAGCAACCGAAGAAAACCAAGCCAAACCCCTTTTATTATGCCGTATTTTATTATCACCAATTTAGTATACTCTGAACAACTTGGCTCAAATCTACAACTTGGTGGCAAGCATGGGCCAATAAAATATTGATACCCAATTATCATTTTAATAACAGCCCATTTACTTAAATTTAATACCCGCAGATAAAATGATCTAACCACGAATATACCTCTATTAATTTTTTTTTCCAAACATGTAAATTTTGAGTTGTTTCGGTCTTTTTGATAACTAAAACTATATCTTTTGTAATAAACTTGAGCTGAAAACTCTTAAAAAGTTCCTTAGAAATACGTCTGAATTTGTTTCTAGCCACCGCCATCTTAACATTTTTTTTAGAAATAACCACTCCAAGGCGAGCAAATCCAACCCCATCATTATTATCAACCCATAAAGAAAAATCTTTACTTACTAATAAAGGAGGCTTTTTAAACAATTTCTTATAGTTAGGTGTGCGACAATATTGTTTTTTATTTTTAAACTGCAGCAAAACTACTTAGTAAGCGAATAACGCCCCTTTCTTCTTCGTCTGCTAAGAACAGCCCTACCTGATTTAGTTTTCATTCTAGCTCTAAACCCGTGGGTTTTTTTCATTTTTCTATTACAAGGTTGAAAAGTACGCTTCATAACCCACCAAAATCTGTTAATTTAATTAAAACTACGATTGGCCATTATCTTATCGAAAATAGCAAAAGTCAAACGATTGTCTTGTGGCCCAGGTCCGGCTGTCCAGCAAATTAACTGCTGGACGACCCTTTCTTGTAGCCATAGTAGCTGCACCAATTAAGCATCAAGTTGTTTTTTTACAAACCGCATTATAATCTATACAGCCGTGAGTAAAATTTTAAAGACTTAACCTATAACTAAAAGGTTTTATGTTATGACTAAAATTATTAGCGCCGAAAACGTACCGGAAATGACTATAAAAGCTTGGGTTGTGTCTATAATACTAACTGTTATATTAACGGCTTCTTCTATGTATTTGGGCTTAAAAGCCGGCATTACCATTTCTGCATCTATTCCTGCATCTGTAATTTCTCTTGCTATTCTTAGCTTTTTTAAAAAATCTAACATTTTAGAAAGTAATATTGTTCAAACTACCGCTTCTGGAGGAATGAGTTTAGCTGGTGGCGCAATTTTTTGTTTACCAGCATTGCTATTACTAGGTGTATGGAAGGACTTTAATTATTTAGAAACTTTTTGCATAACATTATATGGTGGTACTTTGGGGGTATTGTTTGCTATACCATTTCGTAAAATTTTAATCACCAATCCAGATCTGCATTTTCCAGAAGGCACCGCTATTGCTTATGTACTTCAAGCAAAAGAAACTCACGGAAAAAGCTTTAAAGAAATGATCTTTGGTGGCCTATTTGGAGCAGGAATTAGCTTAGCACAAACTGGTTTTAAGATAATCGCAGAAAGTTGGGATTGCTGGTTTAAAGCTGGACAAACTTTATTTGGGTTTTCTTTTGGGTTGTCTCCAATTATGTTGGGCGCTGGTTACATTGTTGGCAGTCAGACCGCCTTTGTTATGCTGGCAGGTTTGGTTATATCTTGGGGTATAGGGATCCCATTACTAGCATTAAAATATGGCATAGTTGATCCTAACAATTTGTTAGATTCAGCCTTGTTCTTATGGTCTAAAAAATTACGCTACATTGGTGTTGGAGTAATGTCGATTGGTGGTTTTTATACTTTCTTGGTATTGATTAAATCCGTAGCTAAAAACATTAAGTTGTCTGATTTTACTTTAAATAAACTTCTAAAAAACCAACATAAACAAATAGCAAGAGTTGATCATGACATTCCTATTAAGTATGTAATTTTTGGTAGTATTTTATTGTTTATCCCAATTTTAATTAATTTCGTACAAATTACCGGCTCGAATAATTACGGTATAAATATATTTATGGTGATCTATAGCCTGCTGGCTGGATTTGTGTTTTCTGTCGTTAGTGGTTACGTGGTTGGCATGGTAGGCACATCCGCAAGCCCTATATCTGCCTTAGCGCTATCTGCAATTTTAATTATTGCTGTTATTTTATCCGTACTGTTGGGTGGCCAAGCAATGTTTGCTCACAATCCTGAATTAGCATCTCAAGCCGCTACCATGACTATCGTAGTTGGAGTGTTTGTAATTTGTGCAATCGCAATAAGCAATGACATTATTCAAGATTTAAAAACAGGGTATATGATCGGCGCCACACCTTGGAAACAGCAAATTATGCAAATCGTAGGAGTAGCTATTGCGGCTTGTATGATTGCGCCTGTATTACATCTACTTTATCACGCATATGGAATAGGCGACATGCTGCCAAGAGCCGGCATGGATCCAACCATGTCTCTGGCCGCGCCTCAAGCACAGCTTATGGCATCTATTGCAACCGCTGTATTCACCGGGAAAGTATCATGGGATTTAATTAGCGTAGGGGCAGTTATTGCATTCATCACTATATTTGTAGATTATTTATTGAAAAAGAAAAAATTAGGTAAAGTTTCAGTTATTGCCTTAGGAATTAGTATTTATTTACCAATTTTTATAACTTCAACCTTAATCTTAGGTGGACTCATAGAGTATTTAGCAAAACGCAAATTAGCAAAAAAATCTTTAAATGCAACCGATGTGGATCACAGGTTACAACATGGGTTTTTATTGTCTAGTGGTTTAATTGCCGGCAGCTCTTTGGTTGGTATTTTCTTGGCAATACCATTTATTATTTATCAAAGTACCGATGTGCTGGTGTTTTGTACAACCAGCCCTTATGTTGCAACTAGTTTGGGAGGAATATCTACAATTTTCATATGTTACTGGTTATATAAAGTGTCTGTTAAAACCAGGTAAAATTGTAACCGTTAAAAACGCACGGTTACAATTAAATTAATTAAAAAATAGAAATATCATCCTATAGGAAATCTATAAATTATGTATAATTCGAGAAACAAGAATAAAGTTAAACAATATTTTTCTTATATGAAATCCTTAAAAAAGATTGTGGTACAAATTACTTTTACAACTTAGGAAAGGGTTTTAGTGCACACGCAGGAAATGTTTGGGCTAACGATTCTCTCGCCATTACCGCTAGCTGTTCACATTTTACATTACTATCACCAGAAACACGATCGCCCTTATGGCTTTTTCTAGCAAAATATAATTGTGCTTCAGGATCATCTTTAGGCACCATAAAATAAGGTGATGGTTGAGGAGCTAGAGTAAAATATTTATCTTCAATAAACCCCGGAAACCCTAAAGATTTTATATTACTACCGCGCTCATCATCTTTGATACGATTTTCCTTTAATTCGTCGTCACAATATATATAATATTTATTTTGTGGATTAGAATAAAATGCTTTTATTGTAGCTATATTTTCTGTTGCTTTTATATCAGGAACAACGAGATATTTGGAATTAACATACTCATGAGGTATACCTACACGAAGCAAAGCAAGTGATACTAGTCCACTATCCCTACTATCAAATAGTATATCATAGATATGAGCATCCCCATTTTTTCTTATTGCTAGATCAAATTTGTCTCCAGTTATAGAATACAACATAGAAAGTATTTCATCATCTAATATATTATGTGCATTTTGCAGTATAACTTCGTAGTATAAATCTCCTGGTTGGAATCTGGATGTGCGTTCACGTGAAATGTGCAGCGCCTTCATGATTTGACATGTATTAGCAACTTCAAGAACTTTCTTTTTAAACTCTATATCCTCTATGCATAAGTAATCTAATGGCGTGGTACCAAGATTATCTTTGGCAGCTTTATTTAGATCGGCACCAATTCTTAATAAAAATGACGCCGCATCCAAAGACTTGTTCTTGCAAGCATAATGTAGAGCAGTAAATCCATTTGTAAACGGTGTATCAATATTAAAAGCGGGATATTCTTGCAACATTTTTACCATTTCTGGAACTCTATTGTTTTTTGCATGAGAACAAAATGTTTTAATTATCTGCTTCTGTTCTGAATCTTCAATTGAAAATATTATTCCTGCCGGCATAATATACTCCTGTTTTTATTTTCTTAGAAACTTGTATTAAATTGCATTATTTTTAGTTTTTCAACAAAAAACAGCTAGCTATTATACATCAATATTAACAGCCAACAGCGCATTAACTTCTATAAAATCTCTTCTGGCTTCTACGTCATCTCCCATCAATGTAGTAAACATGGCATCAGCCGCAACCGCATCCTCAATTTTTACAATAACCATATATCGAACAGAAGGATCCATTGTGGTTTCCCATAACTGTTCTGGATTCATTTCCCCTAAACCTTTATACCGTTGAATTTGTTGTCCACGTTTTGTTTCGTTCATCAACCAATCTACTGCCATCTTAAAACTAGTAACTTGCTTGTTTTTTTCAGAACGTTTTATATATGCACCATCATGTAGCAATCCATCTAATGCAGAACTTAACATTCCCAACAAATTATAATCATGACTTAAGAAAAATTCGTAACTAAAAGAATAAACGCTTTCTACTCCATGAATAGTTGTATGAAATTTAGGTAAAAATATTTTTCTTTCGTTACACAATTCTACTTTTACTTTATAACTAACGCCAGGTTTACCATGATCTTGTACGTATTGCTGCATTTTAACAGACCAATTTTCTAAATGCTGTTCTGACTGTAAATGAGCTAAATCTAAAATTGGTAAATGAATCAATCCTTCTAATATTTCTATTGGATATAATTTTGATAACCTCTTAATAACTATTTGTGCTTCACGATATTGCATTATCAAATTATGTACTTTTTTAGCAGCAATAGGTTCGCCACTTTGCGAAGGATATAATTGGGTATCTTCTAATGCCAGCTGTACTAAATGCTCTTCTAGCGCATTATCATCTTTTACATAACGGATTTGTTTGCCTTGTTTAATCCTGTACAAAGGAGGTTGAGCAATATAAATATGACCTCTCTCTATTAATTCTGGCATTTGTCGATAAAAAAATGTTAATAACAAGGTTCTAATGTGAGATCCATCCACATCCGCATCTGTCATGATAACTATTTTATGATATCTAAGTTGATCAGGAAAGTATTCTTCTCGCCCTATTCCGCACCCTAAAGCAGTAATTAACGTGCCAATTTCAACACTTTGCAGCATTTTATCAAATCTAGCTTTTTCGACATTTAAAATTTTACCTTTTAACGGTAACACTGCTTGCGTCTTGCGATCTCTTGCTTGTTTGGCTGAACCGCCCGCAGAATCTCCTTCCACTAAAAATATTTCTGATAATTTCGGATCTTTTTCTTGGCAATCAGCCAATTTTCCTGGTAATCCAGCAATATCTAATGCACTTTTTCTACGGGTCATCTCACGAGCTTTTCTGGCAGCTTCTCTAGCTCTTGCTGCATCAATCACTTTATTAACTATTAATTTTGCTTGAGCAGGGTTTTCTTGCAGATATTCCTGCAATTTTTCGCCTAAAACTGCTTCAACAACAGATTTTACCTCTGAAGAAACTAATTTATCTTTTGTTTGCGAAGAAAATTTTGGATCTGGCACTTTAATCGACAAAACCGCAGTAAGGCCTTCTCTAGAGTCATCGCCTGTTGTTACAATTTTTTGCTTTTTAGCGACTCCAAGCTCTTCTATGTAATTATTTAATGTTCTGGTTAATGCATTTTTAAAACCAGACAAATGGGTACCACCATCTTTTTGCGGAATGTTATTAGTATAACAAAAAACATTTTCTTGATATCCGTCATTCCATTGCATAGCAACTTCTACAACCATGTCTTGTTTTTCGCACAAAATATACAGCACTTCTGGGGTAACTAAGGTTTTATTTTTATTTAAGTGTTCTAAAAATTCTTTAATGCCGCCTTCATAAGAAAAAAGATCTTTTTTGCCCGTTCTTTCATCATATAGATCAATTTTAACCCCTTTATTTAAAAAGGATAATTCTCTTAATCTTTTAGCTAATATATCGTAACTAAACACCACATTAGTAAAAATTTGCTTACTTGGTTTAAATGTTACCTCTGTGCCGCTACCAGTTGTCTCTCCTTTAACTTCTAACGGAGCGAGCGGATTACCTAATTGATAAAATTGTTCATATACTTTACCGTTTTTTCTAATTAACAGGTGTAGCTTTTCTGACAAGGCATTTACAACAGAAACCCCTACGCCATGCAGTCCACCAGACACTTTATAAGAAGAGTTGTCAAATTTACCTCCAGCATGCAAGATAGTCATAATAACTTCTGCTGCAGATTTGCCTTCGGTTGCATGAATATCTACCGGAATTCCTCGACCATTATCCTTAACTGTAACGGAATTATCCGCCCTAATAATAACTTCAACTTTGCTACAATGTCCCGCCAGAACTTCGTCTATAGAGTTATCAACAACCTCAAACACCATGTGATGCAAACCAGTACCATCATCGGTATCACCAATATACATACCAGGTCGTTTTCTAACCGCATCCAGCCCTTTTAATACTTGAATACTTGAAGAATTATAAGAATCTTCTGTAGTGGTTATTTTGTTAGTGTTTTCCATGAATTGTTTTTCTCTTTAATTATCATGCTTAACACACTATGTTAGCACCTTGAAATATTACAAATTACTATTAAAAGTGTCAACTTAACTTACCAGAAATGGCTTAGATCTTCTTTGATCATATGGTTATAGAGCTGTAACCCGCCCCACCTCAGGTTCACCTTAAATCAACCAAACACAACTCAATGTTCCACGTGGAACAAACACCCAAAACATAACCTCAAGAGTTCCACAGTTCCACGTGGAACATTTTACCATTCAAACTTCCATCTCCACTATTGCGCCTTCACTTACTTTAAACCACTTACATCTTTCTTTAGGCAAAACATTCTTTAACCTATTCTGGTCAACTCCTGTTATAAAAACTTGCAAATCATTTTGCCAATCAAATAAACACCGTATTATTTTATCCGCATTAACATCATCCAACTCTGCACACAAATCATCAATCAACAAAACACTTACCAAATCATCTCTTTCTGCTGTCATTTTAATAAACCGAGATCTAGCTAAGATCATCGCCAGCGACAACGCTTTTCCTTGCCCCCTAGATAATACATCTTTTGCTGCTTTTCCTTGAACTATAAATTGCAAATCAGCCCGATGCGGTCCGCATCCAGTAAAACCCATTCTTTGATCTATATTACGATTTTCCGCTAACAACTCTAACAAATCTCCGTTCCACCCGCTAAAAAGCTTTATTTGCGGCTTCACCAACAAATTTAACCCCAAATTATTAAAACTTTCCACCCAAACATTTTCAAATTTCCTCCAAACATCTTGCCGCGCAAGTTTAATTTTTTCAGAAAGACTAACAAACACTTTATCCAAATTGCTTAACATGCCAACAAAATTCGGTCCTGATTTTTTTAAAATATTGTTGCGCTGCTGAAGGGCTCTATTAAACTCTCGCCATAAATGTTGATAATCTTTGTGAGAATAAAAAACCAACCAATCTAAAAATTTCCGACGACCATCTGGTTCGTTAAAAATTAATTTACTGCTTCCTTCATGAATTATTTGTGTTGGAGTTAAAGTTGCAACATCGGAACGCTCAGCTTTAGTTTCTCCAATCTTGCTGGTTTTTTCTTGATTTTTATATTTCACAGAACTAATTTTAATTTGTTTGTTGCAACTTTTATCAGAATATATTGCAGAAACACTTGCAAAATCATTATAAAAACTGATTAAATTATTCAATCTAGAAGTTCTAAAAGAACGACCCAATGCTAAAAAATACACCCCTTCCAGCAAACTAGTTTTACCGCTCCCATTAGCTCCTACAAACACATTAATCCCTGGATGCAATTTTAATTTTACTTGTTCTAAATTTCTAACACCATATATATGTATCTCTCTAACTAACATTAAATCTGCATTGGCATTAAAACATAGGAACTTTGAAGCGAGGCTTCGTGAATTAAAGCCCCAGAATTAGCATTTTCAACCTTAAATAAAACAACTTCCGTATTAACATTAGACAAAAAATCCAACAAATATTTTATATTAAAACAAACATCTAAATCATTACCAACATAATGGGCAGCCAAACTTTCTTGCACCAAATCATCTTGTTCATTTTTAGCTGTAATTTGCAGACCGCTTGCTGAAAAACTTAACTTAACTCCCTGAGATTTATCACCCAACAAAGCAACCGCTCTCAAAAAACAACTTTTTAATTGTTCTCTGTTGATGGTTAAAACATTATGAACATTCGCTGGGATTAATTTTTTAAATGGAGGAAAAACAACTGTTAATAGTTTAGACGTATAGGTTATATTATTAATTACTATCCTAAAATGATGATCTCCAACACTTAATTTAGCAAAAAATTCTCCAGGCACTTCCGCAATTACTTTTAAAATATCAAACACGCTTTTTCTTGGGATCAAGATCTTGACAGATTTTTTTAAATCTACAACCACACCATTATAAGCATCCTTTGGAGCCTCCCACACCATTAATCTATGGCCATCTGCCGCTACAGACACGATTTCTTCTTTAGAAAAATGTAAAAAAACTCCGTTTAAAAAATGTCTACCATCATCATCACCCATGGCAAAAGCAACTTTACTAATTAAATCTTGTAAAAACTTTATTTTTACAGAAAAGTCTATATTAAACATTTTAGAGCCAAGCAATGGAAAAACATCTGGCTGTAAATAATTTATAGAAAAAAAACCTTGATTCGATTCTATGTTTAATTTAACAGAAGGAGTTAAACCAGTAGAAATATTTAAAACAACATCTTCTGTCATCGCCCTACAAATTTCACTAATTTTACGAAACGGAACTACAGCCGAGCCAGGCACATCTATAGAATCCAAAGACTCTTCAACAATCAACTCTACATCTAAATCTGTTGCGGCTAAAGAAATACTTTTGTGTTTTACAGACAGCAAAACATGGGAACCAACAACGCTAATTCCTGATTTTTTTTCTATAGCAACAAAGGATGCTATTTTAAACAACCGTAAAAAAAAATCTTTTTTTACTGAAAACAACATAAATTATGTCGACAAAATTCTAATTAAATTTTTAAAATCTTCACCTAAATCAGCGCTAGATACAGATAAATCTTTAATCGTTCTACAAGCATGTAACACCGTAGTGTGATCCCTTCCACCAAAAGCATCGCCTATTTCTGGCAAGCTATGATTTGTTAATTCTTTACATAAAGCCATTGCCATCTGTCTAGGACGAGCCACGGATCTGCTGCGACGTTTAGATAACAGATCCGCCACCTTTACTTTATAATAATCTGCCACAGTTTTCATAATATTGTCTATAGAAATTAATTTTTCCTGTAATGCCAATAAATCTTTTAACGCTTCCTGAACAAATGGCAATGTTATAGCACCACCAGTAAAATGAGCATTAGCGATCACTCTTTTTAAAGCTCCCTCTAATTCACGAACATTAGAGCGAATTCTTTTAGCAATAAAAAACGCCACCTCGTGCTGTAAATCAATACCAGACTGCTTAGCTTTATTAATTAAAATAGCAACCCTAGTTTCAAGCTCTGGTGGTTGCACAGCAACGGTTAACCCAGAACCAAATCTTGATTTTAATCGTTCTTCTATACCGCTTATTTCTTTAGGGTACCGATCAGACGTTAAAATAATTTGTTGTTGTCCTTCTAAAAGGGCATTAAATGTATGAAAAAACTCTTCTTGAGAACGCTCTTTACCTGCAAAAAATTGAATATCATCAATCAACAAAGCATCAACTGAACGATAAAACCGTTTAAATTCATTAATTGCGTTGTTTTGCAACGCTTTCACCATGTCCGCCACAAAACGCTCTGAATGTAAATAAACAACTACAGCGTTGGGTTTGCTAGCAAGGATTAAATTACCAACCGCATGCATTAAATGGGTTTTACCTAAACCGACCCCACCATATAAAAACAATGGATTGTAAGAACCGCCAGGATTGGATGCTACCTGTCTTGCTGCAGCTTTTGCTAATTGATTAGATTTACCTTCTACGAAATTATCAAAAGTAAACAGTTCATTTAAATTTGTAGGTTTTTCTGAAGATCTAGATTCTTTGGTTGCAACCTGACAAACATTGCCGCCCACCAAACCAGCGCCACCTACCAAGAAAGATATTTTTCCAAGCTGTCCGCCGGATATGTTGTTTAACACATTTTCTATAGCTTGAGAAAAATTTTGGCTAACTTTATCTAACACATATTGATTTGGGGCAAAAATAACTAAGTTGTCGTTGGTGATTTCTGCTTGCAATGGCATAATACATTGGTTAAACAACTGTTGCGGAATAAGATCTTTTAGTTGTTGAATGCATTGTTGCCACAAATCACTTGGAATAGACACAAAAATTTCCTTCACTAAAACTTCAAACAGAACTAGAAAGAGATATAACTACACACTGTATAACCTGTGTAAAATTTGTATATGGTACTTTACAGATGCTGTGGAAAAAGTCCACTGTTTTCCACAGGAAATGTTTTTTCTTCTTTATCCACAATTTATACAAAAGTATATGTTACTATATGCGCATAGATATATACAGGACTAACGATAATGATTATCACGAGTTATTGTAGTTATCAACCAAAAAAGCGCTGCTTAATAACTATAATAATTTTAAACTTAAGTAAGAGTTTTAATTTTTATTATTTAAACTCTGCAATCTTAAAGCTAGAAGAATTCCTGCGTTGGTTCATTTAGTAATCTGTTTAAATTTCACTCTGCCAGCAATTCTTGTGTACAAATAATAAACAAACCTGTAGAGAACTTTGGCTGCAAAGCATTTTTTTCTAAACAGTAAAACTTATGTACAACAAGCACAGACGTTATTAAGCGCTAACAAACAACTCTTGGTTTGATGCAACGTCTTGTTATATATAAAACTTTTAGAGTTATCAACAGAAAACCCTGTCAGTAATAAACATAATTAAAATCTAAAATATTAAAAAATTAATTTATTTAATACCGTTTAAAACTCTTCAAGATGCAATAAAAAGTAGTTCTCTAGGTTGTTCGAAACTTAAAAAGCTATGTCAAGTATCAAATTTGTTATGTTTGTTATTTTTAAGTGTGTTTACAATCTATAGATCTAAAAACAATTAAAAAAGTAGCTCAATCTTAATTTTGTAATTGAGGAGGCAAAGTTAGGATTTTAAGGTAGGGGGGAATTTGCATCCTTACCTGTTTTTTTTTGCTATACTGGCAGTTGTTTTGCTGTAGGTGTAATTGAGCATATATGAAGGTGTTTGCGTGCTATAGCGCTGTTTATATGATGGTTAATTTGGTTAGATAAATTTTGTTGACTTAGATATTAGGTTATGGTGTAATGCGAGTTACATAACGTTGCTGCAAAAGAAGAAGTAAAAAAAGAAGTAGTACAGTAAAGGGGATAATAGTTATGCCAAATATGTTAGACATGCTTAAAGAAATAAATGAAAGAAAATTTAGAGAAAAAATACGAGCTCTTATTTTAAGTAATGCAGAATATTTGGCGAATATACAGAGGGGATACCCTACTAGAAAAGCTCCACCGCATAATGATTGGGGTTTTCCTGGGGATAACGTACCGATGTTAGATGAACTTTTAGGCGATACATCTCTATCAGGATTAAATGCATTACACTCAGAATTAACCATGAAGCCAGGTGCTGCTGCACCAGCATTTAAACCAACAAAAAACTTAGAAGGCATATTTAGTTTTGTTCAACCGTTAATGGACATGTTTTCTGGATTATTTAAAGGGGAAGGTGGCGGATTCTTTGGGCAAATAATTGGTATGTTCCACAAATTACAAGTAGCTTTTGATCCAACTGTTGCTTTAAGCAAAGAGGAAATAGATGCTAGTAAATATAGCGAGTTGTTTTTAGAAGCAGGAAAAAAAGATAAATCGATTCATGCTCTTTATCGCAAATTACAACAAGAAACCTATAGTGACGAACAAAAAATTAACGGTTTGTTAAAACACGTTAAAACTTTAACTGGTAATAAGCAGGCTAAGCAAGCTCATCAGTTATTAAAAGCTGCTGAGAAAAAATTGTTAGATGGAAGAATTGGTAGCGATGCCCAGATGCCAGATAAAATTAAAGACAGAGTTGTGAAGAACCTAAAACAAGCATATCAATTAGCACATAATGTTCCTGAGGACACTTTAGCTTTAACGGCGGTTGGAGATGAGTTTGAACGTATCGAATCAGCTGGAAGAGCGGTTAGTAAATTAGTTGAAAAAATGGTTGTACAAGAAGCACAACTTAAAGATTCCAAACTCTCAAAAGAAGAAAAGCTGGCGGTTTATAAAACACTTCATGAAAACAAAAGAAAATTACTACACTTTATAGTTAAAACAGATGCGTTGGCTAATGGGGAAACATTAACATTAGGTAAACAATTAGATGCTGCTTATATGACTAAACAATTAGATAAGTTTGCAAACAATTCTGGAACAGCTTTAGTGCCTGGTGGTGTTGATGCTGTGGCGACAACGCCTGATAAAAGCATATTTAAACTGTTTGCAAACCCAGGTGGTGGACCTGTCTATGGTATTCATGGTGAAAATCTTGAAAACCAAGACTCTTTTGAGCGCGCAGTGGCAAAATCGCAAGACGTTAGAGTAAAAGAAATAGAATCTCAAATATGTAAATCACAAAAGATTGTTGCAGAATTAAATGCAGAATGGGCAGAAAACGAAATAACAATAGGATCCTTACCAGCACAAATTAATGCTCTTAATCTGCGACAACCTGGATCTGGGTGGCCGTTACAAGATAAACTGTATAAACTACAGCAAAAACAGGTAGATTTAGAGCAAGCAGCCGTTTCTATCCAGAATCAGATAAACCAGAACATCTCTGATAAAGCAGTGTATGATATTGCTGCTGCGGTGCCCAATAGAGCTGGAGTTATGCCAGCTACTAATGCAACATGCGGGGCATCTGTCAGTGTGAGTAGGCTTGTTAATATGGTGATGCCAACGATTATAAATCCAGGGGCCCCACTAGTTGGTGCAGCTCCTCCAGCTCCTGTTGGTGTGAATCAAGCACTTTGGGCACGTATGGCTCCTGCTGTAGTTGACGCTCTACATCCTACAATACCAGGAACACCAGCTGTTGGCACACAGTTACAACAGTTTGCTGTGATTAAAACATTACAAGAACACGCTGCTGATCTGTTAAAATCCGCAGAACACCTTAAAGAAAGGTTGTTAGTAGAACCAGTTGCTAGAGAGCGAGCTAAAGCAGGTGCTGGACTGTAGGACTAAATTAAATTTTAGTCCAGCAGTTGTAAAGGGAAAGATAGGTGTCTACACAAAGTTTAACAGGCATCCACCCGGCGCTACGCGCCGACCTCCTTCGAAAACGAAGGAGGTAAATTACTTAAAATGATATTCACCGTCTACTTCTATGGCTAATTTAACTGCTTTTGCATAAAAATCTAAAATAAAAGTTCCTATAGGTACTTGGTGATAAAATTGAATATGTTGAATTCGCTAAAAAACACCTCCTTCGTTTTCGAAGGAGGGCGGGGCGCGTAGCGCCGGGTGGATGCCTATTAAAGTTTGTGTAGATATCTATGAAACGGAAATAGGGAGGTCAAACTTAGTTTAACCATTGTTTCTGCCCATCAAAGGCCATTCTTGCGAACTTTCGTCCCAACAAAGCATCCTTTTTGTATTGCTAATTCAAAAAAGAAGGAGTTATGAGAATGGCGGTTCGGTTTTTCCAAAAAACTAATAAAAGTTTCTTTTTTATTTATTTGGTCTTAGAGGATCAGGTAAATCAACTTTAATCAAAAGTATATATCCAGACATCGTCTAAAAATATTTCATAGTATGTTTACTTTAAATATTTTGATATTATAACAATATATGAACAATCAATTTAAACAATATTTATCTAAACGGATGCTGGTCATCTTTTTGTTTGGATTCTCTTCTGGATTACCGCTCGCACTAGTTGGTGCTTTGTTACAAACGTGGTTTAAAACTAGCGGTCTAGATATAGTTTCTATCGGGTTTTTAAGTTTAGTGGGGCAGCCTTATACTTATAAGTTTTTGTGGGCACCGTTTTTAGATAGATTTGGTTCACCAGTATTTGGTTTTTTAGACAGAAGAAGAGGGTGGATTTTAACGGCTCAGTTATTAATAATTCTAAGCATAATGTTTATGGCAGCATTAGATCCAAAAGCCAATCCGTTGTTGTTAGGTTTTTTAGGATTTGTATTGGCAATTTTTTCTGCTACCCAAGACATAGCGATCGATGCTTATCGGGTTGATGTTTTGCAAGCCGATGAGCGTGGTTTAGGATCAGCGCTTGCTATTGAGGGATATAGATTAGCAATGATTGTTTCTGGTGGTTTTGGTTTAATTTTAGCAGATCAGTTTGGTTGGCAAACAACATATTTAATTATGGGTAGTTTAATGTTAATTGGCGTGGTGGCGTCTTTTATCGCAGCTCCAACTCAACCTATTGCTTGTTCTGGAAACATACATCAAACAATTTGGCAGCCATTAAAACAATTTTTAACGAAAGAACGTGCTGGTTGGCTGTTAGTTTTAATTGTTTTATATAAATTAGGCGATGCGTTCTCTCATTCGTTAACTAATGTGTTTTTGTTAGATTTACAGTTTAGCCTAACAGCAATTGGTACAATTAATAAATTGGTTGGATTAAGTGCCACTCTTGTTGGAGTGATGTGTGCTGGAATTATTATGACTAAAGTAGACTTATTTAAGTCTATATTGTTTTTTGGCTGCCTGCAGGGCGCGTCTAACTTGTTATATATGTTGTTAGCTATTGTTGGAAAAAATTATTATTTAGCTGTATTTGTTTTTTTCTTGGAAAATTTATGCGCAGGAATGGGAACTGGTGCGTTTGTTGCCTTGTTAATGAGTCTTTGCAATAAAGAGTATTCTGCAACGCAATTTGCATTGCTATCTTCTGTGTCGGCTATTGGTAGGGTATATGTTGGTCCTGTTGCTGGATATTTAGTTAAGATGTTGGGGTGGCAATCATTTTATTGCTGTACAGCTATTTTATCTTTACCTGGAATTTTATTAATTCTATATTTAAAACCACAAATTATGTTGCACGATAATCGAGCTAAAAAAAACGCAATCCCAGAAGCTCAAGATCTTCCTTTAATTCCAAGGGTTGAAGGTCAAAATGCTTAATGCCAACAAAGCTGATATTTTGACATTTCAGCAAATTATTCAAACATTACAACAATTTTGGCAACAACAAGGTTGTGTTATTTTGCAGCCGATGGACTTAGAGGTTGGAGCTGGTACATTTCATCCAGCAACATTTTTACGCGCAATAGGTCCTGAACCATGGAGTTGTGCTCATGTTCAAGCGTCACGCAGACCTGCTGATGGTCGATATGGAGAGCATCCAAATCGTAATCAACAATTTTTCCAGTACCAAGTTATTATTAAACCTTCTCCCTTAGAAATCCAAGAATTATATTTAGGTTCTTTACAGCAACTAGGTATAGATCCAATGCAGCATGATATTCGTTTTGTGGAAGATAATTGGGAAGGGCCTACGTTGGGAGCTGGTGGTTTAGGCTGGGAAGTTTGGTTGGATGGTATGGAAATTACTCAATTTACTTATTTTAAACAAATGGGTGGTTTAAAGTGTCGTCCAACAACAGTTGAGATTGCTTATGGAATTGAGCGGATTGCTATGTATTTACAAAATAAAGACACTATTAAAGATTTAGTTTGGACTTATAATGCCAACAATCAACCGATACACTATGGAGATGTTTATCAGGACGAAAGATCCATGTCTGCTTATAATTTTGAGCATGCAGATGTTGCGATGTTAACTCGGCATTTTGTAGATTTTGAGCGCGAATGTGCCGCGTGTTTAGAATACGAGTTAGTGGCACCAGCTTATGAGTTTGTCTTAAAAGCTTCGCACGCATTTAATTTGTTGGACGCAAGAGGTGCAATAGGAGTAACCCAAAGACAAGGATATATTTTACGAGTAAGAAATTTGTCGAGAAAGGTTGCAGAGAAATATTATTCAATTAGAGAAAGTTTGGAATTTCCGTTATGCAAGAGTGTCAAAATTTAATTGTTGAAGTTGGCACAGAAGAATTGCCACCAATGTCTCTTAATAAAATGTCTTTAATATTTAAAGAACAAATGCAAGAACAATTAAAAAATCATGGATTGTCGTTTGTGAGCATTAGGCAATTTGCAACACCAAGACGAATTGCAGTTTTAGTAGAAAAATTATCGAAGAAACAACCAGATCAAATTAAAGTCAAAAAAGGACCAGCATTGCATTTAGCTTTTGATGCCAATGGTCAGCCAACCATGGCATTAAATGGGTTTTTAAATTCTTTACAAATTAATCTGCAGCAAATTACTAAAATTTTATCTGATGATCAAAAAACTGGGTGGGTAGAATACCGACAACAAACAGCAGGTTTGAGTACAGATAGTTTAATTCCAGAAATAATACACAAAGCTATTAGTGACTTGCCGTCTCCTAAAATGCAGTGGGGTAATGGTGATCATGTTTTTGTAAGGCCTGTTCATTGGTTGTTGGTGTTGTTTGGTAAAACAATTGTAGATGTTAGTTTGTTTGGGGTTAAGTCTGATAATTATACTTGTGGACATAGATTTTTATCTCCACAAAAAATCATTATAGAGGATCCAATAGAATATGAGTCTAAGCTGGAATCTGTTGGTAATGTAATTCCTGATTTTAATAAAAGAAACCAGTTAATTTTAGCTGGAATAGCCAAACAAGAGCAGATATTAAATGCTAAATGTGATGTGGATGAACAACTGTTGGAAGAAGTAACGGCTATGGTTGAATATCCTGTAGTGTTATGTGCCACCTTTGCTGAAAGGTTTTTGAAGTTGCCGTACGAATGTTTAAGATCTGTAATGGGACATCATCAAAAAAGTTTTCCATTGTTTGATAAAAACCAAAAATTATTACCAAAATTTATTTTAATTAGTAATATGGCAATAAAAGATGTTAGCAATATTGTTAAAGGTAACGAAAAGGTTATGCAGGCTAGATTGCAGGATGCGGTTTTTTTGTATGAACAAGATTTAAAAACACCGTTAATCACCATGTTAGAAAAATTAAAAACAGTAGTGTTAGAAGAAAAATTAGGCAGCATGTATGATCAATCAATTAGGATCCAGAAAATCGCAGGAACTGTTTGTAAATTATTAAATGGAACAAAAGAAGAACAGAGCATTACGGAACAAGCCGCGTTGTTTTGTAAAGCTGATTTAGTGTCAAAAATGGTGTTAGAATTTCCAGAGTTGCAAGGAATCATGGGGGAACATTATACCCTTAAGCAGGATACTACTGTTAAACAGGAAAATTCCGCGTTAATTGCTCAAGCAATTGGACAACACTATTTGCCAAAGTTTTCTGAAGATCAATTGCCAGATACAATCTCAGATTTGTCCGTTGCTGTTGCGTACCGTCTAAATTTATTGTGTGGATTGTTTGCTGTTGGTAAAGTTCCAACTGGAGAAAAAGATCCTTTTGCTCTTAGACGACATGCTTTAGCTGTTATTAGGATGTTAATAGAAAAAAAACTATCTTTAAATTTAGCAGAGTTGTTTGATGCTACTTTAAAGGTGTATAAAGATTTAAATCAATCTTTTGTGGTACCTAAAGATATTTCAAAAACTTTATTAAACTTTTGTTTAGAACGATTAAAGAATTGGTATATTAATAATAATGTTGCTCAAGCAAGTTTTTTTAATGCGGTGCTTGCATCAGAAAATACGAATTTATATGATTTTGATTTGCGAATTAAAGCATTAATTAAATTTAGTAAATTAGAAGAATTTCAGAGTCTAGCTAATGCTAACAAAAGGGTAAGCAAGCTTTTAGAAAAAACAGATCTTAGTTTATTTAAAAATCAACCAATTAATCCCAAATTGTTTGATACAACCGAAGAATCTAATTTGTTTGAAGGTTTGAAAAAATTACAAACAATTGTTGAACCTTTGGTATCCGAGAGAAAATATGATTTGGTTTTGCAAAGTTTAGTAGAATTGAAACCACCAATAGATTGTTTTTTTGATAAAGTTATGGTGATGGTGCCAGATCAAAACATTCAACAAAATCGTTTAAATTTATTGTTTAAATTAAGAGAGTTGTTTTTAAAAGTTGCAGATGTTGCGTATATATGAAGCTGGTTATATTAGATCGTGATGGGGTAATTAATTATAATAGCAAAGCTAGAATTTTAACCCCAGAACAATGGGAGCCGCTACCCGGTAGCTTGGAGGCTATTGTAAAACTTAAAACTGCTGGGTATACAGTGGTAATTGCTACTAATCAATCGATAATCTCTAAGAAAAAAATAACCATCGAGGGGCTACAAGCTATACATAATAAAATGCAACAATTATTAAACCAGCATAATGTTGCAATCGATAAGATCTTTGTTTGTCCACATCAAGATAGTGATAATTGCGAGTGTCGTAAACCAAAACCTGGGATGCTGAAATTAGTGGCTAAAGAATATGGCATAGACTTTAATAAACAAACAATACCGTTTGTGGGGGATGCTCATATCGATCTGTTAGCAGCGGTAGCTGCTGGTGCTTTGCCAATATTAGTTAAAACCGGTAAAGGGTTAAAAACTATCGAACAAGTTTCTGACATGAAAAATTTATTAATTTTTGATGATTTAAGTGCGTTCGTGAATGGTTGGCTCTAACCAAGCGTAAGCGTCAATAAATCCGCACTCTATTAATCCACGAACAGCCATTAGATAATGCCCTATAAAACTATTTTAAATCCTAACTTTACAGGTTCTAAGAAATATTATTTTTGATCAGTGTAATTAACCTTTCTTTCTAAGCCAAGAAGCCCAAATTACCATAAATGTTACAGTTATTTCGCGCACATTCCATATTTTGTTCTACACCATAAGTGTTCTTGATCCATTTGTTTATTTAAGGTACGATTTATTATATAAAAAAATATATTGGGGGAGTGATGATATGCCAAAATACAATATAGTGTTAACTCCTTCGTTAGAAAATCGTCAAATTTTTATTGATTTTGCTAAGAAACATTTTAGCGATATACATAAAGGATATTTGTTAGGAGATAATAGTATACCGCATATCTCTTTATGTCAATTTGATGGAAACGAAGAACAGTTACAACAAATAACAGAAGGCCTTAAAGGGTTGCATTATTCTTCTTTCTATTCTCCTCAATTTCAAATATTTAATATGCTTAGTTTGGGTGGTAGTCTTAAAGGTAAGGATGCAGCAGATTTGGGAGTAGTAAAAACTACAGAAATTCAGGATTTACATAGCCTTACAACTAGGATGGTACAAGATGCTGGTTTAATACCTATGAATGCTGTAGGTGAAAGTTATAGGCCGCATCTAACTTTAGCATGTTTTTCTCCAGAAGATAGACCAACTACCCCTGAACATGAAGCATTACTTTTAGCTAACATTCCATTTACAGTAGCAGTAGGAATTGCCGATGACAATTGGCAGTTTACTAAAATTTTAGCAAATCAAATTGAATTGTCGGCAGCGTCTAGTTCTAACATATTAATTAATCATTTTGGTTATACTTCAAAACAAGTAGTAGAATTTTTAAAAAGTGCTGACAGCATGAAGATTGGTTTAGATGAATTTTTAAAAGGAAAAATTTTTAATAGTAATTATTCTGAAGATGAACAAAGACAAATTTGCGACGAATTAATATATATTGTTAATGAACAATTTACTAATAAAACTGCGGTGGACGATAAAATGTATATTACTAGCGCTGGAGCACCAGGTTCTGGCAAAACATTTTTCCTAGAAAATAACTACTGTAGTGATCCACATAATAATGCTGTATATGTAGATCCAGATCGTTCTGTGTTGCCAAAATTAAAAATATATACACAATCTTTACAAGAAACAGGATCTAATGCTGCTTACACTAAATGGCGAGATGCTTCTAATTATATTGCTAATTTTATGTTGGTAAAAGCTGTTTATGAAAACCTTAATGTTATACATGGCACCACTGCATCTTCTGATCGGATAATAAGTGTTTACAACTATTTAAAACAACAAGGCTATAAAATAAAAATAGATTTATTTTTTGCAAATGAAAGCGATAGAGTACAATCGATTAATTATAGGGAACAAACAAGTGGTCGAGTACAAGTAACTACAGAAGATATGAAAGGCAAAGTAGCGCCGGTATTTCTTAGAATGAATGATTGTTATTTTAAATATGCCGACCAAATCACTATGTTTTATCAATTTGGTTGTTTTTGGCATGCAGGTGGAATAACTAAATGTTTTGCAGAGTACAAAAAAGAATTGAGTTTTGTACAAGTGCTACCTAGCTCCGAACAGTATATCGAAGCGTTAATTGCGGAAATAGATTGTGAATTAAAAGGAAAACTAGATAGTGTGGTTCAACTTAAAGAATTTGTATCTGGATGGAGAATTGTGTCAGAGTGTTCTGTACCTATGTTTTTTAAATATGCTAAGAACGAAAATCAAATTGTTGTAAATGATGGTGAGCAACAGCCAGTTAAACATGAATTACAACCAGGACAAAAAACACCCATCGCCAGGATCTGAACTTTAAATGCTCTGTTGCATAAATATCTAACGTTAAATATTTATGCAACAGAGTGGCGTAAAAATGGCAATGCTCAACTAACTTTTATAAACCAACTTTATAAACCAACTCATAATACGCTAATTTTAGGCAGATTTTACATTAATTTTAAGTGTTTTTCACTGATAATCGTTTTTCTTCATCAAGGAGTATTTTATATTTTTGTTAATCAATTTAAACGGTTATCAAGAAGCGCGTAAATGAAGCACGGAAAGAAATGAGATCACTATCTAGTAGAGCAAACATTAGCACATATGGTGCTTCTTATGTTTATAATTTATGATCCAATCAATAAATTTAAATAGTGCCAAAATTTCTTTTTTATTAAAACCTACACTATATAATTTTCTAGTAATATGCAGCTTATATGCTAATCTTAACCCAATATCTTGCTTTTTTAAAGCAGCTAGTTTAGTTTCTGACACGAAAGACTTATTAATTTTTGATGATTTAAGTGCGTTCGTGGATTATTGGCTCTAGCCAAGTTATAATTTTTTGCTGCAATTCTTCAACTCCAACTAATCTAAGCGCCGAAAATGCTTGAACCGAAACCCAGGGCCAGCTTTTTAAAATTGGTCTTATATCGTTCATTGTTTCATTTATTTGTCTTTTAGAGAGCTTGTCTGCTTTATTTAGTACAATGTGAGCTGGTAATTGATGATGAGAACAAAACAATAACATTTGTTTATCGAAATCTTTTAGCGGATGGCGGATATCCATAATTAATATGACACCAGCCAAACTTTTCCTAGTGATAAAATATTTTTCTAATAGTTGTTCCCAAACTAATTGTACCTTGCCAGGAACTTTGGCATAACCGTAACCTGGAAGATCTACTAAGTATTTTTGCTCATTAACTTTAAAATAATTTATCGATTGTGTTCTACCAGGAGTTTTGCTAATAATAGCCAATTTGTGTTTTTTAGTTACCACATTAATAACGCTAGATTTGCCACAATTAGAGCGACCAGCAAAGGCAACTTCTTTGCTGGTATCTGGAGGTAATGTTTTTAGATCAAAAACGCTATCTAAAAAACAGGTATCTTTAAAGTATTGTTGATTGTGGTTGACGGACATATAATGTGTATTTAATATAATTTATGTGGTTAAGTAGTAATAAAAATAATGTTTTTATGGTCAAGGTTGCTAGGATGCTAAAAAAATATACTTACTTGCTCATTTGTTTAACAGTTATTATAAAGTTTTTTTCTGGTATTGCTATAGCCGACCCAAGTGAATTTACAGCTGGGGAACATTATAAAATTTTAAAATCGGCTGGTTTGTCAATGTTGCCTAGCGCAACAGTCGGATCCATCAACGATTCTGTTGCTAAGGTATCTAAAAAGCCCCAGGTGTTAATGTTTTTTAATTATGCGTGCTATGGGTGTTGGTTGGTTAACAAAGATTTTATTTCTTGGAAAAATGCTAATAATGGCAAGGTTGGTGTTTATTATTATCCAGTCGCATTTAACAACATTTGGGAAAATATGGCTAAATGTTATTATGTTAATAAAGAATTATGGCCAGATGATGATGGAGAAGAAATGTTTCTTGGGATCCATCGTGATCATAAAAAATTATGGATTGAATCCGAGATGATCAATTTTTATGCACAAAAAGAAATTACCAAAGACCGTTTTTTACAAAAATATCAATCTTTTGATGTGGAGAGAAAAGTAAAAAAATCCATAGAAATTGCCAAAATGTACGAAATTCATATAACTCCGAGTATTGTTATTAATGGAGAAAAGAATAGTTATATGGTTAATTTTACTATGGTTAAGGATCCAGAAATGTTATTTAAGGTTATGGATTATTTAATAAAAGAAAATCCGTAAAGTTGCAACTGATTATGTGCTATAGTTGGTTGTAGTCGTAAATAATTTCACAATAATTTATGGAGCTAACAAGTGTTAATTTGGTTAAAATTTATTTCAGCATTCCTACAGCCGCCTGGTTTAAATATTTTATTGTGCTTAATTGGGTTGTATTGTTGGATTAGATCATCCGATGGTTGGGCAGCATTTTTCTTGGGCGGTAGCACAATATTATTGTACCTACTTAGTGTACCTATGATTAGCGATAAATTATTGCTGAACTTAGAAAGCAAATATCAATCATCAAAAATAGAAGAACTGATTAACCAAAAAGATCCAAAAGCGATAGTAGTTTTGTCTTCTGGGATGATGCCAGCTAGCAATTGGTTGCTTAGTAATCAATACGCTGCTCAAATAGCTAGAGCTACTAAATTGCCAGTTTTAGTGAGCGGTGGCAATTTATCAATAGAGGATAATAATCAAAACAATGAAGCAATTTTGATGGGGAAATCCTTGGTTGCTGATTTTAATATAACTGGAGCCATTTGGGTTGAAAGTGATAGTCATTCAATTCAAGAAAGTGCCAAGCTTAGTAAACAAATTTTAGATAAAAATTCTATAAAAAATGTTTTTTTAGTAACTAATGCTTGGCATATGACAAGAGCCATACAGGCTTTTAAAAAACAAGGTATAGATGTCGTGCCAGCGCCAATTTTAACTAATTTAGAGGAATCTAAAGCTAACAAATTAAAAAAATACACGCCTAGTGTTGCAAGTTTGTTGCGTAGCGAATGTTTTTTTTATGAATATTTAGGAGATGTTTGGGGTAAAGTATTAGATGTAGTGCGACAAGAAGGATAACTTGTTTAATCTAATGTCTCTGGTTTCTCTGGTTTAGTAGAAGATGTTTTTTTGTCAGCAGTTGATGTTTGTTTTTGAATTTGTGTTTTAGCTGCCGCTGTTGTTAAAGCTGGAATTAATAAATGTGTTTTACCTTTTGGATCATCTATAAATTCCTTTAGATCTTCAAATGCTTGTCTAGCTTGTTGTACATGATGGTTTTGCATAGAATTGTCGATTGTGGCAACGATCGGAGTTGTTTTTTCTTGTAAACTGAGTGATTGGTCGTGCATTACTTTACATACTTCATATATGGATTTTTTGAATTTTTTATAATATTTATTAGTGAAAACCGGAATTTTTGTTGTTAGTTCTTTGTTTAATTGATGGTTTGTGTTGTCTAAAACAGCGTTTGACATAATTTTATATTGCTGTTGGTTTTGTTTTTGATTTAAATGGCAATCTCGGTGAGCATGTCGTGCATTATTTATTAATAAACTAGCATTTTCTATAATATTTTTTGTTTCTTTTTTAGGGTTTACTAAAGCAATTAAAGGCGCAAGAATTGGTATGACAACACTTTTGGCTATTAAAATAGATTGGATTACTAATAATGCTGAGCTTTTAGCAATTTGTTTTAGATTTTTCTTGTAAGTTCCTTCCAGATTCATGTCAAATTTAATCATAGTAGTTGGCATTAACTCTGACGGAATGTATGCTGCTAAATCGGTGGCTCCAGTTTGTTGCACAGGATCACCTCCTGCCATAATCTTGTTGCATTTTATAGAAATTTGTGGGGTTTGTTCTTTTAAAATATATAACGCTTGTATGAAATTACTTCTGATTTTTTCTGGTATTCCACCAGAATTAACAGTTGCTAGTTGAAAATTATTTATTGCTCTAAGGTGATTATTATTTGGTGCAATAATCTCGTCTGTAGCTTCTTTGGTTTGAGTGAGATGTTTGGTGGAATATTTTTTTACAGGATCATGGTATTCTTCTGTTTTAATTTTTCTATCACTATCTACTTCGTGTTCATATTGTCTTTGAATATTATCATTAAGGGTTTTGCCAAATAATGATGGTTGTTTTTGACACTCCACCGAAGCTTTATCTGTTATTAGTTCATGGATTAAATGTTGAGCTAGAGCACCACCAGTTCCATGTCCACCAACGTTTATACTGATTTTTTGCTGTTGTTCTTTTGATATGGTTTTTTTAAAATCAGCAACAACACTATTTAGTTCACGTAACAAGGTATGTTTGTGTCGATTAAATTCTAAATGTGGAATATAGTTTTCTGTGTCTATAATTTCTTTAGCCAAATTTGTTGAACTTTTAAAGACTATTTTGATGTCTAAGGATTCGGCTGGGTTTGCTGGCGTTAATGCAAAACCATGGATCCCTGTTTCATTTATTAAATTTTTAACTTTATAAAAATGTCTAGTCCCATCAGATTCTAAAACAGGAATAAAGGAACCATCTTCCAAGTTGGCGCAAGATAATTTATGAAATAAAAATTCATTGGCAGCAAATTTTTGAGTTTCTTTTGGTTTGTTTTGCCAGTCGCCGATTTTGGCTATGGATAAAGAGGTATCTAAATCACGTCTAAAAGCACTGTTAGATTTGAATTTTATTGGAGCAATAAATTTCCATTTTTTAGCAAAGCATGTTTTTAAATAATTTAAACCATTGTTGATTATTCCTTCGTGTGGAATATTTTCCATTTTTTTCCACGCGTCAGATTTTAGGTTAATGTGTTCACGCAGAACCTGCATGGCTGCTGGATTTTTTGTTTCCCACTCGTGTTCTAAATTGCAGCAGATGAATAAGTTTTTAACAAAATCGTTTTGCAACCATTCTTGGTTTGAGTGTGGTAAAACACCAACTATTAGCATGCGTAGATGATCTAAAGTAAAATTGTTTTCTGTTAGGTTATACCTTTTTATAAAAAAATTAAATTTCTCTTCGCCTAAAGATGCTTTTATAATGCTCACTTGAGAGTTGTGCAATGTCCTAACATATGGTTCATTTTCAGTAAGAGCTTTTTTGAAAAGATTAACTAACCTTTGCTGAGATGATGTTTGAGAGGCAGTGTCTTCTTCTGTTTGTCTGGTGTTTTCTTCTATAAATCTTGCTGATTCTGTCTGTTGTGTTTTTAATTTTTTTTCATAACTTTCAGTTGGTTTGGATAATTGATTAACCAACTCATGGGCCGCAGGCAACATAAGTTGGTATGTTTCTTTAGGTGGTTTAGTTGTTGTTTTCTCTTCATGGTTTGATAGAGCATCAAATACATGTTTTGTAAAATATTTAGCGCTATTAAACAAATAATATAAATCTAAATTCAATTCTTCTGATATTGGATTGTTTGCAGTTACAGCGTTAGTTTGTCGTAAAAAATCTAGAGCAGCACTTTTGTTTTGCATTAATGACAATGTTTTTATTAGTGGCTCTGCATCTTCGTCACGAGATAACGCAATTTCTATTAAACTGTCGAATATAATTTGAGTTAATTCTAAGTTGTTTTGATTTGTTAACAGTTGAAAAAATTTAACAATCGCTTGTTTTTGAGTTTCTTCAAGGGTATTTCCAAGTCTAATTGTTGCATCTTTTGAGGGCATATTGATTTCTCATGTATTATTCAATTTAAGTATAGATTGTTTTTAGTTGGTTTTGGTGTTTGCTTGAAGTGTGCGTATATACTCTCGTATTCATTCACGTGGGTAGGTAGTTTTTTAATTTATGAAGCATCCTGACAGCATAAAACCTTGAATTAGCTCAAGGACTCCAGGAATGGTGCGCAATAAATTAAAAAACTACCTAAACATGTTAATGAATACTTAATACTGAAAATTCATGTGCGATTAGTATATTACACTAAAAAACTACCAGATTGTGTGCCAACTATGATTAAATCTGCTGCTCGCACAGCAAATATACCGTTAGCTACAACACCAGGAATATTATTTAAATGCTCTTCTAATGCAATAGGTTGATGGATGGGTAAATTATCAACATCTAAAATTACATTGCCATTATCTGTTATAAATCCAACCCTGTATGTGGGATTACCGCCAAGTTTAACAATAGAACGTGCTACGGAACTTCTAGCCATAGGTAATACTTCGATTGCTATGGGGGTTTTATTAAAAGCGGCTGGTTTCTTGCTGTCATCTATTATACAAACAAATGTTTTGCTGGCATATGCTAGAATTTTTTCTTTAGCTAAAGCACCACCTTTTCCTTTAATTAGTTGTTTTAAATTATTATAAGCATCTGCACCGTCTATATACACAGGTAAATCTATTGCTTGATCAAAAGGAATTGTAGGGATGTTATATTTTTTTAGTAGAGCACTTGTTTGATTAGAACTAGCTACAGCTTGGATCTGCAATTTAGAAATTGCCAATTGTTCTATAAAGGCATTTACTGTAGATCCTGTTCCGATTCCGATTATTGCATGATCTTGCACATATTGTAGTGCGGCTATTGCTGCATGTTGTTTCATATAAAACTGAACCATTTTGTTATAATTCCATTCTAACCTATTAGCTGCTCATGAAATGTGAGTGGTATTAAAAACAAAAGCATTTTTAGGTTAGGGTTTATGAATAATCAATATAATAAAATTTCAGATGATTCGCAATTGTCTGTTTCAGCAAACAAATTAATAAAAGCGTTAAGAACATTGGATGCTATTTGGGGGATTGAAATACAAAAAAACCAAGGATTATTACAAAATCGATATAAATTATATAAGCGAAAAAAATTAATTGTTAGAGCTAAACTGTTAAGAAAAAGGCGCATTAAGCAACAAAGATTACAGCATAAATTGCAAATAGAACAACAACAAATAGTACAAAAATTGTTGGAATCTCAATTTGTTAATCAGGTAAGTTTGCAAAAAGAACAAAATTACCGCACCATTAGATCTAATAAATTGTATTTTGGATCATGACGACCAACCACTAATATGCGCGTATTAAAATTTATTTTAGAAACTTCCAAACCATATCGTTGGTACCTCTATAGTACAATATTTGCTATTTTTATTGTATCAATTAATACCAATTTAAAACCATACTTAATTAAACTGATAATTGACACCATAGCAGACTCAAATAAATCACATATTGAAATTATAGTTATTGTTTATGCATTTTCTGAAATTTTAAGGATCTCCAGTTGGAGATTTGTAGACTGGGCTATAGCTAAATATGTTCCTCTTTTTACAACACATATTATTTCTACTTTGATTAATCATATTAACCATTATTCCTATACTTTTTTTCAGAACAATTTATCTGGAAGTATTGTAGCTAAAATTAATGATGCTTCTAAATTAATCCCAGATTTAATTCTTACTATTATTTATCAATTTACGTTGTTTATATTAATGCTTTTAATGACAGTGATATTGCTAGCTAAAATTCATGTGTTGTTTGCTATAGGGTTGTTATTGTGGATTAGTATTTTTTTATCTATAACGATTTATTTTTTAGCAAAAAAAATCACTGTCCTTACTAAAGATTTTGCTGAATCTAGATCGGTAATTTCTGGACATTTGTCGGATTATTTAACGAATATACTTTCTATCAAATTGTTTGCTATAGCTGCTATAGAGATCAGTAGATTAAAAAATGTTATGCAAGATTTTATAATAAAAGCTCAAAGAAATGGTTATGTGTTAACAAAATTTTATTCTACGCAAGGCATTGTTGTATCAGTTTATTCTATAGGATTTTTATTATGGTTGGTTGCCTTAAAAAATAAAAATTTAGTAACGGCTGGTGACTGTACTTTAGTGTTTATGTTGAATTTTCAAATATTAGATAAAATGTATGAGGTTTCTCATCAGATGCGTCATTTTGTTACTAATTGGGGCACTGTTGATCAAGCTCTTAATATTTTAGAAACTGTGCCAGAGATAGAAGATCAACCCAACGCTAGTTTATTACAAGTGAACAAAGGTGAAATAGTTTTTGACAACGTGCAGTTTAATTATCATGGAACAAAAATATTATTTCAAAATAAATCTGTAAAAATAGAATCAGGTCAAAAAATTGGTCTTGTTGGGTTTTCTGGTAGTGGTAAATCTACTTTTGTAAATTTAATTTTGAGGCTTTATGATGTAACAGATGGCAAAATATTTATTGATGATCAGGAGATCCGCAATGTTACTCAGGATAGTCTGCATGCAGCGATTGGTATGATCCCTCAAGATCCTTCTTTGTTTCATCGAACTTTAATGGATAATATTCGGTGCGGTAAATGGGATGCCACCGCCGAAGAAATAATCAATGCTGCAAAACTTGCTCACGCTCATGAATTTATATTGCAACTTCCTGAAGGGTATCAATCATTGGTGGGTGAACGTGGGGTAAAACTCTCTGGTGGACAAAGGCAACGAATTGCAATTGCTAGAGCAATACTTAAAAACGCCCCAATATTAATTTTAGATGAAGCAACTTCTCAATTAGATTCTATGACAGAAAATAACATTCAAGAATCACTGTGGGGATTAATGAGGGATAAAACCACCATTGTTATTGCCCACCGTCTTTCAACAATTTTGCATATGGATCGCATTTTAGTTTTCGATCAAGGGAAAATTATAGAACACGGTACTCATCAAGAATTATTGGAAAAATGTGGTTTTTATAAGACTCTATGGAATGCTCAGGTTGGAGGGTTTTTGTTAGATAGTTTAGCTGGAGATTCAATTTAATCTCCAGGGCCATCCAGCGAACGCTAAATTTGCTAATTTAGGCCTCACCCAAACGCTCTCAACTATAAGTGACGCTTACTACAGCTCACTGCCATTAAGTTAAGGCATCCACCCGGCGGCTAACGCCGCCACCCTCCTTCGAAGCGAAGGAGGGTGAGATTTATACAAATTTAAAATTACTTATTTAAAATTATACTAATATACTAAACTTTTTTAATTTTTTTATAAAAAAATCATTAAGTTGCTTGTAGTTAACCCTCCT